>Ga0256407_10007453_pt1 | contig 16449 bp, 8 predicted proteins | sample RumenRJG_04DNA_FD_193489 | JGI IMG/M metagenome (GOLD analysis project Ga0256407, IMG submission 193489) | Bovine rumen microbial communities from Lethbridge, Alberta, Canada - RJG_04 | ecosystem: Host-associated > Mammals > Digestive system > Stomach > Rumen | place: Canada: Alberta | collected...
CAATGTCGAGTCGGTTATGCAAGACCATCACCAGAACTCGCGTACCCAGGCCTATGAGACCACTTCGCAGCTCAAGGTCACCGTGCCCGACCTGCCGTTCGAGAAGGGCTCACTCGTGTTCGAGTGTGCGGGTGGCACCACCTACATCGCCTATTCCAAGTATCCTGGCGCACCCCTCATCAACGATATCTCTTCTGATATGCCGGTGCCTGGCGAGCTGGTGACCCTCTACGGACGTGAGTTCGTGCAGATCGAGTCCATCCGCTTTGGCGATGTCACCCTTTCGCCCAAACAGTTCACCGTGGCCGAGAGCGAGGACGAGATCTCGTTCATCATGCCGGCAGTGCCCTCCGACGAGAGTAACAACGGACTCATCACCTTGGTCAATCCAGGTGGCGAGGGCTCCTACCGCTTCTGGGCGCTCGATGGCTGCTTTGCCCGCTTCGATGGCGACGCCACCGACAACGGATGGGGACCCAATGTAACCTTCGAGACGGCCAATGGCGACGACCCGCCATATACCGGCGACGGCAAGATGGCGCATTTCCTCGTCGAGGACGAGGGCACCCAGTGGTGGGGACAGATGATCTACTTCCGTAAGGACTGGGACGGCAACAAGTTCCCGTTGCCTGGATTCGATGTCATACCCGCCGATGCCTCTACCGATGACGTATATCTCGCCTTCGAGGTGTTCAACAACAACAGCCACCTCAACAATGGCAAGTACACGGGCTATCTGCGCTACTTCCTGCAGTACGACAGCGAGGATCCCGTGCCTGAGAACGACGACAGTGGCAATGCCAACCCTGCCGACCAGGTCAACCAGTACGACACCTTCCGTTGGGACGACTATGGAGCCGGCACGTTCCACCACGACCGTCCGGTGCTGGCCGATATCAATGGCGAGGCGCCCATGGGCAAGTGGTATCGCGCTGTGGTGCCCCTGAGCAAGTTCGGAAAATACCGTGACAAGAACTATCAGTTTGTCGTGGAGAAGGGCATCAACCAGTTCCGCATCCAGTACATCAACCAGGGTTCGGCTCGTGGCGACATCGATGTCTATATCGACAACGTACGCATCTTCTACAAGAAGTAATCACCTAAAAACAAGCAAATTATGAAAATCAACAGAATATTTGGGGCATTGCTTCTCGCACTGTCGATGACTGGTTTCCAGGCCTGCTCCGACGTGGAGAATCCCTCCGTCGACACCGGACTGCGCACGGGCGATGCGTCGAAAATAGAAGTGTATAGAGATTCGGAGCCCGTGAGCGACCTCACGTTCTCTATCGGCAAGGGAAATGCCGTGCTCGGTATCGATGCCGATGGCAACTGGACGGCCGAGTTGGCCGACGACTCGTGGTGCAAACTGGTGGTGCACGCGGGCTATGGATACACCAACAAGTGGTCGTACACCAAACTCGAGGTGGCCAAGAACGAGGGTGGCGAGCGTGCCACCACGCTCACCATCAAGTCGGGCGCGCTTACCAAGACCATCAACATCAAGCAGAAAGGTACAGGCACCGACCCCAACGACCCGTTCATGAGTTCGTTCTCCTTCGTCGAGAAGTTGGGCTATGGCTACAACCTGGGCAACACGCTCGAGTCCAACCACGACATCACCAATCCACAGGTGCAGACATGGTTCAACCCGCAGACTGTCTACGACTGGGAGACCTGCTGGGGACAGCCTGTCACCACACCCGAGATTATCAACGCCATCGCCGCCAAGGGCTTCAACGTCATCCGCGTGCCGGTGACCTGGTTCCCGCATATGGATGCCAACGACAATGTGGAGGAGGCGTGGATGAACCGCGTGCAGGAGGTGGTCGATATGGTGCTCAATGCCGGATGCTACTGCATCCTCAATGTGCACCACGACGCCAGCGAGTATGACGCCAGCCGTGGCGACGGTGCCCACTGGCTCGTGGCCGACGAGGCGAAATATCCCGCTGTCAGCGCCCGCTTCAAGAAGTTGTGGACGCAGATTGCCAACCGCTTCAAGGGCTACGACGACCGCTTGGTGTTCGAGGCCGTCAACGAGATCCTCAGCGCGAAAGGTGAGTGGGGCGACCCCGCCGATCCCACTTGCTATGATGCGCTCAATAAACTCTTGCAGGACTTCGTCGACGCCGTGCGTGCCACTGGTGGAAACAACGAGTACCGCAACCTGCTGGTCAATCCTTACAGCGCCGGCAGCTCGCCTGCCAAACTGGCTGGCATGCAACTGCCTCAGGACAAGCACCCCAACCACCTGATGTGCTCCATCCACAGCTACGATCCTTATTGGTTCTGCAACGATGGTGGTGGCATCGGCAGCGACGATGAGAAATACTTCCTCTACATCTTCGACGAGACTTGCCGTCAGGAGATCGACGACATCTTCGCACGTGTCGACAAGCGCTTCGGTTCCGACTTTGGCGTGCCCTATTTCTTCGGCGAGTTCGCCGCCGGCGGCACCCACGTCACCATGGCCGAGCGTGTGAAGTATGCGCAGTATATGAAGCAGAAGTTCGCCCAGTACAACACCACCGGCCTCTGGTGGATGGGCCTCATGGACCGCAAGACCCTCGAATGGTACGAGGGCGACATCGCCAACGTCTTCTTCCAGTAAGAGTAAGAACCATTATGGCCACAGCCGCGCAGCGGCAGCCATCCCCCAAAAGCAAAAGGTGCCGGATTCGGCACCTTTTGTCTTTATTAGCCCACCATGCCCACCATGCCCACCATGCCCATCCTGCCCATCCTGCCCATATCCCCACCACCTCCTCCCTCAAAAAAAAATCCCCTCTACCCTCAAAATATCAAACAAAGTCAATAAAGTATTATTCTTTCTCCATTTTTTTTATTTACTTTGCACATTATTAATAAATACCCCCAAAAATGAAGAAAATTCTAGCTCTCTTTCTCATGGTTCTCACACTCAGCGCATGTACTCACGACGAGGCTCCAAGCCCCTTTGTCAAGGTGGTCGATGGCCACTTCGAGCGCGCTGGGAAACCCTACTACTACGTGGGCACCAACTTCTGGTATGGCGCCATCCTCGGCAGCGAGGGACAGGGTGGCAACCGTGAGCGCCTGTGCCAGGAACTCGACTACATGAAGAAGATGGGCATCGACAACCTCCGCATCCTCGTGGGAAGCGATGGCGAGCGGGGCATCACCACCAAGGTGGAGCCCACACTCCAGGTGTCGCCGGGTGTCTACAACGACACCATCCTCGCCGGACTCGATTTCCTGCTCCAGGAGATGGGTAAACGCGACATGGTGGCCGTGCTCTATCTCAACAACTCCTGGGAGTGGAGTGGGGGATATGGCTTCTACCTCGAGCATGCCGGGGCCGGAAAGGCTCCACGGCCCAATGAGGATGGCTATCCTGCTTATATGAAGTTCGTCGAGCAGTATGCCTCCAACACCAAGGCCCACGAACTCTTCTACGACTATGTGCGCTTCATCCTGCAGCGCACCAACCGCTACACGGGGGTGAAATATATCGACGACCCGGCCATCATGTCGTGGCAGATCGGCAACGAGCCAAGGGCGTTCAGCAAGGAGGCGCTGCCCGCCTTCGAGAAATGGCTGGCCGAGGCCTCGGCGCTCATCCGTAGTCTCGACCCCAACCACCTCATCTCCATCGGCAGTGAGGGCTCATGGGGCTGCGAGAACGACTATGCGGCCTACGAGCGCATCTGCGCCGACGCCAATGTCGACTACTGCAACATCCACCTCTGGCCCTACAACTGGTCGTGGGCACGTCCCGACCACCTCATCGACGACCTCCAGGCCAGTTGCGACAGCACACGCAACTATATCGACCGCCATCTCACCATCTGCGACCGGCTCAACAAACCGCTTGTGATGGAGGAGTTCGGCTACCCCCGCGACGGGTTCAAGTTCACCAAGGACATCCCCACGCAGGGCCGCGACGGATTCTATAAGTTCGTGTTCTCGCTGGTGGGCGACAATGCTGAGAGCGGCGGACACTTCGCTGGCTGCAATTTCTGGGGATGGGGCGGCTTCGCCAACCCCGCCCACGAGCAGTGGCAGGTGGGCGACGACTACACAGGCGACCCGGCACAGGAGGCCCAGGGTCTCAACTCCGTCTTCGCCACCGACTCCACCACCCTCCAGATCATCAAGGCCGAAGTCGACCGCATGGCCAACCTGAGGAAATAAGCCCTAGCCCCCCTCCTCCCAGGTTGCTCTCCCCCGACAAACGGGGGAGTCGGAGGGGGTGGGCCGGGGGAGGTCTCTAAATTCCTCCTAGGAATACCTAGTCGTCCTAGTTATCCTAGTCGTCCTAGTTATCCTAGTCATCCTGGTCCTCCTAGAAAAAATTAAAAACCCTAGATAATAAACAATGAAAAAGTTTGCATCACTCCTTGTCCTCCTCGCCCTGGCCATCACTGCCAGCGCACAAATCAGGGGCTACAATATCGTGGTCTCCGTCACCCCCGACCACCATGACTGGAACTACCGCACCGGCGAGAAAGCCCAGTTTGTGGTCAATGTGCGCAAGTCGGGCACGCTCCTGCCCAATGCCGTGGTCGACTTCGAGGCCGGACCAGTGATGTATCCTGATACGCAGAAGAAGAATGTCACCCTCAAGGATGGCACGATGAAATGGACCGGTTCGCTCAAGCAGCCTGGGTTCTACCGACTGAAGGTCACCGCCCATGTCGATGGCAAGGACTATGTGGGACTGTGCACGGCGGCTTTCTCGCCCGAGCAGATTCAGCCCGCCACCAAATGCCCGGCCGACTTCGATGCCTTCTGGCAGCGTGCCCTCGACGAGGCACGGCAGAATGCCCTCGACCCGCACCTCACCCTGCTCCCCGACCGCTGCACCGAGAAGGTGAACGTCTATGAGGTGAACTTCGCCAACAACCGTCCGGCAAGCCGCATCTATGGCATCCTCTGTGTGCCGGTGGCCGAAGGCAAATATCCCGCCCTGCTCAGGGTGCCGGGAGCAGGTGTGCGTCCTTATGGAGGCGATGTGTGGACGGCCTCGCAGGGTGCCATCACCCTCGAGATAGGTATTCATGGCATCCCCGTCACCATGCCGATGTCGGTCTATGAGAATATACGCGAGGCAGCCCTCGATGGCTACTGGGAGTCAAATCTCGACCAGCCTGAGAAGAATTTCTACCGCCGCGTGGTGCAGGGCGCCGTCAGGGCGGTCGACTACATCGCGTCGCTCCCTCAGTGGAACGGCCGTGACGTGGGCGTCACAGGCTCCTCGCAGGGAGGCTTCCTCTCGTTGGCTGTGGCTGCCCTCGACAAGCGCATCACCTTCGTGGCTCCCGTCCACGATGCCATGTGCGACTACGAGATTGCCCTGCAACAGCAGGCTTGCGGATGGCCCCACTACTTCTACCAGGTGAAGAATCCCGACCCGAAGAAGGTGGAGGGCGCACGCTACTACGATGGCATCAACTTCGCCCGCCGCATCACCTGTCCGGGATGGTATTCCTTCGGATATAACGACGAGGTGGTGCCGCCATCGTCGGCCTACTCGGTCTACAACGTGGTCAGCGCGCCCAAGACGCTCAGCCTCTACCAGATGACCGGCCATTTCTGGTACCAAGAGCAATGGGATGAGTGGGAAAACTGGCTCCTCCAGCAGATGCACCTCCGCTGAGCCCCAAGAAAATACATAAAAAACCAAATACAAAAAAATGAGAAAACTGATTGTCACTACACTCCTGATGGCCTTAGCCGCCACATCACTGCATGCAGCCTCTCCTCTTGAGACCCTGCGCAACCGACTTGTGAAATTCCAGAAAAAAGGCATTATGATTGGGCATCAAGACGACCCTCTCTATGGCATGAAATGGCATTTCGACCAAGGGCGTAGCGATGTGAAGGAAGTCTGCGGCGACTATCCCGCCGTGATGGGCTTCGACCTCGGGAACCTCGAACTCGACTCGCTCAATAACCTCGATGGCGTGCCCTTCGACCGCATGAGGATGGAAATCGTGGCCCACCACCTGCGTGGCGGCATCGTCACCATCAGTTGGCATGCCAACAACCCCGTCACGGGAAAGAATGCATGGGACCCCTCGGGCAATCCCGTGCGCGAACTCCTGCCCCGTGGCTCGCAGAACGACAAGTTCCTCAAGTGGATGAACCGCGTGGCAGTGTTCCTCAACTCGCTCAAGACACGGCGTGGTGAGACGGTGCCCGTCATCTTCCGTCCCTGGCACGAGATGCACGGCGGATGGTTCTGGTGGGGAAAGGACTCATGCACCCCGCAGGAGTATAAGGAACTTTTCGAGTACACCATCCAGTGCCTGCGCAATCAGGGCGTGCGTTCTTGCCTCTATTGCTACTCGCCAGGCGCCACCGACGGACAGACCGAGGCCAACTACCTGAAATACTATCCCGGCGATGAGCTCGTCGATGTCATCGGTGTGGATATTTATGCCGGAGCCGACAAGGACAAGTATATCAGAAACATGCGCGACGAACTCGCCGTCATGACGAAATATGGCAAGGAGCACAACAAGATTGTGTGCGTGGCCGAGACGGGCTACCGCAACACACCCGACCCCTTCTGGTTCACCACCGCCATGTGGAACGCCGTGAAGGATTTCAAAATCTCCTATGTGCTGCTCTGGCGCAATGCCTGGGACCAGCCCGAGGAGAACTTCGGTCCGGCTCCCGACAAGACCTGTGCCGAGGATTTCGTCAACCTCTATAACCTCAAGGAGACGCTCTTCCTGCAGGACATCTCGAAGAAGAAATTCCAGCAGTTCAGAATGCACCTCAAGTCGCAAACCCCATAAACACTCCTCCATACCATGAAGAAACTGATGTTTGTTGCCGCTATGGCCGCATTGTGCATGGCCTGTCAGCAACAGGTAGAGGAGAAAACGGCCTCGCAGCAACTCCTCGAACGGCTCACGACCATTCAGAAGCAGGGCTATATGTTTGGTCATCAAGATGATACGTTCTATGGCCTCACTTGGGAATACGTGCCCGACAGCAGCGATATCCTTGCCACCGTGGGCGACTATCCGGCCGTCATGGGCTTCGACCTGGGCGGCATCGAGATGGGCGATGCGAAGAACCTCGACAGCGTGCCCTTCACCCGTATCCGCGAGGAACTGGTGAAGCACCACCTGCGTGGTGGCATCGTCACCATCAGCTGGCATCCGCGCAACCCGGTCACCGGTGGCACGGCATGGGATGTGGAAGATACGCTCGTGGTGCACAAGATTCTCACCGAGGATAGTGTGAAGGCCAAGTTCAACACCTGGATGACGCGGGTGGGCGACTTCATCGAGACGCTCCGCACCGACGACGGAAAGCCTGTGCCCATCATCTTCCGCCCCTGGCACGAGTACAACGGCTCATGGTTCTGGTGGGGACAGAAATTATGTTCCGACGAGGATTATCTCGCCCTTTGGAACCTCTTGCAAGACACGCTCAACCAGCGTGGGTTCGACAACCTGCTCTGGAGTTTCTCGCCCAATCTCGATGGAGGATGGACAGAGGAGCGCTTCCTCAAACGCTATCCCGGAAACGACCGGGTGGCACTCATCGGCGAGGATGCCTACCAATGGGGCACCGAGGAGGATTTCGTGAAACAGGCCACTGCCGACCTCGATTTCCTGAAGTCATTCGCCGAGAAGAATGGCAAGCCCATCGCCGTCACCGAGTGTGGCTACAAGAATATCCCCGACTCCACATGGTGGACGAGGGTGCTCCAGCCCGTTCTCGACCGCTATCCCATCTGCTATTTCCACACTTGGCGCAACTATAAGGAGGAGTTCTTCGCTCCCGACCCCAACCAGCAGAGTGCCGAGGATTTCAAGAAACTCTATGCGGCTCCCAACACCCTCTTCCTCAATGATATCAAGGATATAAAGTAGTTGCGAAGCCATCCCCCCTCCTCTCAGGAGGGGTAGGGGGAGGTCCTCAAGGTTTCTAAGGTCCTTAAAGTCCTCAAGGTCTCTAAAGTCCCTAAGGTCTCTAAAGTCCTTAAAGTCCTTAAGGTCCTTCAAGCAAAAGAAAAAATCATTTCACCCTTATCACTTCTAAATTATACTCAAAACCAGTAAAAAAATGAACGACTTCAAATCCCGTCTCAAGGCGCTGATCGACCGCCACGAGCAACTGCTCATCCGCCCAAATATCCCTTGTGAAGGGGGAAACGGCATCTATACCAAGTATCAGAACCCTATCGTCACTGCCGAGCACACACCGCTCACCTGGCGATACGATCTGTGCGAGAGCGACAACCCCTATCTCATGCAGCGCATCATGATGAATGCCACGCTCAACAGTGGCGCCATCAAGTGGAAGGGCAAATATGTGATCATCGTGCGGGTGGAGGGTGCCGACCGCAAGTCGTTCTTTGCCGTGGCAGAGAGTCCCAACGGCATCGACAATTTCCGCTTCTGGGACGAGCCCATCACCATGCCCGACGATGAGGTGCCGGCCACCAACATCTACGATATGCGCATCACGCAGCATGAGGATGGGTGGATCTATGGCGTGTTCTGCGCCGAGCGGCACGACGACAGTAAGCCAGCCGACCTTTCGGCGGCTACGGCCACGGCGGCCATCGCCCGGACCAAGGACCTTGTCAACTGGGAGCGGCTGCCCGACCTCAAGTCGCGCAGTCAGCAGCGCAATGTGGTGCTCCACCCTGAGTTCGTCGATGGTAAGTATGCGTTCTACACGCGTCCGCAAGACGGGTTCATCGACACCGGCTCGGGTGGTGGCATCGGATGGGCACTCGTCGACGACATCACTCATGCCGAGATCACCGAGGAGCGCATCATCAACGCCCGCCACTACCACACCATCATGGAGGTGAAGAATGGCGAGGGCCCGCATCCCATCAAGACCGACCGCGGATGGCTCCATCTGGCCCACGGCGTGAGGGGCTGTGCCAGCGGACTGCGCTATGTGCTCTATATGTATATGACGGCGCTCGACGATCCCACGCGTGTCATCGCCCAGCCGGGTGGCTATTTCCTCGTGCCCGAGGGATGGGAGTATATCGGCGACGTGATGAACGTGGTCTTCGCCAACGGATGGATTGCCGACGAGGATGGCAAGGTGTTCATCTACTATGCCTCCAGCGACACCCGCATGCATGTGGCCACCTCCACCATCGACCAACTTGTCGACTACTGCCTCAACACGCCCGTCGACGGCCTCACCACCTCCGCCTCGGTAGAGACCATCAAGCGCCTGGTAGCCAAAAACAAGGCCCTAAAGCTGTAGAGCGTTGAGTTTTATGACCTCCCCCATCCCCTCCTGTAGGAGGGGGGATGGTTTGCTTCACTAATCAGCCTCCTGTAGGAGGGGGGATGGTTTGCTTCACTAATCAGCCTCCTGTAGGAGGGGGGATGGTTTGCTTCACTAATCAGCCTCCTGTAGGGGGGGGATGGCTTGCTTCACTAATCAGCCCCCTGTAGGAGGGGGGATGGCTTGCTTCACTAATCAGCCTCCTGTAGGAGGGGGGATAGGGTGCATCACTAATCAGTTCCCCCCTCCCTGTGGGAGGGGCCGGGGGAGGGAAGCCAGAAGAAATGTCGGTGCCCGCTGAGGTAACATCTTCCCCCTCTAAGATTAGAGGTTGCTCTCCCTCGCCAAACGGGGGAGTCGGAGGGGGTGTGCAGGGGGCGTTGAAAAACATGCCAAGTCAGAACAATAATCAATAAAAATCAATAATCACTATTATGGCCTCATTAAAAGAAAAAATCGGATATGCGCTCGGAGATGCCGCTGCTGGTGGTATTACCTGGAAAGTCATGTCCATCGCCTTCCCATTGTTCTTCACCAATGTCTTCGGACTCACCGTGGCCGACACCGCTACGCTGATGCTTGTCGCACGTATGTTCGACGTTGTCACCGACCCACTCATGGGCAGCCTGGCCGACCGCACGCAGTCGCGATGGGGCACCTATCGTCCCTGGATTATCTTCGGTGCCGTCCCCCTCGGACTCATCTTCGCTCTCTTGCTCTATACGCCCGACTTCGGACCGGTGGGCAAGCGCATCTATGCCTATTCGCTCTATCTGCTCATGATGGCGGTTTATACGGCGGTGAATGTGCCCTATGGCTCGCTCCTCGGCGTGATGACCGACGACGACAACGAGAAAAACCAGTTCTCCTCCTTCCGTATGGTGGGTGCCTATGCCATGGGTTTCATCACCCTGCTGTCGTTCCCCTACCTGCAGAAGATGGTGGGTGGCTCCGACCAGCATCAGTATGCTGTCCTTGGTGCCTGCCTCGGTCTGCTCGCCACCCTTATGACGTTGGCCTGCGGTCTGCTCACCAAGGAGCGCCTGAAGCCGGTAAGGGCCGAGAAGTTCACTTTCAAACCTTTCGCCGACTTGTTCAAGAACAAGCCATGGATCTACCTCACGCTCATCGGTATCTGCACCAACTTCTTCAATGGTTTCCGCTATGCCGTGGCAGGTTATCTGATGGAATACTGCTTGCATGGTGATGTCACCGTCAGCGGACTCATCATCAACTACACCGTGTTCATGACCTTCGGCGAGGTCACATGTATGATTTTCGGTGGCGTGTCGCCTGTCTTCACCAAGTTCATTGGGTCGAAAGCCAAGGCGTTCACTGTGGCGGCGCTCATCTGCCTCGTGTTCTCCGTAGCCTTCTTCTTCGTTCCGATGGATCCGAAGTATATCTGGGTGATGGTGGCCATCGTCATCCTCACCTCCGTGGGTGTGGGTCTCTATTCGCCCCTGTTGTGGTCGATGTATGCCGATGTGGCCGACTATGCCACGGAGAAGAACGGTACCTCTTCCACTGGACTCATCTTCTCGTCGGGTACGATGGCACAGAAGTTCGGAACTGCCATCTCGGGCTCCCTTGTGGCCCTTTTCCTCGGTATTGCCGGCTTCATCTCGGGCACAGATGCCACGGGTCAGACGGTCATCACCATCACCAACGAGGAGGCCGTGCGCAATATGATCTGGGCCCTCTTCTCCCTCTTCCCGGCCGCCATCATCGTCATCATGCTCTACCTCATCTACAAATACCCCATCAAGAAGTAGCATATACCCCCTCCCATTCGAATGCACCCATCCCCCTCCCTTTCGAACGCATACATCCCCCTCCCTTTCGAACGCATACATCCCCCTCCCTTTCGAACGCATACATTCCCCCTCCCTCTGGGAGGGGCTGGGGGAGGGTCTGGACTGGGGCTCAAATGGTTATGATATCATATAGGTCGCTACGCTCAAAATCCAATAATAATCCGATTCAAAATCTTCCATAATCAGCCTTGAAATGCAATGATTAAGAATGAAGGATTTTCTTAAAGATTTTGTTAGATTTTGAGCGTAGCGACCTTAAATAAACCTCAAATCTCAAACCTCAAATCTCAAATCTCAAACCAAATTATGCTTCCCACAACCCTGAAATCAGAAATGCAGGATGTGCTTCAGAACAACATCCTCCCGTTTTGGATCAACCGCATGACCGACCATGAGAATGGCGGATTCTACGGACGTATCGATGGCCATGAGGTCCTGCATCCTGAGGCAGAGAAAGGCGCTATCCTCAATGCCCGCATCCTATGGTCGTTCTCCGCTGCCTACCGTGTCCTTGGCAATCCCGAGTATCTCGAGATGGCCACAAGGGCAGAGCAATATCTCATCGACCATTTCATCGACCCGGAGTATGGCGGTGTGTATTGGAGCCTCGATTGCAAGGGACAGCCTCTCGACACGAAGAAGCAGTTCTATGCCATTGGCTTCGCCATTTATGGCCTGTCGGAGTATGTCCGTGCCACTGGCGACAGAGAGGCTCTCGACTATGCCCTCCAACTCTATGAGTGCATCGAGGAGCATGCCTTCGACCATGAGTACAATGGTTATATCGAGGCTTGCACGCGCGAGTGGGGCGAGATTGCCGATATGCGCCTCTCGGAACTCGACGCCAACTATCCCAAGTCGCAGAACACTCATCTGCATATCATCGAACCGTACACCAATCTCTATCGTTGTCTGTGTGAGCTCAACGATGCGCAGTCGTGCAACTACGTGCCATCGCTCGGCGCAGTGCTGCCCGTGGATGTCGCCGTTCCTTTCGAGATGGTAAGCAGGATAAAGGCATCGCTCCGCAATCTCATCAACATTTTCATCGACCGCATCCTCAATCCCGAGACCCATCACCTTGACCTGTTCTTCGACATGGACTGGACGAGGGGTGCCGGACATTTGGAGAGTTATGGCCACGATATCGAGTGCTCGTGGCTCATGCACGAGGCCGCCCTCGTCTTGGGCGACAAGGAGGTGCTCCGTCGGGTGGAGCCGGTGGTGAGGATGGTGGCCAAGGCCAGCGAGAAGGGACTGCGCCCTGATGGCTCCATGATTCACGAGGCTAATCTCGACACCGGACATGTAGACGATGACCTGCATTGGTGGGTACAGGCCGAGAATGTGGTGGGATGGTACAACATCTACCAGCATTTTGGTGACAAGGACGCCCTGGAGAAGGCCGTCAAGTGCTGGGAGTATATCAAGACCCAACTTATCGACTGGGATAACGGAGAGTGGCATTGGAGCCGCCATCCCGACGGCACCCTCAACCTCACCGACGACAAGGCTGGCTTCTGGAAGTGTCCCTACCACAATTCGCGCATGTGTCTCGAACTCATCGAAAGAATCTAAACGTTCCAAGCGTAGGAGCCTGTATCATAATGGGTAGGTGCTCATTTCATAGGAACGCAGCATGCTATGTCTGCCCGAAGAATGTTCTTCTTCGGGCAAATTCTATTTTGACACACCCTCGCCTGAACCCCATCCTCAACGCCCAAGCTAACTTCTTCCCCCTCTAAGATTAGAGGTTGCTCTCCCCCGCCAAACGGGGGAGTCGGAGGGGGTGTGCAGGGGGCGTTGACACCAGAAGTCTGGCTTATTCTCCCTCAGAAACCCATCCCCGAATTCCAAGGTAACTTCTTCCCCCTCTAAGATTAGAGGTTGCTCTCCCCCGCCAAACGGGGGAGTCGGAGGGGGTGTGCAGGGGGCGTTGACATCAGAAGTCTGGCTTCTCCCCGAATCCCATCCCCGAATTCCAAGCTAACTTCTTCCCCCTCTAAGATTAGAGGTTGCTCTCCCCCGCCAAACGGGGGAGTCGGAGGGGGTGTGCAGGGGGCGTTGACATCGGAAGTCTGGCTTCTCCCCGAACCCCATCCCCGAATTCCAAGGTAACTTCTTCCCCCTCTAAGATTAGAGGTTGCTCTCCCCCGCCAAACGGGGGAGTCGGAGGGGGTGTGCAGGGGGCGTTGACATCGGAAGTCTGGCTTCTACCCGAATCCCATCCCCGAATTCCAAGGTAACTTCTTCCCCCTCTAAGATTAGAGGTTGCTCTCCCCCGCCAAACGGGGGAGTCGGAGGGGGTGTGCAGGGGGCGTTGACACCAAAAGCCTGGCTTATCCCCGAATCCCATCCCCGAATTCCAAGGTAACTTCTTCCCCCTCTAAGATTAGAGGGGGTGGCCCGCAGGGTAGGGGGCGTTGACACCAGAAGCAACTCCTTGTAGTTCAGGATTTGCAGGAGTCCAGACAATAGTCCGAATTCACCTTGTTAGGCTCAATGGTTGTTTGCTGAGTAATGTCTGAACTCCTGAACTTCTGTAACTTCTGAACTTCTATATATATAATAATGTAGCCAATCATTCAACAAAACCGTTACCCAATCACGCAAACCCCTTCACCCTGTGTGCCCAAACAATTTTCCGTATTCTATAGAAAATTTTTTACGAGTCGCACTTTTCCTACCTATTTCACCCAAATGTCTATATTTTTCTTTTCTTAACCGCACAATCATATTTCCTATAATGGCAAAAATTATTATGCCTTTAACATCATTATTCACCCCAAGATTTACCAGCAACCACGACGCTGATCCTCCTCCACATCCACCTGTAGTCACCACATTTGCCTTCTCCAAATGATGTTGATTTTGGCAAATCATCCTGCGCTTCAAGTCCACAATAGTCCAAAACACCCCCGTAAAAAAGTACCGAAATCTCCCCCTTTTCACTCTTTTTTTGTCAGCACTTCGCTCCTCTTGTTTCGCCTAAATATTCTTTGCATATTTATGCATATATTCCAGTGTCGCCATCGATAATGTCCCTTTTGTAATTTGTCTTGACAGTTTGATTGCCAATTTGTTCGGTCGATGATGGTTTTAATCCTTCCTTCCATCCAAAATGAATATTCATTCCACTCCAATTCGAAATCAAAATATCATCAATTCCCACAAATTCTTTTCCTTGACCATTTCTTTTTTTGCCATTCACCAAAAATGTTTATTTCTCAAATTAGCAAAAAATATTCTTGTTCAGAAAAAGCAAATAATGTTCAAAAATGGTTGTCGAAACTCCCCGCAGGTTTTATCTCATTCTTTCTGTCTGGAAAAATTGGCCGAATAGGAAGAACGTAAACGTTTTCGTAGAAAATATTTTTGTTATTATTATAAAAATTAAAAAAATCTCTTCGAATGCTTGTCAGTTTTTATTTTTATGGTTATCTTTGCACGAAATTATATACATAGGCACTTCCGGTTGGTTCTTTGCTCCAGTAGCATGAATCACATCAAGGATAAGTCAATTGTCTTCGTCAAATTGCTGAAAGAAAATCAACCACTTGAAGCGTGACAAACCGAAAACTAGGTTAACAACTGCCTTAATGGAAAGATTTTTTTTACAAAACTATATGATGAGAATGAATGAGATAATTACTGTTGACTGCCACAAGTCTATTTCTAAAGGCTCGCCACCTTAAGGTGATATGGCGGATTTGCATTGAAAGTTCCCCAGACTCCACAAGGGTAACACCTGGTGGCCAGTCGAGACCTCTCTACGATTAGGAAATGTTCTTTGAAACTTCAACTCTTGACATGATTGTACTCCAAAATCACAAAGTTGAAATAACCAAAAAACGGAGTGTTGGGGGGCAACATGTTGCGAAAAAGACCATTAATAACAAAATCGCAAAATTAATTAATCTATTAATATTTAATTTTTAAACAAAATGAAAAAATTATTTACCACTGTTTTCATGCTGGGAGTCGCCCTATGTGGATGGGCGAGTTACACCCCAGTGTATGATGGGAGTACTAAAACCCTCACCATCAACTATGTGGATGATGGCAACTCTGATGACCAGAATTTCAACATCAACAATTACAATAGTGCCACAACTATTGTACTGACCGGTGACTGGGCCAACAAGGACCTCAAAAAAATTGGTACTCTGGTTGGACAATGCCAAAATAAGGTCTTCCTTGACCTGAGCGCCTGCACCAAGATGGTGTCCAAGGTTAAATATACTGGCCAAGGCGATACCGATTGGACCAGCAGCGATTTCGTTTTCCTGCCCGACGCAAACTATCCTGAGAATGTGACCGTCACAGGAACTGCAACTGGATCAAGGAAATTTACTATGTATGGTAATCCCTATTCTGGACCTACCTTCCAGAATCCTGCAGACGGAAAGTGGTATCCTAATGAGAATTATAATTCTTGGGAAGTACTTACCGCAATAGATATCTATGTCGATGAGAATGGCAAAGAACTGCCGAGCAATGCCACTGTAACGCCTAATGGTGATAACACTTATTCATATAGTTACACCTATCAACTTGACACAACCAAATTCTCATTGGCAGCTGATAATTTCAGTAATAATACGAACAAGTTGGGTGGCATAGCCTTCCCTGACCATGAGAATTTCACTGCTGTTCCTGATCAAGTTTTCGGACAGACAGGTCCAACCGATTTGACCAGCGCGACTGTCGGTAGCAATGTGGTATGGATCGGCGAAGATGTCTTTAAATCAACCAAACTGACATCTTTTGCTTTCCCCGCTGGTTTGAAGGTGATTGGTGGTGAGGCTTTCCATGGCGCACCATTAGATGAAGTAGACCTCAGTGGTTGTACATCTCTTGTAGCCATCAAATACGAGGCTTTCGAGGAAGTAAATCAAAATAAGGGAATTGATGTCACTTTCCCTGAAGGAAGTGCTTTTACCTTTATCGGCAACGATGCTTTCAGAAAGTCAGGTATTAAAAGTTTAGACATGTCGAAGTGTGATGGAATCACAGAATTCCAGCGTAATGGTAACGCTTACAAGACATTCTCGGATTGTAAGTTCCTTACAAGTGTCAGTCTTCCTCCCAATCTGTCAGCAGTTCCTGATGACTCTGGTGAGGGCGTGTTCAATGCATCCACCAATATTGTAAGTGTGACATGTAATGGAACGGCTAGATATGTTGACTGTGAACTCCAGAACCCGCTTTATATTGGAGATGCTGCATTCAAGGAGAAGTCGGGTCTTGCAACGGTTATACTTTGCAATAGAGTCTCATCAATTGGATACGAAACATTCCATTCTGCAGCCATTACAGAGATTCACATCCCTGCTTCTGTAGAGACACTCAAGAAGCACGCTTTCTA
>Ga0256407_10007454_pt1 | contig 16447 bp, 12 predicted proteins | sample RumenRJG_04DNA_FD_193489 | JGI IMG/M metagenome (GOLD analysis project Ga0256407, IMG submission 193489) | Bovine rumen microbial communities from Lethbridge, Alberta, Canada - RJG_04 | ecosystem: Host-associated > Mammals > Digestive system > Stomach > Rumen | place: Canada: Alberta...
CTCGGCAGTGAGAACAGGATATTTATAACGTGTGTAGATGCCGTTGCCCCATTCCAGCGGCTCGTTCTGACGGGTAATCAATTCTTCATGGTGTGCGCGCAACTTAGCGACGCGGTCTTGGAATTCTGTCATTTGTGAATGGTTTTTATCAGGTGATAATATATTTTTCTTTATTTGTGTTCTTGCCAATGCTGGCTCGTGGGGGATCTTCCTGTGTGATGAGACTGGCAAGGCAGTGTATGCTATTTGGTCTTGGCGATGTCCTTGACGGTCAGCACGCGGGGATCTTCGACCCAGGTCTTGAAGTCGTCGGCATCAGGATGCCCGGCGTATGGCACATAGAGTTCTTTGGCATTGTCCCAGGCATTGCGCCAGAAGAGCACGTAGCAGATGGGATAAGGCTTGATGGCTGGCCAGAGCACTGTAGTGAACCAGTTTTTGATTGGCAGCTTCTGTGATCCAGTCTCTGTCAGGGCGATGAGTTTTTGGTGTTTCTTGCCCATTTCGGTCAACCGACTGAGCTCGCGCTCAATAGTCTTTGTGTAGTTTTCGGCACTGCCTTCAAAGTCGTAGAGGTCCACGCCAAGCAGATCTACGTATTTATCTCCCGGATAATAGATCTCCAGACTTGCGTCGCCTGTGTTTGGAGAGAAGCCCCACACGAGGTTGTTAAGGCCTTGGCGCTTCATAAACTGATAGGTATAGACATAGAGTTGCTTGTATTGCTCGGTGGTGCAACTGTTTTTCCCCCACCAGAACCATCCGCCGCCCATCTCGTGCCAAGGGCGGAAGATGACAGGTATCGGCTGTCCTTTGTCATCGCGCAGGGAAGCCAGGAAGCGGGCCACACGCTTCATGCGCTGGGCAAACTCCTTGCATAGTTTGCCACCGGGCAGGATTTCTCCGACCGGCCTGCCTTCGGTATTCCAAGCGTTCTTGCCGGTGACCGGGTTATTGGGGTGCCAGCTGATCTCCACGATGCCGCCGCGGCGGTTCTGTGCTTTGATTTCCTGGCGCATACGGTCGAAAGGTACACCGTCGAGATTTTTTGCTTTTCCCAATTCCAAGTCACCGAGTTCAAACCCCATCACGGCGGGATAGTCCCCGCAGACTTCTTTTATGTCGCTGCGTCCCTTCTCTAAATTCCAGTTATGTCCATAGATAGGATCGTCTTGATGGCCTGTCATCACACCGCTCTTTTGCAACTTTGCCATGCGCCGGATGAGTTGTGTGGCGGGCGAGGCGGCGCAGTTGAGGCCGAGGAGCAGCAATAATGCCGTAATGATCGATGTCTTCATGGTGATATGGTTTTATGTTTTTAAAGTGATGCTTATGTTATTTGATGTCCATCATCTTCAGCAACCATGCCTCCCATTCGTCCCACTGCTCCTGAAACCAATAGTGGCCTGTGAGTTGATAGACGCTGAGATGCTTGGGTGCCTTGACGATGTTGTAGGTGCCGTAGGACGATGTCGGTGGTACCACCTCGTCGTTGTATCCGAAAGAGAACCAGCAGGGACAGGTCACCCGACGGGCGAAGTTGACGCCGTCGTAGTAGCGCGCACCTTTGATGCGGGCCTCGCTGGGGTTCTTGACCTGATAGAAGTAATGTGGCCATCCGCCGGCGACGCCCTTCAACTCGCTCTCGTAGTCGCACATGGCGTCGTGGACAGCGCCCATGAAACTCACGCGTTTGTCGAGAGCGGCCACGGCGAGCGAGAGGAAACCGCCCTGACTTGAGCCCGTCACGCCGAGGTGCTGGCCGTCCCACTGCGGCAGTGAGGCGATGTAATCGACGCAGCGCACGGCACCGACAACGACACGCTTGTAGTAGTTCTTGTCCGGGTTGTCGAGATTCGTGTCCCAATAGTTGTCGAGTCCGCCACGGAAGATCTCGTCATAGACATGCTGCGGGAGAGTCACAGGCATGCCGTGGATGCCGATCTCCAGCGTGATGGCACCGCGTGAGGCAGTGTAGACGTCACCGCTGTATGAGCGCACGCCAGCACCGGGCACGCGGAGCAAAGCAGGATATTTCCCCGGTTTCACCGGTACACATAGGATACCGAAGATGTGTCCGCCAGGTCGGTCATTGACAAAGCTCACCTCGTAGACATTCACGTCTTTGGTCGAGCGGTCGGGCAGGGGCGTGAGATGCGGGTCGAGATCGTATTGACGGGCCTGATTCAAAGCCTTGCTCCAAAAATCGCCGAAGTCATCGGGACATTGTGTGGCGGGCGCGATCTTCTCGGGATCGAAGGCTGCTGTGCACAGTCCTTCGTAGTCCTTGCCACCGACGTGTGCCGTGACCTTGAGGCGATAGAAGCCGGGCTTGGTCAGCTTGCCGCTGAGGCGGACCGTACCGTCTTTGAGTGTGACACCTTTTTTATATATAGAGGGATACATCACCGGACCGGCCTCGTAGTCGATCTGTGCGTCAGGCAGTGGCGTGCCCGACTTGAGTACAGAGACAGAGAATTGCGCAGTCTGGCCCACGTGATAGTTCCAGTTGTTGTGGTCGGGCTGTACGGTCACAGAGATGTTGTTGCCTCTGATCTGCGCGCCTATTGTCATGCTGATCAGCAGGATCATCAGGAAGAGAAGGGAAAGTCGCTTCATTGTTTTGATGTTGTCTTTATGTTATTAGGTTGACGGAAGTCTGAGCACGAAAGTGTCAGTCTCCGTCATATTCATTTAATGGTTTTAATCTTATGATTGAAATCTGCTGCAAAGATAAGAGTTTCATTCCAAACTGAATAATACAATTTTGACATAAACACGTACTTTCGTATTTATTTTATCTAAGTGGCAAAAATATGTCAGAAATCAAAGGTTTTGTTTAGGAACAATAGTATCTAAAATGGTATAAGTAACATTCTTTTTATAAGATAGTATTGTATTTGGTAAATATAGTATTACATGGTTTTTAATATATTCTATACCTTTGCAGTCGTAAAGAAGACATGTATAAGAAACAGACAAGATACAATAGGATTGATCATATATCACCAAGCCGTTTAGGCAAAATATGTATAGTAATAATATATAGGTAGTTTTTTGTAGGAAGGGAGGAGTCGTGAGATTGCTCTCTTTTTCTTAGGTTTTTACCAAATAGCTCTCGTGTGTCATGCACACGACATATTAGGTAGATAAAGTTCCACAGATAGAGTGATAGATTGTTTTCATGGATAGCCACGGACAGCGTTTGCTTGCCGTGGTTTTTTGTATATTATCAACAATATATATAAGGAGGAAGAGTTAATTAGGAATAAAAACAACTTAAATTAAACACAAATGACAACTAAACAACTCTTTGTTTCGCTTGCCGCCCTTGCGTTGACGCTCATGGGGCAGGCGAAGGTCAGATTGCCACACTTGGTTTCTGACGGCATGGTATTGCAGCAGCAAAGTGAGGCTCGCCTGTGGGGATGGGACCAGCCCGGCAAGACGGTGCGCGTCAGCGTGTCGTGGAGCAGTGATGTCTACTCGGTTCGAGTCGGTCGCGACGGAAAGTGGCTCCTCAAAGTCAAGACGCCCAAGGCCAGCTACACGCCGCTGTCGGTGACTTTCGACGATGGTGAGAAGACGACAATCAAGGGACTGCTCAGTGGTGAAGTATGGGTCTGTGCCGGACAGAGCAACATGGAGTTTCCCGTGCAGGGCTTTGGCAACTGTCCGCTGAAGGACTACAACGAGGTGGTGACCACGACTTCTGAGGTGCGTGGCGTCCATTTTGTGAAAATTCCAAGCGTGATGCGCACCGAGCCGCAAGACGATGCCGATTGCCAATGGAAGGCTGTGGATGTCAACACGGTGGGAGACTGCAGCGCAGTGGGCTATTTCTTCGCGCGCAAGGTCAACAGCGTGGCCAATGTGCCGGTGGGCTTGATACTTGCCAACAAAGGCGGATCGCGTGTGGAGAGCTGGCTTGATGCCGACAATCTGAAGAAATATACTAAGGAAGAACTCGACTCCAGCAAGATGGTGAAGAAGTTCCCCTATGACTATCTGCGCCCGCTGTTATGGGGCAACGGCACTTTCCACCCCATCCTCAACTACACCGTTAAGGGCATTCTCTACTATCAGGGTTGCTCCAATGTCGGTGCGCCGGGCAATGAATATTCCGACCGGCTGAAGCTCCTCGTGGAGCAGTGGCGCCGCGACTTCGGTGAGGGCGAGATCCCATTCTACTTCGTGCAGATTGCTCCTTATATATATGGTGACGGTGCCGACGGCATTTCCGGTGCTTTGCTGCGCGAACAGCAGGAGCGTGCGGCCAGCATCATTCCCAACAGCGCCCTGGTCTGCACCAATGATCTCGTCTATCCTTGGGAGAGAAACCAGATCCATCCCTGCCAGAAACAGCCTGTCGGCGAGCGCCTCGCCTTCCTTGCGCTCAACCGCAACTACGGTTTTAAGAGCATCAAATGCGAGAGCCCGGTGTATAAGAGCATGTTTGTCGAGGGTGACACCTGCTATGTGAGCCTTGACAAAACCTATGGCGGCATCTCTCGCTACGACGATATTGAGGGCTTTGAAGTGGCCGGAGCCGACAAGGTCTTCCATCGCGCTGTGGCAGGTCACTTCTGGGTGCCGGGCCAGGATCGCCGCAATGAGACGATCTTCGTCACGTCGCCTGAGGTGAAGCAGCCTAAGTACGTACGCTACTGCTTCCGCAATTTCGAATTGGGCAACCTGAAAAACTGTGCCAACCTGCCGCTGATGCCCTTCCGGACAGACAAAGATGAATAGCAGAAGCCAATTGTTGCATATATAAAAAGCGAGCGCCCTTGGAGTATTCCTTATGACAGGATACTCCAAGGGCGCTGTCCGTTGAGCCCCCCAAAAGTTCAGTAAGCCTTCTTGTCATGGACAAAGAAAGTTCGGAAAGTCATGGCTATGATCCTCAGATCCAGTCCTATGTTCCAATGCTCCATATACCAGATGTCGCGCTGAATGCGCTCTTCCATCTGCCAGAGCTCCTTGGTCTCGCCACGACATCCGGTGACCTGTGCCCATCCGGTGATGCCGGGCTTGCAGAAGTGCCGTACCATGTATTTGTCAATCAGCTTGCCGTACATCTCGGTATGTGCGAGCATGTGCGGACGGGGACCGACCAAACTCATGTTACCAATGAGCACATTGAAGAACTGTGGCAGTTCGTCAATGTTATATTTCCGAATGAAGTTGCCGAAGGGGAACTTGCGCGGGTCGTTCTCGGTGGCCTGCTTGCTGTCGGCGTCCTTGTTGACGTGCATCGAGCGGAACTTATAGCACCAGAATGTCTTGCCGTTGAGCCCGGTACGTTGCTGACAGAAGAACACCGGACCCGGGCTCTGAATCTTGATTATCATACCGACAACCAAGGTCAGCGGAATGACAAAGAGACAAGCTACGCTGCTAACAACGAGATCAAAGAGGCGCTTGATCAACTTATTGTAGGGCTGCATCAACGGGCTCCGATGGTTGGTGAAGAACAGATGTTCACCCATGTGCACAGGACGCAGGCTCACATTGGCTCCCACAAAAGTGCGTGGTACATAATAGAAATGCACGACATTCTTATCGCAGGATCGCATGATGCGATCAACCTCGTAGCCCTGTTCGTGTGGCAAGCTGCAAAACACTAAGTCGATCCCCGACTGATTCAACGGCGACTGATCGTTATGTTGCATCAACAGGTTCATTTGACCCAACGTGCCCAAATATTGAAATGTGTCAGGGCTGCCAGCTATAGGTGTATCACTATAATAGCCTAAAGAGCGATAACCCATTTCGGGATTCTCCGCCATTTCCTTGTGCAGCGCTAATAGAGCCGGGTCATCTCCTACAAAGAGGACTCTTTGCACATTACGTCCGTGACTACGCAAACGGTTCAGAAAAGCACGCTCACAAAGACGTGATCCCATTATAGCCATGTATGAGCCTGAGAAAAAGAATGCCGCAAACACAGTCGGAGTATTGTTGAAGATCATCTTCAGCAGTATGGCAAAGGACAAAGTGAAGGTAAGCGTCAGACGAAATACGTTAATGGACACGTCTACAAGACGCAGTAATCTCATGTGGACAATACTACGGAAAAAGAGCTCACCAATCAGCACAGACACATTCATCAAGACAACTACGACCCGGGTATATGCATGAAAATATACCGGAATGTCTTTTCCAAGCATCATAAAGGTCAAGTAAAAAACAAAGTTGACAATGACAAAGTCGCAACATGAGATGGCGGCCAATAGAGTTTTACTTCTGTCTACGTTGATATTATTCACGCTACGGATGGTTTTTATTCACTTCCCTCTGCCATAAGGCGGATGGGACAGGCTTAATACTGTTCGTCTTAACGTGGCAAATTTACGACTTTATTTTAGATTATACAAATATTAGCCACTAAAAAAGTGCATGTAGGTTTTTTTTATTACCTTTGCATTGCCAAAGGTGTATAAGAAGATATAATATGGTACTCAATTATATTTGGATTGGATTCTTTGTCGTTGCCTTCGTCTTCGGCGGCGTACAATTGCTGATGGGTGACACCACAATCTTTCAGAAAATGGTGGACTCCACGTTCGACACGTCTAAGACAGCCTTCGAGACCTCGCTGGGACTGACCGGCGTGCTGGCTCTGTGGCTGGGAATCATGAAGATAGGAGAGAAGGCTGGGGCCGTCAACGCGCTGGCGCGGCTGCTCAGTCCGGTGTTTACCAAGCTCTTTCCCGACATTCCCAAGAACCATCCCGTGATGGGCTCTATCTTTATGAACATCGCTGCCAACATGCTCGGACTCGACAATGCCGCCACGCCGACGGGCTTGAAAGCCATGGCCGGCATGCAGGAGCTGAACACCAGAAAGGACACGGCTACCAATCCGATGATCATGTTCCTGGTGCTCAATACGTCGGGACTGACCCTCATCCCCACGACGATTCTCGCTTTCCGCGCCAGTTATGGAGCCGCACAGCCCACCGATGTGTTCATCCCCATCCTTTTGGCGACGAGTGTGGCCACGCTGGCGGGTATCATCATCACGGCTATGTGGCAGCGCATCAACCTATTGCAACCGGTACTATTAGCCACTTTGAGCGGACTTATCGCCTTTGTCGCTTTGGTCATCTGGGGTTTCGGTCAGATGGACAAGGACACGATGGGCACCGTGACGGCCGTCGCTGGCAACCTGATACTGATGACGGTGATCGTGCTGTTTATCCTTGCGGGCGTGAGAAAGCGTATCAATGTCTACGACGCCTTTATTGAGGGAGCCAAAGAAGGCTTCCAGACTGCCGTGCGCATCATCCCCTATCTTGTTGCCATCCTGGTGGCTGTGGGCGTGTTCCGTGCTTCGGGCGCTATGGACATGCTCATCGATGGCATTGCCTGGGTGGTGAAGCAATGCGGGCTGAATACCGACTTCGTGGGTGCGTTGCCCACTGCGTTTATGAAGCCGCTCTCGGGCAGTGGTGCCCGCGGACTGATGTTGGAGGCGATGAAGAACTATGGTCCCGACTCCTTCGTGGGTCGTCTGAGCTGTATCTTTCAAGGTTCCACCGACACCACCTTCTATATCCTTGCCGTCTACTTCGGCTCCGTAAATATCAAGTACACACGTCACGCTGTGGCTTGCGGCCTGCTGGCTGACCTCGCAGGCGTCATTGCGGCAATCGCCATCGCGTATCTGTTCTTTTGAAAAATAGAGTTTCTAACGTTAAAAACGACATAAGCTCATCAATATAATTATGGCTAATTTAAAATCTCTTGCAAAAGACACGGCCATCTACGGCCTGAGCAGTATTGCAGCCCGCTTCATCGGCTATCTGCTGGTACCTATTGAGACGGCGAAGTTCAACGCTGCCGGAGGACAGTATGGCATCATCACCAACATCTATGCCTACATCGCCCTGCTCATCATCATCCTGACCTACGGCATGGAGACCACCTTCTTCCGGTTTATGAACCGCCCCGGCGAGGATCCGAGAAAGGTCTATCCCACCACGCTCCACACCGTAGGCTTCACCTCTCTGCTCTTCGTGGTGGTGCTGGCGCTGTTCATCCATCCCGTTGCCAGTGCCATCGGCTATCCCGATCATCCCGAATATCTGATGATCATGGGCGTGTGCGTAGCCATAGACGCCTTCACGGCGATACCCTTCGCCTATCTGCGTTATGCTCACAGACCCATCAAGTTCGCATTGCTGAAGATGGTAAGTATTGCCGTGAACATCGTGGGCGTGTCGCTCTATCTCATCGTGCTGCCCGCCATGCACGTCAATCTTTTCGGCATCTACGACGCCAACTTCGACTTGGAGGTGGTGTGGGTGTTCTGGATAGAGCTCTCCGGTTCCGTGCTCACGCTGCTTTTGTTGGGCAAGGAACTCAAGGCGATGGGCAATCCGTTCGACAAGGCTACCTGCAAGCGCATGCTTCGCTACACCTGGCCGCTGCTCGTCATGGGACTGGCCGGACAGCTCAACCAGTGTGCCTCGCAGATCATCTTCCCCTACGTTTTCGATGGCAACGCCCATGACGCGCGCGTTCAGCTCGGTATCTATGGCGCCTGCATCAAGATAGCCACCATCATGGTGATGATCACCCAGGCCTTCCGCTACGCCTACGAGCCGTTTGTCTTCGGGCAGTCCAAAGAGAAAAACAACAAGGAGACTTACGCCCGCGTGATGAAGTTCTACATCATCTTCACCCTTCTCGCCTTCCTCTGCGTGGTGGCCTACATGGACATCATCCGCTACATCATCGGCCGCAGCTACTGGGAGGGTCTGGAGATAGTGCCGATCGTGATGGCTGCCGAGATTATGTTCGGCGTGTTCTTCAACCTCAGCTTCTGGTATAAGCTCATCGACAAGACCATTTGGGGTGCCTGGTTCTCAGGTATCGGCGCGGTCGTATTGATCGCTTTCGACATCATCTTCATCCCGCGTTTCAGCTATTGGGCTTGTGCGTGGGCAGGCTTTGCGTCGTATGCGGTGAGCATGGTGCTGAGCTATTTCTTCGGTCAGAAATACTATCCGATCGCCTATCCGCTGAAGTCTATCTTCACCTACACACTGCTTGCCGTAGTGCTCTTTGTGGGCATGACGGCTTCCAACCGCTATCTGCCGATGCTGCCGGCCTTGCTTGTCAACACGCTGTTGCTGATTGCGGACGTAGCTTTCATCGTGAAGAAAGACTTGCCGCTGAGCTCGCTGCCCGTCATCGGGAAGAAGTTCCGGAAATAACGGACGCAAACTTCTATATATAATAAGGTGTGAGCGCGGACGAATCGCACCGTCGTATATATACATAAGTAAAACATTTGTGTGATAAACTGACAAAAAAACGGGCACGAGAAGGCGTTCTTTGCCAGCAAGAGGACATTCGCCCGGGATTTTGGCGAATTCTGGCGATTTTCTTAAAACGTTATCATTCAGACTTTTACAAAATACTCTTATTTTGTCACATTATCAAAAAGGTGGTTTGAGCAAAAATTCTCTAGAGAATTTTTGCTCAAACCACCTTTCTGACCCGATAAAACTACCGAGATGACCACATGAAACAACCGTTTTCATCACAAGAAACCACTGAGATAACACTTCGACCTCAGTTTTTCAATGCTTCGACGGTGGTTTTCTGCCATTTTCACGCTTCCGCGCTTTCTGGAACGAAGCATTTTCCTGACACAGTTTTGTCAAGAATATATTCCACGATTTAGCACTCTTTCCAGACTTTACCGGGCGAGTTTCATGGCCTCAACGGGCTTGTTGGTGGTGATGAAGTCGACACCGGCTTTGATGAAGTCGTCGACATCGTCGAGATCATCAATGGTCCACACGTTCACCGTCAGCCCGAGGTCGTGGGCTTGCTTGATCCATTCGGGATGCACGGCGAAGGCGGGACCAGCATAGTCGATACCCGACATGCCCTTCTCCTTAATCTCTTTCGGCTCCACATCACTGCCGAGATAGCTCACGTGCCTGGCACCGGCAGCCACCAAACGCTCGCAGGCCTTCATGCTGAACGAGATATATTCCACCTGCTGCTCCATACCCTCGTCGGCCACCATCTTCACGACGGTGTCGACACAACGGTCTTCGTCGGCCTGCACTTTATGGGGTTTGATCTCCAGAATGAGCTGCGTGCCCTGACAATGCTGCTTGCCGGCCTCGAGATACTGTTTAAGAGTAGATATCGTCTCACCGTTTTTCAGCTTTTTGTCTTTGATGTCCTTATACTTAGCCGTCTCGATCGTCACCCCGCCGATCTCAGGATCATGATTCACAACGAGCTGATTGTCCTCCGTGATCCACACGTCGAACTCCGAGCCATACGCCCCGATGTGGTGAGTAGCCTCCAGGGCGGCGATAGAGTTTTGTGCGCTTCCGGCCAGTGTCCAATAGCCGCGATGGGCAATGATACGTGTTCCGGCCGAGGCCACGGCGGCCATCATGGCCGCCACAGCCACCAATACGAACTTTACTGTTTTGTTCATTTTCAGCAATATTATATTTTTGATTAGAATTCATATCGCAGTCCGAGTTGGAACTGATAAGGATTTCCGTTGCCTTTGGTCACGCCGGCATTGGTGTTGACACGATAGACGAACTCCTTGTTCTTGGCGTCGAAGCCTTTGACAGTGTAGAGATAGACATTGCCCAGGTTGCGTCCTACGCCCCAGTCCTTGTTGAGGAAGTTGGCCACATTGAAGAGGTCGAGCGAAAGGTCGAGTTTCTGTGTCTTATAGATCTTGATACTCTTGCCCAAGTGGAAGTCAAAGACACCATAGAAACCGTTGACACCACCGTTGCGCTCGGCCACCTTGCCAAAGCTGTCGCGGATATATCGCTTCACGCTTCCACGCACATTGGGATTGTCGAGAACAGCGTTGATACCATCCTTGAGATACTGCGGAGTGGAGCTGCTGTTGGGATCATAGACATAAGCCAAGTCGTTGGTAGAGACAAAGTCACCGTTGATGTTGCCGTTGACCACGAGCGAGTAGCGTGTGCCGCCGATGCCCGAGAAGCGCAGACCGGCATTGAAGCCCCAGAACGACGGTGAGGTGATATAGGCCACAACCTTATGGCGCCACTGATTGTTGCTGTAGTTCATCTTGCTCATGTCGCGCGGATCGTCGACAACCATCTTCACGAGCGTGGAAGTGTTGGCCACATCGCCATTGTAGCTGATGTTGTCCTTGGCATCATTCCACGTATAGCTCACGCTCAGCTCACCGTCGCGGAAGTAGCGCCAGTCTGCGTCGAGGACAAAAGCAAACTGGTTGACCTTGCCGTCGCTGTTGAGTTCGAGCACACGTCCCAGCTCCGTGGTCTTGCGGCCGTTCATCCAGTTCACGGCACCATTGGCGGTGTTGATGCTTTCGGCTGGCACGTAGACGCCACGGTTGGCTTCGTTGGCAAGTCGGAAATAAGGCTCGTCGACCATGTTTTTGTCGCGATAGAGATAGTTGTGACGGGCCAGGGTGGTGTAGAAAGCGGCACCTACCTTCAAGCGGTCACTGAAGTAGTGGGTATAGGAGAAGTTAGCCTTGTAGATCGTCGGCACCTGCGCGTTGCTGCCATTGCAGTTGATGGTATAGGTCTTCTCGATGTTAGGATTGTTGAAGAGATCCAGTCCCGGTGCCGTAGAGGGATCCTGGCGATAAGCGGGGAAGTCGGGCGTGGGCACGGCAGCACCTTGGATGTCAACAGTGCAGATACGCGAGCCGTCAAAGACCATGTTGTTCACCATGGCGTAGTTGTTGATGTCGGAGGCAAAGATGCCGGCACCGAGTTTGAAGATGTCGTTGTGGCGGTCACCCAAGTCCCAGGTGAGTTGCACACGGGGCTGCACAAGGAAGAGACTCAGCCCACGGTTGGTCTTCACGCCCAGCGTGCGGTCGGCCGTCTCGTTATAGTTTCCCTTGTCGAGATAGCTGGCATCGTCGATGCGCAGACCGCCCATGAACGACAGTCCCGGCGCAAGCGTGGTGACAGCCTGGGCATAGACACCGGCGTTGACAATGCGCTCTTTGACGCGTTGGGCATTCTCGTCATTGGAGAGATAGATGTCGCGGGCGTAGCGATAGGGTTGCAGGTTCTCGAAGTTGTCGAGCCCCGTGAAGTAGAAGCGGCCGTTGGTCTCACTGCCATAGCGGCTGTTGAGGTGACTGTACATCAGGTCTACGCCAAAGGTGTAGTTGACTTTGCCCTTGGTGAGCAGCAGGTTGTCGATAAGCTGATAGACGTTGTCGTGGAAGTTCTCAGGCGTGAAGCGTTGTCCGCCAAGCTGAATGGTGGTCGACACCTCTTTGCCGCCGACCGTAGAGGTGACGCCCTCCACGATGGCACGCGGGATGTTGGCCGAGGGCAGGAAGCTGTTGGGCTTGGTCTCCTCCATAGAGTGCATCCACTGAGCCTTGAGCTCATTGGTCATCGTAGGACTGAGGATAGAGCGCAGGGTAGCCATGAGGCTGTTGTCCGAAGTGTTGCAGTCGGAATAGCTCTCCAGCAGGTTGATAGAACTGTTGTCGCCCTGAGAATAGGGCATCTTATTGTAGTTGAAGTTATCGCGAAGCGTGAGCAGGTTGGTAGGACTGAGCTGCCAGTCGATGCGGGCAAAGACAGCATCGGTATTGGACTTCTTGTCGAAGGAGCCAAACTCCGGCTGTGTGGTGCTCAGACCGTATTTGTTTTGAGCGATGGAGACATAGCGCTGGAGCGTTTCCGGCGAGAGATTGTAGCGTGTCTGGTCGCCGTCGTTGCGAATGTCGGCAATGCGGAGCGGGTGTGTGTCCTTTTGATGATCCCATGCCACAAAGAAATGCATACGGTCCTTGATAATCGGACCACCGAGCGAGAAGCCATATTGATAGGTCGAGAAGTCGCTGTTGCGCTTGTTGCCCAGGATGTCTTTGTCGCTGGCCAGCCAGTCGGCACGCATATAGCCAAAGGCAGAGCCGTGGAGCTGGTTGGTGCCGGATTTCGACACAGCATTGATGAGTCCGCCACCGGCACGGCCGTAGGTCACGTCATAAGCATTGGTGACGACCTTAAACTCCTTGATAGCCTCCATGGTCAGCGCATAAGGACTGCCCTTGCGCATGTTGGCGGCACCGCCGGAGATAGGGTTTTTGCTCGACATGCCGTCGATGTTGAATCCTGTCGACGAGGCGAGTTGCCCGCTGAGCTGGTTGCCATTGGAGAGCGGCGAGAGGTCCATCAGGTTGGTAAAGTTACGGCCGTTGACCGGCAAGTGCTTCATGTCTTGCTCAGAGATGGTCGTCGAGGCACCTTCCGACTCCACTCCTTTTTTCAAGGAGTTGGCCACGACCTCTACCTCCTGAATGTCGCTCGCCGTCTCACTCATCTTGAAGTTCACGCGCAAGGCATCGCCCTGGTTGAGCGTAAAACCCGAACGCTTCTGGTCGCCATAACCGATATATTTGGCCGTGATCGTGTAGGGCTTGCCCAACGGCACCTCGCGAAAGCTATAGCTACCGTCGGTGCGGGTAGGAGTAGACATAGAGAAACCTGTTGACTCGTTTTTCACTGTGACAACAGCTCCTATGACAGGCTGCCCTTTCTCGTCGACAACCTTTCCGTTGACAGTTGCCAGCACGTTTTGTCCCCATGAGGCAACAGTTCCTCCTAACATCATTGCTGAGGTCAGCAACAATGTCTGAATGCGTGTTTCCATAAAATTAAGAAGTTATGTGATTGTAGTTATCGTGAATAGTAATCTTGTTTTGACGTTACTGAGCCTTGATGACCTTGCTCAATTGCTCCGCGATCTTTCTCACCGACTTCATCGAGGCCTTTTCCAATTCGGCCTTGCGCTGCGGCTGATAAGCTGGGAAGTAGTTTTGTCCGCTGGTGAGCTTCTGCTCGTTGCTGTCGTAGAGTGAGTAGTTGACAAAGTGATACATCATCGGCATAGGCTTCTCGGTATAGCGCAGATACTGGGCGTCGATGACGAGCAGATACCGTGCCCCGGCATCCTGCATGGCTTTCTTCAGATCGGCACGGCTGATGGCGGATAGGTCGGCACGAAGATTCTCACCCTCACCCTTGAGTACGATATTGCTCACTATCGGCTGCCAAAGACTGCTGTTGAGCGCATGGTCGTCCATATTGACGAAGTGCAAGCCAGTGCCCGCCTTTTGCAGATTGTGCTCCACCACACCGTTGTAGACTTGATTGACACTGTCCTGGGCGATGTCGGTGTTTTCGGCAAGGAGATAATCGTCGTAGTAGTTCGACTTCACATTGTCCAAAGCACGGATCACCAGCACACGACTGTTGACAGCCACATTGTCCTCGTGGGTCTTCGGTGCGGGATCGTCGCTCCCAGCATGCGCCATCATGGGGATGAGCATCATTGTGAACAACAGAGCTCCGATGGAGCTTTTCCGCATAGCCTCTGTTAGCTTTTGTCTCTTCATTGTCGTTAATCTCTATAATAATAGGTATATTGAATACTTATTGATTTTTCATTGGCAAAGTTACAAACAGCAGATTACAATAGGATTGCATGGGCATTGCAATAGAATGATAATAACAAATAGACAAAAGAAATATGCCTATAAAGACATTGTGACAACTATTGGCAAAAACAAGCTAAAACTCTTTGCTTTCTCATTCTTTTTCCTTATCTTTGCCAAAAAACTGAGCGATATGAACATTCTGATTATTCCCGATATACACGGACGGTCGTTTTGGGAGGAAGCCATTAACGACATAGCAGAGCATCGCCGCGATTTCGACACGGTAGTTTTCTTAGGCGATTATTTCGATCCTTATCCCGCAGAAGGCATCAATGAGTGCCAGGCCATCATCAACTGGGAGCGACTCTACGACATATTCTTCAGCTCTTACCTGACGTGTGAGCCTGTCTTCCTGATCGGCAACCACGACGCGCACTACCTCAACAAGGTCTTCGCTGGCAGAGCTTCCGGCAGCCGCAAGTCGGAACGGCATCTCCATACCATCGAGGGCATCTTCGAGGATCGCCACCGCATGTTCCAGATAGCGTTTGACACAACGATAGGCGGCAAGAAGGTGCTCTTCACCCATGCCGGCATCAACCGCGGATGGGTAGAGCGCCACAAGGATCTCCTTGGTACCGTCAGCGCCGACAGCCTCAACAATCTTGCCAAGAGCGACGAAGGATGGCTTGCCCTCGCCGATGTTGGCGAAGAGCGAGGCGGATGGGCCAAGACGGGCGGTCCGCTGTGGGCTGACGTCAACGAGCACTACGACGAGGACGGGAAGCCCTACGCCATCGACGGCTACGACTACGAGATCTTCGCGCATACGCGCAAAAAAGAGCCTGTCATCAACGACTCCTTTGCTATGCTCGACGCTCAGCGACCCTTCATTCTCGCCGACGACTGCACGATCCACGAATATAGCGACGCGGATAAGCTGGGGCTGTGATGGCAAGTCTCACTCTCCTACCCCTTTTGAACGACTCAAGAAGCAATAGATAGCAGCCTCGATAATAGTAAGCACCAGCAACACAGCTCCTGCCATCCATAGGGATCCAGTCATGCAGACCACAGCGATCACAGCCGTGGACAAGACAGAGAACAACACTACCATCATGGGTACTTGGCTTCTCTCAAATGGTTGGCGAAGCGGTGACAGGAAGTCGCGGAGACGTTTCATACGCATATAAGTTTTCTGTTTCAAGCGCAAAATTAGCGAATCAATGTCGAAAGCGCAAAACTTACAAGTTAAAGCAAGTTAACGTTATTTTCGGTCTCTGCCCTACCCATCCATTTCCTACCTAAAGGTAAGCATAAGACCGTAAAGTGCCCTCTTGCAGCGTATTCGTTTTTTTCTACCTTTGCACTCGTAAACAAGAAAACAATATTCACAAATAGGATGCCGTTTTCGGTTGTTGCCAGTTGCAACCAAAAATACACAATGCAGTAACTAACTCTTCCTGCCGAAAATAATCTTTTTCTGTCCTTGCAACATTCCGAGATCTGTACTATATTTGCAAATGACAAAACCTTACTGCTATGATAAATTATACATTTGAAGTGATCGCTGACATGGGCCACGGCAGTCATGTCCACGGAGAGATACAGGTAGGACTGAGCGCCGCTGAGGTAGAGGTGATCATCAACTATATGAAAGAATTTGGGGAACTCATTTACTTTGATCGCTTCCACAACAAATATCCTGAACTTGACGACAAGATTGATCAAGCTGCGCAGGCCGAGATCCCTCATATGCTTATCAAACTGAATTTGTTTTCCCATAGTTTTCCTGAAAAGAAAATCAGCGGCTTAGAGAAGTCTCTAAGTCGCTGATTTTCATTGTGGACCAGCTAGGGCTTGAACCTAGGACCTCCAGATTATGAGTCTGTTGCTCTAACCAACTGAGCTACAAGTCCAACTTATGCGGGCCGAAGGGGCCGATAAGATTTGTGGTGCAAAGATACGAGTTTCCAG
>Ga0256407_10007455_pt1 | contig 16447 bp, 23 predicted proteins | sample RumenRJG_04DNA_FD_193489 | JGI IMG/M metagenome (GOLD analysis project Ga0256407, IMG submission 193489) | Bovine rumen microbial communities from Lethbridge, Alberta, Canada - RJG_04 | ecosystem: Host-associated > Mammals > Digestive system > Stomach > Rumen | place: Canada: Alberta...
GGAATCGCTTGTCGTTCTCGGAGAAGAGACGCAGGTCGTTGACGCGGTATTTCAGGTTGGTGATGCGCTCCACGCCCATGCCGAAAGCATAGCCGGTGTAGACATCGGGGTCGATGCCGCAGGCAGCAAGGTCGTGCGGGTCGACCATACCACAGCCGAGGATCTCCACCCATCCCGTGTGCTTGCAGAAGTTGCAGCCCTTGCCGCCGCAGATGTTACAGGAGATATCCATCTCAGCACTCGGTTCGGTGAAGGGGAAATAAGACGGGCGCAGACGGATCTTCGTGTCGGGACCAAACATCTCTCGGGCGAAGGTCAGCAGTACCTGCTTGAGGTCGGTGAAGCTCACGCCCTTGTCGACATAGAGTCCTTCGACCTGATGGAAGAAGCAGTGGGCGCGTGCCGAGATAGCCTCGTTGCGGTAGACACGTCCCGGGCAGAGCACGCGGATAGGCGGCTCGTGGGTCTCCATATAGTGTGCCTCGTCGCCGGAGGTGTGAGAGCGCAGCAACACGTTTTTGGTCACATCGCTCTTGTCCTGTGAGATGAAGAAAGTATCCTGCATGTCGCGTGCGGGATGGTCAGCGGCAAAGTTCAGCATGGTGAACACGTGCTTGTCGTCGTCGATCTCGGGACCGTGGTAGAGTGTGAAGCCCATGCGCTGGAAGATGTCGATGATCTGATTCTTGACAATGGTCAGCGGGTGACGGGTGCCCAAGGCGATGGGGTAGGGCGTACGTGTCAAATCCTCGTGGTTGTCGCCGGTGTCAGCAGAGGCGACCTGCTCGCGCAGGGAGTTGATCTTGTCCTGAGCGGCTTTTTTCAGTTCGTTGATCTTGATGCCAACGGCCTTTTTCTGGTCAGCGGGCACATTGCGGAAGTCTGCCATGACGGCATTGATCTCACCTTTTTTGCTCAAATACTTGAGTCGGAGTTGCTCGATGTCGTCTGCGTTCTTGGCAGAGAGCTGAGATACTTCTTTGAGAAGTTGATTTATCTTGTCTAGTATCATCGTCTGTAAATTTTATCTTTCTGACTGCAAAGGTACTAATTTTATTGGAAAAATACATCTTATATAAAAAATAATATGTAATTTTGCCAAAGCTTATGAATGATTTATGAGAAGAATAATATTATTAGTTGTTTTACTTGCTTTCATCTTGTCACTGGCTGTTCCCTATGGATGCACCAACAAGAAGCCGGAGCAGACTGATTCCATACAGTCTGACAGTGTTGTCACGGACACGGCTGGGGAGGACTCTACGGAGAATTTGATTTCGCAGGCTCCGATGCCGAAGACAGCTGATGAGCTGTTCGACGATTTCGTGTTTAACTTTGCGGCCAACCGCAGGTTGCAGCTCAAGCGCATCGCCTTCCCGCTGCCTGTGTATCGCAACGGCAAACTGGAGAAGAAAATCGAGAAGGGACATTGGCGCATGGAGCATTTCTTCATGCGCCAGGACTACTATACGCTGATCTTGGACAATGAACGGCAGGTGAAGCTCGCCAAGGATACGTCGATCGACCACGTAGTGGTGGAAAAGATCTTCTTCCATCTCAAGACCGTGCAGCAGTTCCTCTTCAACCGCATTCAGGGCAAGTGGATGCTTACGTCGGTCAACTACAAGCCGATGTATCAGAACGACAACGCCAGCTTCCTGAAGTTCTACCAGCACTTTGCCGTAGACTCAGCCTTCCAGATGAGGAGCATGGCCGACGAAGTGAAGTTCTTCGGACCGGATCCTACCAACGACAATGCCAATATGACGGGTATCATCATGCCGCAGCAGTGGCCCGATTTCAAGCCTGGTATCCTGCCGAGCGGTACGATCTACAACATTATATATGGTCAGACCTACAAGGAAACTAACTACAAGGTGTTTATGATCCGCGGCATTGCCAACAGCAATGAAGTGGTTTATGTCTTCCGACGGTTTGGCAAGAGATGGAAACTCGTCAAGTTCAGCTGTTAGCCGCATGGATGTGGACAGAACTTTGCGATTGATTGAAAAGAAACGACGGCAATGAAAATACAGCAACACTATCCTTTGCTTCATCACAACACGTTTGGGATGGACCAGCAGTGCGATGAATATCTTGAGTTTTCCTCTACGGCCGATGCCGTGGAGGCGGCTGCCTATATCCGCGATCATGCCGACCGGCCTCTGCTGATCCTGGGTGGCGGCAGTAATCTGTTGCTCACTCATGACTTCCATGGCCTTGTGGTCAGTCCGGAGCAGCGCTTTGAGGTGCATGCCGAGACCGACGACAAGGGCAATACGCTACTGCGCTGTTGGGCTGGATGCACGTTCGACGATGTGGTGGCCTACGCTGTGGCGCATCAGATGTACGGACTGGAGAACCTCAGTCTCATCCCCGGACAGTGCGGCGCTTCCGCTGTACAGAACATCGGAGCCTATGGCGCAGAGGCCAAGGATACGCTGGTGAGCGTCGAGGCTGTGGAGATCGCTACAGGCCGGCAGGTGACGATACCTGCCGATGACTGCGAATATGCCTATCGTCAGAGCCGCTTCAAGCATGAGTGGCGCGACAAGTATCTGATCACGTGGGCGGTCTATCGTCTTTCATCCGTGTTCAGCCCGCGACTGGACTACGGCAATATCCGCCGTGTGCTGGAAGAAGACCACATCGCAGTCGATACGCTGACGGCTCAACAGCTTCGCGATGCAATCATCAGCATACGTCAGGCCAAGCTGCCCGATCCCGCCGTGCTCGGCAATGGCGGCAGCTTCTTCATGAATCCGATTGTCGATGAGGCTACCTTTGAGCGGCTGAAGGCTGAACATCCCGACCTCCGCTACTTCGACGCGCCCGACGAGAAGCAGGACAGTGGGAAGCACTATAAGATACCGGCGGGCTGGCTTATCGACCAGTGCGGATGGAAAGGCAAAAAGCTCGGACGTGCCGGCGTGTATGAGAAACAGGCATTGGTGCTCGTCAATTTGGGCGGTGCCACGGGCGAGGATGTCGTCGCGCTGATGCATGCCATACAGGCTGACGTCAGAGAGAAGTTCGGATTGGAATTGAAACCGGAAGTAAACATTCGATAGAGTAGGAGACGAAAGGTAAGTGATGGCAAAGATGCAGTTGACCTTTTTGGGTACCGGTACATCCAATGGCGTGCCGGTGTTGGGATGCCATTGTGCGGTTTGCGATAGCAAGGATCCGCGCGACCACCGTCTGCGTACGGCGGCGTTGCTGGAGACTGCGTCCACGCGCATTCTGATCGACTGTGGTCCTGATATCCGGCAACAGTTGTTGCCACTGCCTTTCCGAAAGATTGATGCTGTGCTGCTCACTCATGCCCACTACGATCATGTGGGCGGATTGGACGATCTGCGGCCTTATAGCTATCTGGGCGACATCCCCATGTATGGCAATGAGCCTTGTGTGAAGGCCGTCAGACACAATTTCCCCTATTGTTTCGCGGAACATCTCTATCCTGGTGTGCCGAAGATAGAGCTCCATACGCTGCACAAAGAAGAACCTTTGCGGGTGGGCGACATCGACGTGCTGCCTGTCGAGGTGATGCACGACAAGTTGCCCGTGCTGGGCTATCGCTTTGGTCCGCTGGCCTATATCACCGACATGAAGGACATCGACGACGGTCAGTTGGCTCTCTTAGAGGGTGTCGATACGCTGGTTGTCAATGGACTCAGATGGGAAAAGCCCCACCATAGTCATCAGCTCATTCCCGACGCTGTCGCCATGGGACAGAAGTTGGGCGCGCGCCGAACCTTTATCATCCATCTTACCCACGACGTGGGACTCTATGACGAGGCCAACGCGAGACTGCCGGAAGGCTGTCTGTTTCCGTACGACGGCATGAAGATAGAGATGTAGGAAGTATTGTAAGAGAGAGGGGAGTTTGCTTGCAGGAATGCTGTAAGCAGAGAGATTTTCAGATAAGAAAATAAGGCGTACTTGACGTATGGGCATAAAAAAAGGAGTACCGCTGTACTCCAACCTTGTTAACCTTAAATCTAATACTATGAAAAACACGGTGCAAAGTTACGAATGTTTCTCGAGTTTTGTTCCAAATCCACCCATAAATGATGATATAATAACCTTTATTAACAAGGTTGGGCTTGCATTTTAATGTTTTGAACAGTATTTGGCACAGTTGTAGCCTCGTAGCTCACTTCTTGAATTTGCGGTAGAGCTTCCATCCCAAGAGGAAAGCGTCGAGGAGTCCGGCACCTGTGTTGACGAGGCTGCCAATGCGCTTTGAAGGCGTGGCATCTTTCTTGAAGCCCTCGGGTTTGCGGAACAGCGACTGCCATTGTTGCTGGATCTTCTTGCGATCCTCGTCGATCTGCTCCTTGAGGATACGTCTGCGCATGGCAATTTCTTCCAGGCTGCGGTAGGTGGTAAAGTCTGTGGTATGGTTGTTCATGATTTAATTGCTTAGTAAGATGGACGCGAGGAAATGGACAAGCGGACGCTCGATCCATCTCTTTCTGAATATAAGGAAGAGCAAGAGTATCACCAGATAGATGCCTGCAATGATGAGGAAGGCAGCTACAGAGCCCACGAGAGGAGTGAGCGCAAAGGCGGCTGCGAAACTGAGATAGATGAGAATCAACATCAGTATCAGGGACAGAATGGCGGTCATCGCCACCACGGTGAGCACTCTGACGGTCTTCTCCACTACTTCCAATTTCACATTCTCACCTTGCAGACTGGCGTAGTGCTTCACACTCTCTACCAGTTGGGCGATGGTCTCTATGTTTTGGTCGTTGGAAAACATGTGGAAGTCTTGATGAAACAAACCTTGGCGAGGCTCGTGCAACGCATCGTCTTGCTTGCGCTGGCCTCGCCGGGTTAGAAACGGAATTTTCAATTTACTCCTTATTATATTAGTGTTCGTCCATTGTGCATGGGCTTGCTACAGTTTGTGTGAACCGCCCGGCCTATGCATTCGTGCTGTCTACGGCGTCTTTGATGTCGTCTACAAGATCGTCAGCATCTTTGCGTGCAAGCTTGATGTCGTGCTTCTTGCAAAAATCATCAACAGCGTCGGAAATCTTCGTGCGGGTGTCTGCGCCTTTCTCCGGGGCGAGTAACAGACCAATGGCTGCGCCGGCAATGGCACCACCTAAGAAAGCTGAGATATAACCTAATGTTTTCATAAACTTAGTGTTTTGTGGTTTTAAATTTATCTGTTGCAAATATATGATTTTTTTTCCGTAATGACATGCTTTGTGGGTATATTTTTTGTTAAATACCCTCTGATTCACTGATTTAACAAACTTTATGTGCACGAAAAGGATGCTTTCGTAATTAATTTAGTAATTTCGCAAAATAAAAGGTTGAATGCCTTTAGACGTAAAGAGTGAGAATGTCAACAGAACAATAATATTAAAATCAAATAGAAGATAATGAGAAAATATGTGTTATTAAGCACAGCACTGTGCCTTGCTTTCGCTTTTACCAGTTGTGGAACAAAAGAAGATGCCTACAAGAAGGCCTATGAGAAGGCTAAGGCTCAGGAAGAGCAGCAGAACCAGCAGAAGCCCGTGCAGGACGAGGCTCCCGTGGTGACTCCGCTGGCTGAGAAGCAGGCTGACCAGACCACTGTGACCAATGTCAACAATGCCAACGTGCGCAGTGAGAGCGTTACCGTTGTCAGCGGTAAGGGCTTGCAGGCCTACAGTGTCGTGGTGGGCTCTTTCTCTCTGAAGGCAAACGCCGAGGGACTGCAGAGCACACTGAAGCAGGGCGGCTACGATGCTCAGATCGCTTATAACCCACAGGTGAACATGTACCGTGTCATCGCATCTACCTCTGATGATAAGGCAAGTGCCGTGCAGAGCCGTGATGCCATCCGTGGCAGCAAGTTCAATCCTAAGAGCGACGCTTGGTTGCTGTTTAAGAAATAATTTTCCAAACAGTTATATACATTGGGAAGAATTCTTTCCATCGACTACGGCAAGCGCCGAACGGGGCTTGCCGTTACTGACCCTTTGAAGATTATTGCCAATGGGCTGGCTACGGTAGAGACGAAAAATCTCATGGATTTCCTGAAGAAATATATCTCTGAGGAAAACGTGGAGAAGATTGTCATCGGTAAGCCTACTCAGCCCAATGGCGCTCCGTCTGAGAATCTGGCGCGCGTGGAGGCCTTCGTGAAGCGGTGGCGCAAGGAGATGCCGGCGGTGCCGATCGTCTACTACGACGAGCGTTTCACGTCGGTGTTGGCACACCGGGCCATCATCGAAGGCGGCGTGAAGAAGAAGACAAGACGAGAGAACAAAGGACTCGTGGATGAGGTGAGTGCCACCATCATCCTGCAAGATTTTATGAATTCACAAAGAAGAATATGATATTACCCATTTATACTTATGGACAACCTGTACTCCGCAAGGTGGCTCAGGATGTAGACCCCAGCGATGCCTCGCTGCCGCAGTTGATCAGTGACATGTATGAGACGCTCGACAATGCGGGTGGTGTAGGACTTGCTGCACCACAAATCGGTAAGTCCATCCGTGTCGTCGTCATCGACCTCGACGTGCTGAAAGAAGACTTCCCTGAGTACAAGGGCTTCCGCCATGTCTTTGTCAATCCTCATATCATTGAGACAGACGACAAGGACAAGGAGACGCTTGAGGAGGGATGTCTGTCGATACCGGGGCTGAGCGAGAACGTGACACGTCCGAAACGTATTCATGTCACGTATCTCGACGATGATTTCCAGCCTCACGACGAGTGGGTCGACGGTTATCTGGCGCGCGTCATGCAGCATGAGTTCGATCATCTCGAAGGCGTGATGTATGTCGACAAGGTGACGCCTCTGCGCAAGCAGCTCATCCGCAACAAGCTTCGCGGTATCATGCAGGGCAAGTTCCGCTGCGGCTATCGTGTGAAGACGATTCACAAGAAGTAGAAGAGGTAAAGCAAAAACGTGTTTCAGGATCTCAGGTATTAAGGTGAACAAGGGCAGATTGTTTCTTCTGTCGCTGGTGTGGCTCTTTGTTTCCCATGCCAATGCGCAATATAATGTGGACCGTCTCATCACTGCCGGTGAGGTGGCTCTGCACTACGAGGACTATGTGTTGTCGATACAGTATTTCAACAAGGCTTTGGCTTTAAAGCCTTATCTGTGGTTGCCGTGGTATGACCGCGCTGCCGCAAAATACTCACTCGACGACTATGTAGGTGCCGAGGAAGACGCATCACATGCCATTGACCTCAATCCTTATATCGAGCAGATCTTTGATCTTCGTGCCATGTCGCGTATCCGCCAGCAGAAATATGCTGACGCGATCACAGACTACGACAGGGCCATCCATCTCAATCCCTCGGTGACCAGCTTCTGGACCAACAGAGCTATCTGCCGACTGAACGTCAAGGACTATGACCATGCCTTGGAGGACGCTGACACGATCATCGCACGGTGGTCCAAGACGGCGACGGCTTATTCCTTGAAAGCCGAAATCTATCTGGAGAAAAAAGATACGATGCAGGCCGACCATTGGTTGGCACGCAGCCTCACCATTGACCCGTATAATGTCGATGCGTGGGCAACGCGCTCGGCCATCGCCCTCAACCGTAAGCATTGGGCCGTCGCTGACTCCTGTCTGAGCAAGCTGATCAATCTGCGTCCGAAAGTCGTGCACAACTATGTCAACCGCGCCTTGGTGAGACTCAACCTCAACAACCTTCGTGGTGCGATGGCGGACTATGACATGGCCATCGACTTGGATCCCAATAACTTCCTGGCTCATTACAATCGTGGCTTGCTGCGCTTGCAGCTCGGTGACGACAACCGTGCGCTGAAGGACTTCGACTTTGTGGTGAGGATGGAGCCACAGAACTTCATGGCTATCTACAACCGTGCCTTGCTCAACGACAAGCTCGGTAATCTGCGGGCGGCCATCCGCGACTATTCTGCTGTCATCAGTCAGTTCCCCAATTTCTGGACGGGTCTGTCGCAGCGTGCGCAATGCTATCGCAAACAAGGCATGACCGCAAAGGCCGAGCTCGATGAGTTTCGCATCTTCAAGGCACAGATGGATAAACATGTGGGTATCCAGCAGCGGTGGAGTCGTAAAAAGCTCAGAGAGGTGCGCCGACGTTCCGAGATCGATATCAGCAAATATAACGACATCGTCGTGGAGGATCAGCCGCAGACCGTCGAGCACGAATACAAGAGCGACATCCGTGGCGCCATCCAGAACAATGCTGTCGAGGTGGCTATGCTGCCGTCCTATCGCCTGTCGTATTTCAATTTTGTCAACACGGTCAACGGTGGTAAGGCTTTCGACACCACCTTGGAGCAGTTCAACAATAAGATGCAGCCGCTCAAGCGACTCTATCTGACTTGCAACCAAAGCAAAAAGATGGACGACGTGAGCTCCAAGCAGATCTTCCAACTCGTCGACAACCTTTCGGAGGGTATCAAGGAAGAGAAGGATCCACATCAGCGTGCCGCTCTGCTCTTGCAGCGAGCCGTGGCATACGCTGAACTGCAGAACTACAGCGATGCGCTGTCTGATCTCGACGACTATGTGGCCATGGAGAAGCAAAGCGTGCTCGGACGTTCTGAACGGGCTCTCTGCCAGCTGATGCTCAATGACTATGAGGCTTCCAAGGGGCAGAACGTCAGCATGAAGACCTCACAGGTGGAGGGTGACTATGCCGAAGCGATCCAGCTGGCTCCAAAGAATGCTTACCTCTACTATAATCGTGGTAACTTCTATGCAGGTCAGAAGAACTACACCCATGCCATCGATGACTACACGCGTGCGCTGCAAATAGATTCGCGTCTGGCTGAGGCTTATTACAATCGTGGACTGGCCTATTACTATAGCGGCAACCTGCACATGGCTCAGCAAGATCTCAGTAAGGCCGGTGAGCTGGGACTCTATCATGCCTATGCGCTTAGCAAGCAGCTTGGTGAGCGTAAGTCCGGCGCGAAACGGAACACGGAGAAAGGCAAGCGCCGATAAAGGTGCTTGCTGTAAGTATGCGTTAGAAAAAGGTTTATAGATTCACTCCTATACAAAGGTTTATCATGGAATTTATGTCACAGGAAGGCTATGATGAACTCGTAGCCGAACTCAACCATATGATCAAGGTGGAGTTGCCCAAGGCGATCGATGCCGTGTCAGAGGCTCGTGACAAGGGCGACTTGAGCGAGAACTTCGAGTATCGTGCGGCGAAGCGCGAGCATTCCCGTCTGCTGGGCCGCATCCGCTTTAAGCAGAATGTGTTGGCCCATGCCCGTGTGCTCGACGCAGACCGGGTAAATGCCGACAGCGTGCAGTTGCTCTGCAAAGTGGAGATCACGGATTTGACCCACGATCGCAAGCTCTGCTACACGTTGGCCAGTCCTCATGAGGCCAACCTGCGGGAGGGAAAGATCTCCATTAAGTCTCCGATTGCACAGGCTTTGCTCAACAAGCGGGTAGGGGATGTCGTGAATGTAAAAGTGCCCGCCGGTATCCTGAAACTGCGGATAGAGTCCATCAGTCTTTAATCAAGGTTGCGGTCTGTGGGGTCGATGGGGTCTGTGGGGTCTGTGGGGATTTCTTCACCCCATTCACCCCATAAGTCCTATTTTCCCCATTTACCCCATTATATATAATAAGGAGTATATATCAATTAAGGAGTATCGAATCATGGCAGATAATTTCTTGGAGCGTCATCGCGAGGAATACGAGCAGCGGAAGCAGCGCTGGTTGCTTCGCAAGAAGCTGCATCTTCATTCTGGAAAGAAAGTTGCGTCTCGTTCAAACGTTGACAAGCCTGATGATGAGGCACTGTGATGATTAAAAACGGTCTTAGTTAGATTATGTAGACTAAGCAATTCATAGTAGATGGGTAATATACGATGTGGATGTTATCCATGAGACGCTCACCTTCTCGGAATTGTTATTCTTTGGGCTTGTCGTTAAGCAATTTTACAGTATTGGTATATTCTGTCACTATTTCTGTTAGTTGTGGATGATCTTTCCTAATGAGAAGAGCGGTATAATTGACAACTCCGTCCGCATCAACGACAGAGGCTTCCAAGAACATCAGTATTTTCCGTCCTTCATAATGGTTATACCAAAATTCAAACAAACGGCTGCGCATTGACTGCTTTCCATCACCAGTTTCGCAAATATACAGAAGGGCCTCATTGTTTTGTTGAAAGAAGACTTCCAAGATAGCAGTTATCGTTTTTCTTAGCTTTGGATCGCGTGGCGATTTTATATTATTGGCATTTGTGATAAAAAACTGATAAGTAACAAAGGACAATGATGTGTCGTCTTTGTCAAAGCCAACAATATACTGAACTCCGTAGTCGGTAACGAAGTCTATATTATTATTGGCATCCGTGGCATTAACGTGATATGGAGCACGTTTGTTTATCATCGAGACATCTATGTTCATAATGTCTCGACATAATTAGCTTTGAGCCCGGTGCGCTCTTCATATTTTTTTATGGCGATCGCTTTCATAGCCTCAAGACGCTCCTCTTTTTTCTTCTTATTACGCATGAGCCATGTCATGGCTTGCTCTTTCGTAGTAATATGTTCCATAGTCTTCTTTTGTTGTTTTTTGGCAAATATAGGGATAATAAATGAATTGTGCAAGCAATCTTGCTTTTATTTTTTTCAATAATCATCTCTGCGCAAGGGCTATAAGTGATGTTGTTACGATGTACGTACAAAAAAATCCCACGTATCCGCAAGGGTTGCGTGGGATTTCTGTCTGAGTGTTAAGCGTCGGACTTGCATGCTTGCACCGTCTGTGCTTATGGCTGTTAGCCGTTGGAGGGCGTAGTCTCCTTGCCGGTGTCCTTGTCGGCTTCGAGGATGGCGGGGAGATGGATCTCGTTTTTGTCGTCGAGATACTTGTAGAGTACCTGTGAGACAGAGCTCAGTCCGAGCGTACGCTTCCATTTTTGCACCTGCTGATAGATCGTGGTGCCCTTGTCGCCGTTGGTTGTGGAAGGCTTGTTGTCGTTGAGCCATGCTGTGACGACGGCCTGCCGTGCCTTGAACTTCTGCTGCTGTGCGATCTGCTTCTCGGTAGCCGGCCCCTTGTAAGGGTTCTTGAGTTTTGCCAGTCTAACCTTGTTGCTCGAAGTGTTTGTGGCGAAGTAGTCGCCGCTGTTGTGGCCGTAGCTGCCAGTGATGCCCTTGATGACATCGATCGGAGTAATTTTTGCCATGATGTTAAGAATTTAAACGTTAAACATGTTATTTTGCGGAGCACTTGCGGGTCTGTGGAGGAATGCGCTTTTCCTTCGAGAACCGTTCGAGATCCGTTCGAGAGACGCGTCTCTTGTTTGCACTACAAAGTTACGCAATCGTTGGTGGTCATTCATACGTTGCTGTACGTTGTCAGGCGATAGTGGACGATTTATGGTTCACCGAGATATTCGACGATCATCCTGACCTCTCGCGGTGACAGCCATTTAGCGTTTTTCTTGTAGCCCTGGTTTCGAAGCGCCTCTTGCAGCGGCGTGCACCGGTTGATCCAGGCCACGAGATGGTTGACGGCCGTGTGGGGCATGGAGTAGGGAAAGTAGCAGAGAGCGAGCTCTTTCTTGGTGTATCCCCGGATTTCAAACTTGTTCATCATTTCTCCTTTTCTTTACGTGTTATATTGTTGTTTTGATTGATTACCTCGCCGCTGATTTGCTTCATGCGTACAAAGTATTCTGCGAAGTCCTTGCATCCTGCTGGCAACTGATAATGAACGATGCCGGGTAGCAGTGCCTTGAGTTGCATGAAGAGCGATTCGCCGGGCTGGTCCTGGTCAGGATACATGGCAAATGTCGTCTCAAGCCGTTGACTTAAGTCTCTGAGCATCTTTACATCTTCGGGATGCAGGAGCGTGGCGCTGGGTATGGCGATGGCCTTGTGTCCTGCCGATAGCATGGCCCAACAGTCAGAGGCTCCCTCGGTGATGAAAAGCTGTTCGCCGTGTCGCAGTCTGGGCAGCACCTGCTGGTTGTAGATGCTGACGACGGATCCGGCCGGGAATCGGAAGCGCGGTGATTGCGGATGCTGCTGTCGGTCGAGGTTGCGGTTCTGTATGCCGATGAGTTTTCCCGTTGTGTCGTAGTAGGGAATCTGTAGCCAGTTGATGCCCTGTCGGTCGATCCACGACGTGAGCCTGCACCATCTGACCACGCGCGGGTCGATGTGTCGTTCCTGATAGAGAAACTTCTGTGCAGCCGAGTTGATCCATGGCTGTTGGAAATATCGCTCATAGCGTGCCGCGTCGAAGGGCTTGGTCGTCTGTGGCTTTTCATGGGGTTTCCACTGATTGAGTACCACGTTGTGCTCGTTGGCCAGCCACCGGCAAGCATCAAGGAAGTCGAGGTGCAGTACACCCATGACGAGGTCGATGGTGCCTCCCGACTTACCACAGACGAAGCATTTGAACGTGTTTTTCCTCACGAGGAAGGAGAGGCTCGGGTGTGTGTCGTCGTGGAAGGGACACAGACAGTGGTGTCGCGTAACTCGTAGTCCGAGTCGCTCCGCAACCCCCTCGATGGGAAGTTGTCGGAGCATTTGCAGTTGCTGTCGGTCCATCATTTGCCTCGGTTGAGATAGTCCTGTGTCTTGGTGAACAGTCCGGTCTGATTGGACCGTGTGATGAATCCCCGGTTGACCCACACGCGTAGCTGGTGCTTGGCGTCTTTTGGTTTGTCCATGCTGACGCGGAGGGCTTCGAGTTGAGCCTCGTTGAAGGTGTCGGGCAGGTCGTCGAGCATGTTTTTCACGCCTCCTTTGTTTTCGGCGAGGCCACGGTCCCCCTCCTTGATAAGGTCCTCAAAGATTTGCACCTTTGACCAGATGTCGTGATAGACGAGCCATTCGACGAGTTCTCCCATGGCGTGCGTCCATGTCTGGTTGTTGAGCACCCACATGATGCATCCGCATTTCCATGCAGAGACGAGCGCTCGTTTGCTGATGTCCCAGAGCACGTCGTCGTCGGCAAGGTCAGCAAGCGTGGCCATGTCTCCGGCGAGCCGGTCGACGAGCCGGTTGAGCTGTCGGATGATGAACCGTCCTTTGCAGATGTCGAGTCGGACGAGATATTCGTCGACATGGTTAAGGAACGTTTCGTCGTATCGTCCCTGTCTTGGAATACGTCCGTCGCGTGCGGTGCGTGCCTTGTATGAGAAGACCATCCGTCCGAAGGTACCGTTGAAGAGATCGTTTTTGTAGAACTTGCGTGAGGCGAAGGGTGTGGAGGAGATGGTGAGGTTGACTCTGAGCAGCGGGTTGCCGGTGACACCGTCGGCAGTGGCTCTGAGTGCTCCCGACCGTTGTCTGTCGTAGATGTTGCGCATCATCTGTGAGATTTGTTTATGTCCGCCGCAGATGCGGTCAGCCATCTCCACCTCGGGCAGGTTGAGATACTGAGTTCGTCCGCCGAGGTTCTCGCATGCCATGGCGTTTTGGATGAAGGCGGCGTTGGTGACATCGGCGGGTGGAAACCAGAAAGCCACTTCGGGTCTGACGGGTTTTTCCTTGTTGGCAGACTTTGACTTGATCTGTTTCTGCCACTCGATGAGTTTTTGCAGTTCCGTCTCGTCGTGTGTGCGGAATTTTCGGCAGAGCGCCTCCACGAGGTTGCTGAGCTGTCCCTTGTTGCCTCCGCTTTCCGCCACGAGGTTTGCCATCATGCCGCAAGGTTCCTTGAAAGTGAGGTCGGGGTACTGAAACTCAGCACCGCTCATGTGTGCGCCCAGTACAGGGAAGATCATCGGAACGAGGGGTTGTCGCATGTCTTTTGACACCTGTGTCAGCAGTAATTTCAAGAGCTCCGTGCCATTTCCGAGTCTTGGCATCGTGGGAGCCGTGGAAAGAGTGATATTGTAATTCATTGAATATAAACCTTTTAAAAAGTGAAACATGTTTTCTGTCCGTCTCAGAGTCTCAGCGTCTCAGTGGTTTTTCGAGAGGGGTGTGCCTCTTGCTTTTCTTATATAACTATCTAATTATTAGTTAGTTATGATGTATATAAGAAGAGGTTTGTGACGCACATTCCCGACTGAGACGTTGAGACGGTGAGACGCTTGTCGTGTCAGCCTTGTGTGGACTTCTTCTCTACAAGGCGTACGATCACGCGGAGCTCTTTGGCCGCCTGTCGGCAGAATTGGGCGAGCTTGTCTGCGTCCCGGATGCGTGGGCGATTGAAGGAGAGCCGAAAGTCAGGGTTTCCGCCGATGATGTTGACGCAGGAGCCTCTGTAGAGGTGCGGGTTGGCACCGGCTTTGTGCCTTGTGGGCTGGTGGTTCTGAACAAAGGTAAAGTGGTCTTCACTGTCTCGCGTGATGGTGCCGTTGATAACCTTACCCGTCTCGATGCGTCCTGGTCTGCATGTGAGCAGCTTCAGGTCGATACCCAACTCGGTGTTGGGGTAGAAATGATTAAAATCTTTCATTTATAAGATTTTAGGCAATGGGACCAGAGCTTTGCCACAACCACAATGGTCAAGACTCGAACGATTTCAAATCTCGTTGGCAAAGGAAATAAGACCTTTTCGGACCCTCGTCGTTGGAGACAGGGACTCTTTTGGACTCTTTTGGACCCTTTGTATTTTAGGCGGGGAAAGGGAGCTTTTTTTTTATGTAAAGTGTAAGGCCAAAAGAAAGGAGAAAGGCCGGAAAACAAAAAAAAGGTATGGTTCCCTAAAGTCATAGGAACCATACCTTTCATATCACAAGGTCAGGTAATGGAAAGAGTTGAGACTTAACCAGCAAGGATTTTGGAATAGTCCTTCTTTACGGTCTCTTTATATTTCCAACCTTTATACTTATAATTATTATTCCTTGTGGCGTCCGGATCAACGTACACGGACAGTCTGTAATGTTTGAAAGCTTGGCCTTCAGTTTTTCCCATTACGTATTTAGAGCACCACTTGTCGTACTCGGTTGTGGTCCAGTTGCCATAATTATCGGAATACCACTTTCTGAACCCCAGATATTCGAGCATGGCCGCGGCATGGGCATAGTTGTCTTCTGCTGTACCCTTGTCTTGCAACATGCACTTCACGAGTTTCATGGTTTTCTCAGGCGATTCCAGGTCCTGAACCTTGGGCAGTTGAGAGAAATGATAGTCTTCGGCGGCTTCAAGGAATTTTTGGAATTTGTCTTTTGCCACAGGAGGCTCATTGTGCGTAGGCAGCTCTGATTCTGATGATATTGGCGCTGCCTTCTGTTCAGGTTTGACGATAGGCCTGTATGCGGCAATCATTTTCTCGTATCTTTCAACCGTCTCATCATCGGGGAACCTACCGAGCCACCCGAAGACAAAGTTTTGGAAGTCGGTTTCGTAATTTTGTTTTTCTCCTTTCTTCAAGATGTTTTGAAAGGAGTGATAGAGCTCGAAGTAGAATTGTGTGAGCCTATTCCGGATGAAGTCTTCATCGGTTTCATCGCACAGCTGTTTGATGGTGACGAAGAGTCGGATGATTTCCGTGCGTATAATCCCGTCGTCGTGCATGGCCAGGACAAGTTCTCTGAGTGCCATCATGGTGCGCCTGCACTCTAAGTCGAGCAGCAGGTGGCGGAATCGGTCAGTGGGTGAAAGGGGCAGGATAGGTGTGAAGATCCCATCCAGGCAGAAGGGCGCTCCCACTCTTGTGAAGTCAGGATTGTCTGCCGACAATCCTGACTTCCTAAGCATCAAAGCCCCTTCCCGCAGGTTGCGTTCGCTGCGATAGATTTCCTCCACCTTGACCAGTTCGCTTGTCCCGACAGCGTCCGTGAGTGCTTTCTCGATGCCCCTCAGAGAGGCATCGCCGTCTTTTTCCCATTTGTGTAGAACGCCCCAGAGTCGTGAGATGGTCTGATTGTCCTTGACTTCAGTGAGGATATGCGTGCGCAGCTCGCCTCTGATCATACTGTCAGCAATTGGTAGGGTCATGGTATCATCGTTTTAAAGCATCCACAAGCAATGTCTTCCGAACTCGGGTAGGGCGTTGTCGCTGAAATGCGGCACAAAATGCGCCAGCATCTCGGGATATGCGACGGTGATCGGCTTGTTTTGCATGGCGACCGATTTCCAGTATAAGCGGCAGAACTGATAGACCTGTGTGATGATGTCCTTAGCGTCGTCATAGGGTAAGGTTCCCCCCGTATTGGTGTTGGCGCTTGTGAGGGCCAGTTTGATGGGCAAGAGCACCCTTGCCGGTCCATTGTCGGAATATTTCTCATTGCTGTAGAGCAGAAACTGTGTGCCGCGCAGCCGTATGATGGGTAAGCATTCAGTATAGGCCGTCTTTCCTATAAGCTGTAAATTTCCGACCTTTGCCGAAAATTTACAGCTTTATGTTTAATCTCACCGAGAATAACCAGTTTTTCCTCTCCAATTCCCCAACTGATATGAGAGTTGGGGTCAACGCAATGTGCGGCAAGGTCCGACAAGCTGGGCATGAACCTACAAATGGAAGGGTCTACGTCTTTGTAGGG
>Ga0256407_10007456_pt1 | contig 16447 bp, 13 predicted proteins | sample RumenRJG_04DNA_FD_193489 | JGI IMG/M metagenome (GOLD analysis project Ga0256407, IMG submission 193489) | Bovine rumen microbial communities from Lethbridge, Alberta, Canada - RJG_04 | ecosystem: Host-associated > Mammals > Digestive system > Stomach > Rumen | place: Canada: Alberta...
TGCTTTTTTTGTATTTTACATGGTTTTTATGGGATTTTTTGTTTTTTTGAATTTCTTTTTTTTATATTATAATATAAGAATAAGTAATTTTTTTTTATTTAAATTTTATTTTAATATATTTTTATTCTAATCAAGATTTTTATTTATGAAATTAATTTTATTTTTTAACATAAAAAAAAATAAGACAAAAATTCTTTAATATTCTATTAAAAATTATTTATTCATTTTGAATTAAATGTTCATAAATTTGTTTATAAAATTGAATAAATTCATCAAATTCAAGTTTATTATTATTATTATCATCAAGTTGTTTAAAACCTTCTGAAATATCATTATCTGAAGGTTGTGGTAATTTTAATTGAGATGAAATTTTTAATAATAAAGGTTTTATTTCAGATTTATCAATTGAACCATTTCCATCCTTATCAAAAGAATCAAAAACTGCTTTTGTTGTTTGCATCATTTGTAATTCATTAGAATTCATTAATTTATAAAAATATGTTTTTTTTATTTATAAATGTTTTTAAATTTTTTTTCAATATTCCTTTTTGAAGAATTAATAATTTTCTTAAAAAGATATTTGTATTTAAATTATTAATAATAATTAGTAAAAATAATAATCATTTTTAATAATACTATTTATTTTAAATAATTTATTTAAAAATTTTTTTTTTCAATTATATTAATTTAGCAATAATAATTAATATAATTATAATGGATAATTCTGATAAAGAAAATTATTTTTCTATATATATGCAAAAAAAAGAAAATAATAATAAAAAAAAGAAATTATCACCAGAGAAATCTAATAAAACTTTAAAATCTTCAAATTTTTCAAATTTACATATTCCACAAGGTCAATCATTAAAAAAATTAGTATTTAATACAGAAAAAAAAGAGAAAACACCAATTACATTTATAAGAAATAAATTTCCAGAAAAAAATTTAAAAGAAACAATAACAATGGATAAAAATAATATTGATGATGATAAAAAAATTGATATGTTAGAAGCAAGAATATTTAATATATTAGATTTAATTGATAATTTTCAAACTGAATATATTAATAAAAATGAGAGAATATCATTTAAAGAAAAAATAAAAAATCATTTTGATAAATCTAATAATTTGAATAAAATTGAAATTAAAAATATAAATAACAATCCTGAAAAAGATATTAAAAAAAAACTCACATATCGTTCAATATCTTCAAAAAATAATATAGAAAACACTGAAAAAATATTTATGACAAATACAAATATTAATCATATTAATTTAAATAATAATAAAAAAAATAATAATAAAAATAATAAAAATTTAATTTCAAATATTAATTATAATACTAATAATAATACTAAAGTTACAAATATTAATTTTAGAAATTTACAAAAACCACATCATAAAAAATCCAATTCTCAATTATTAAATACAGATAAAAAAATAAGAGAAACAATTCTTCAAAGAAGAGTAGATTATGCAAATTTAATAAATCAAAAATATGTAAAGAAAAAAAAAAAACAATTATCACAAAGTCAAGTTTTTGTTAATAAAAATATATTATATTATAGTCCAAAAACTAAAAAATTTAATCCAAATTTATATGTAGAATTAGGAAGTGATAATTCATCTACAAGAGAAATTTCAGAAAAAGTTTTTATAAAAGGAAATAAAAGAAAAAAGAAAAATAAACCTTCAATTAATTCAGCAAAAAAAAATAATAAAATTGGAGGATTTAAAATTAATAATTTTAAAAAATTAAATAGAATTACTACTGATAATTTAAGATATAAATGTGATTCTGAAAGAACACAAAAATTAACTAATATAACAAAAAAATACAAATTTGATTTTGAAAATTTTTAAAATAATGTAGATTATTTAATTATAATCAATAATTAAAATTATTAATTTTTTACTATCATAAAATTATATAAAGAATTTAATAAAAATTATAAATTTAAAATGAATATTATTTTATTTTTTTTTCTTAACACTTAAATCAAAACTTTCACCAATTAATATATTTTTTTGATATTTTATATTTTCATTTTTTAATTTAAATGTACCTCTATCTTCAATAGGTAAATAAAAATTTTCCTTATTATTATCTAAATAAATATCATAAATATCTTTAAAATTAATAAAATCTTCATCATCTTTCATTTTTGTAGTAAGAAGATCAACATTTTTTATATTATCAATTTTAAAAAAATCCTCTGATAATATATCATAACAATTCAATCTAAAATTTCTATCAACTTGAAGCATTTTATTTAATAATTTTAAATAATTTCTTGTTAAGTTTTGTTTTGAATTAAAAGAAGGATTTTTAAAAATAACAACATTAGAATTAGGAACTTTATGAAAGTAATTCCCAGTTTTTAAATAATAAAAAATACAACCTAATTCATAACAATCTTCTTTATCAACATCAATAATATCTTCAATTGGTCCTGGTATAAAATCAATATCTTTAAGTTCATTTGAAATTATATTACTTAAGTCAAAATCTCCTATTTTAAAAGTACATTCTCTTAATAAATTTTGTAAAAATTCATTTATATTTGATTCATTTATATTTGATATTCCTTCAAAATATTTTTCTTTTCTTTTTTTGTTTTCTAATATTTTTAAAAATTCATTTTTCATATTTCCATTATTTATTATTACAAAAACATTTTCTGTTTTTAAATCATTATGAAAAATATTTATATCATATGATAAATTATGAAGTTTAATTAATCCTTCTAATATTTGATACATTATATATCTTATTTGAGGAAAAGTAAAATAATCATGAAAAATTGTTGCAAATTCAGATAAATCACAAACTGCTTTTTCTAATTTTATTATTGCATTTTCTGGATCAAACCCTTTATGTTTTAAAATATATTTAAAACCTTCTGTTGAACAAAAAATTTCTCTATATTCTTTTTTTTTTTTTTCATCATCTAAACCTAATATTTTTGCTTTTGAATTTATTTCTTCATTTATATTATTTTCATTTTCATTTCCATTTTCATTTAATAAAAATTTTTCTCTTTGTTCTATTAATTCATATATTCTTTTTTCTTTTTCATATCTAAATAAATTCTTATCTTTAATTTTTTTTTCAAAATAATCTTTTTCCATTTTTCAAAATATCTAAATTTAAATAATTAATTTAATCATTATTTTAATGTGATTTTATTTTAAAATGTTAGATGAAAAAGAAAAAGAAAAAAATTGGTGGAAAAAATATATGAATGAAGATAAAAATATATTAAGACCCTTTGATGGTTATGAATATTTTTTAACTATTAGTTATTTATTTATTTCTGATATATTTCCAAAATTTTCATATGATGATTTTATATTATCTGCTAATATTAATTTACCAAATATTGAAATTTTTAATTATCAAGTAAAATATATTGAAAATCATCCTTTTTGGTATAAAAAAGAATTTCAATTGATAAAAAATTTAAATATATTTGATTTAACAAATTCTGAAATTTATGAAAAAGATTATATGAAATATTTACTAAAAGAACATAAAGTTGAATTTATTGAGATTTTAGATCCAAATGATAATTCATTAAGATTACCTTATAAAATAGAAATAATTCAATTAGAAAAAGAAACTCAATTAAATTTTTATTCTCTTCATGCAATGTGTGATGGAAGAACAATATTTAATATATTTGATTATATAAGAAAAATAATAGATTATATAACAAAAGAAGAAAATAAATTAAAATTAAATGAAAAATTTCTCCCAATAATAAAAAGTCAATTATGTGATTTTGGTCAATTAAATAATTATATAAATTTAGATAAAAAATACTATGAAAAACCACCTGAAAAATGGGATGAAATACCATTTAAAAATATATTACCAGAATTAAAAATAGAAAAAGGAAAAAAAAATTATTATTACAATAAACACTTTATATTTTCCTATCCTAAAATAGAAAAATTTTGTAAAGAAAATAAAATATCACCTCAATCAATGTTAACAACAATGATAACAAGAAGTACAAGAAAATATTATAATTTACCAAATGAAACTCCAATTTATAATTATACACCTTGTGATAGTAGAAAAAGTAATTTTGCAAATGATTATTTAAAAAAAAGAGAATTTTTCTGTGGCGCAGGTGCATTATTCCCAAAAACTTTAGGAAATAATAATTTAATAAATGAAATAAAATACAATTATAATTCAATGAAAGAATGTATTTTAAATTTAGAAAATATTTCTCAAATTATGAGAAGTGCATTAACTATTAATAAAGATACTTTAAAATTTATTCCTGAAAATAAAATGCCTAATTTTAATTTACAAAGTTGTACTTGTTCTTCTCATATTGGGAAAATAAATGGGAAATTACCTTGTTTTGAAATTTGGTTAAATTTACCTTTTAATTGTGAAAATGATTATATTTTAGCATTTCATGCTTATCATAATGATGAATATTTTATTATTAATATGCTTAAACCAAATGGTTTTAATGAAGAATTTTTAAAAGTAATTTTAAATGAAATGAATATTATTTTAAATTTTAAAAATAAAAAAATAAAAAATAAAAATTATTTATAAAAAAATTAAATAAAATTTTTTTTATATTAAAAAAAAAAAAAATTTTAATTTTTTTTTAATTAAAAAATTTTTTTTTTTTTTTTTTAATTTCCTCATTGTAATTATTTAAAGTAATATTTTCATCAATTTCTTTTTTAATTCCACAACTTTCATCATCTAAATTATAATAATTATTTTTAATTTTTTGATAAATATCATTACAACACATATTAAAAAGTTGATCAATTCCAGTACCATTTAAAGCAGATGTCTCAATAAAAAGCATATTATTATCATCAGCAAATTTTTTCCCTTCATCAAAATTAACAATTCTCTCATTTTCTAAATCATTTTTATTACCAACTAAAACTAATAAAATATCTTTTGAAGATTGATTTTTAATTTCATTAATCCATTCTTCAACATTATCAAAAGATTCTTTATTTGTAATATCATATGTAATTATTGCACAAGCTGAATTTTTAAAATATGAACGAGTTAAACTTCTAAAATTTTCTTGTCCTGCAGTATCCCATATTTGAATACGAAATATTTTTCCATCTATATTTATATTTTTTGCTGCGAATTCTACTCCAATTGTTGATTGGTATTCGTTTGTAAATTTATTATGAACATATTTTAATAATATGTTACTTTTACCAACTGATGGATCTCCGATTATTATAAATTTTAATAAATAATTATATACTATTCCTGACATTATATTTTTTTTAATTTTTTTAAATATTTTTTTTATTTCTTAATTTTTTTCTCTAATTTATTTATATTTTTATGAAATTTGTTGAAAATATAAATATATTTCAATTAAAATAAAAAGATATTAATATTAAAAAAAAAATGGGTTGTAGTTCATCATCAATAAAAGATAAAAAGATAATATTTATAATAGGTAAACCAGGAAGTGGTCAAAAAACTCAATCAATATATTTAAAAAACCAAATTCATAATTGTGACATAATTCAAGTAGAATCATTAATAAGATATGAAATGTTAATTAAATCAAGTATGAAATTAGATCAAATAAATGAAGATAAATTAGTTTCAAGTGAAGAATTAGTTACAATTTTAAATGATAAAATTAAATATCTTCCTTCAGAATTTATTATAATTGAAGCTTTTCCAAAAAGTGAAAGTAATATTACAGAATGGAAAAAAATTATAGGAAAAAATTTAATTATTCATTCTTTAATTTATCTTAAAATTGATAATGATGATAAATTATTTGAAAGAGAAGTTGATAAAATTGCTGCAATGGGAGATTTTTATGTTCATAAAAGATTAAATACTTTTAAAGAACATACTTTGCCTACTATTAATTCTCTTAAAGATAAAATTAATTATATTGAAATTGATGGTGAGAAAAATGATGATGAGGTTAAAAAAGAAATTTGGAAAAAATTTAATGAAGTTAGTAAAAATGGAAAATTAAATTATTTGGCATAAAAATTTTTTTTGATATATTTTATTTAATTTTATTCTCATTATTTTTATTTTATTTATTTTGATAATTTTAATTTGATATTATAATTTTTTAAATAAAAGAATTTTTATAGAAATGAAATTTATTTTTGTATATATTATTATTTATTTTTTTTATTTAAAAGAAATTAATTAAATTTTTGACATTAAAATAATAATAATAGTTTCAATAACCATTTGATTTAGTTATATCTTTTAATATATAAGCAGTACTTTGTATATTTTGAATATTTAATCCAATTTCATCAAGTTGAGATTCATTTTTTGTTGATTTTGAATTTTTTTCTTGATTATTATATATAATATCATAATTAATATTATTTTTTAATTTAACAAATAATTCATCACTATATTCTTGTCTAATTATATCATTATCAATTTCAATATTTTCTTCATTTTCATTTTCTTCATATTCATCATCATTATTTTCATCTTCATTTTCATTTTCTTCATCTTCACTTTCATTATTTTGATTTTTTGATAATAAAGTTCTCATAAAATTATATAATTTTGTATCTTTTTTTTTTTCATCATCTTCATCTGATTCACTTGAATTATTTTTATTTATTTTTTCTATTAAATTATTTTCATTATTTTCATTATCTTCATTTTCAATATCAATAAGATTATTTATACTATTTTCAATTTCATTTTGAATATTATTTTCATTATTATCATTATTATTATTATTATCATTTATTATATTTATTTCATTTATATTATTATCATTTAAATTATTTTCTTGTTCATTTTCATTTCTGTCAACTTGAATTTCTTCTATAAATTCTATTTCTTCTGAATTACTTATATTATTTTTATCTATTGATTCAAGTTCTTTAAATTTATTTTCAAAATTATCTAAAAATTTTAAATCATTTAAAATTTTTCTATCTGTTTTAATTTTAATTTTAGATGCAATATTATTTGAATTTTTACATAAAATAAAATAATTTTCTTTAAGACAAATTAGGCCATCACAATTTTTTTCAATATCATCAGAATAATTTAATATAAAATTATTAATATTTAATTGAGTTGGATTATCAATATAATTATTTAAACATTCTTTTAAATTTCTTACAATTATACATTCTCTTTCTTCATTTGTCATTTGAGAATATAAAGTTGTTTTTTTTTGTTGTAAATTATTATTTTGATATAATACTTGAAACATTTCTTCAAATCTTGAATACATAATTTGTAATAAATTATCTTCTAATAAATCATTAATATATAATTGAAATATTATAATTTTATCTTTAACTTCTTTATTTTTTTTTATTAATTTATCATATAGAATAAAAAAATTTTTATCATTGAGAAAAACATTAAAAAAAATAATATAAGTTTTATTTTGTATTAAATCAATTTGTTCAAATAAATCAGATTCTTCAATACAATAAATAAAAACATCTTTTTTTAAATTTTTAGTATTTGAATAAATAATTCTTTTCAAATCCCTTTTTATAATATCAGAAATTTCAATATAAGTTTTATCATCAATAGAATAAATAATAATAATTTGTGAATTTTCTTCATTATCATTTTCTAATATTTTCTTTAATTGATATAAACTTTCTGCCTTAGAAGGATTAATATTTTCTTTAATTGGAAGAGAACTTTCTAAATGTGTAATATAAAATTTTGGCATTGCATTTGGAAATGAACATAACATTAATAAAGCTTTTAATAAATCTTTTTTATTTTCTGTTGTACGATAAACTATTAATTTTTTTTCTTTTAATATTGTTAAATATTGTTGAAATGCTTCTATATCAATATTAATTGGTATTAAATTTATTATTATTTTTGAAAAGTTATTTTCATGGTTTGAATATTTTATTGTTATATGTGATGACCATAAATTTGATAATATATTTAAGAATTTTGGTCCATTTTTTCCAAATGTAAAATTCCATTTTTTGTTATTTAATATTATTCTATTTAATTCATATCCTGATATTTTTTTTAATTTTGAATTTAAAATATTTATTTTTGATAAACCAAAAATTTGATCTGTATCTGTTAATAATGAATCATTTTTATCAAAGAATAAAGAAAAAAATTCTAAACAATGATTTTGTATTATTTCATTATTTATTGAATTTCCAGTAATAAATAAATAAATTAAGGAATTTTCATTTATATTTTTTTCATTTATTAATTTTGATATTATTTTAAAATATTTTGCAATTTCTATATTATTAATTATGTCAAATATAAATAAATCAAATTTAAAATACAACAAAAGTGAAAGTGTCAAAAAATTATTATCTTCTAATATTTTTGGTGATATAAATATTAAATCTGGAATTAAATCATTTATTTTGTCAAATTCCATTTTTTCAAAAAAATCTAAAAGATCATTTTTTAAATTATGACTTTTTTCTTTTATTGAATTATATATTTCTTCGATTGAATAATGTAATTTATTTTTTGAATTTAATTTTAAACATTCATAAAAAATTTGATCAATTGGATTATTTTCTATAGATATATATATTTGTTTTTTATTAAAATAATTTATATAAAAATCTTTTATTTCATTATTATCAGTAAAAATTAATATTTTGGCATTTTTTTTACTTTTAAATAAATAATTAAATAAATATATAATTTGTTCATTTCTAAATTTTTCTAAAAATTCAGAATCAGAATAAATAAATTGATTCTCATCAAATAAAATTGACAAATCATTATTTTTTTTATTTAATTTAAATTCTTTTACTTTTTCTTTAAATTCATTTTGATTTTGGAAATAATTTTTATCACTATTTACAATTTCTTTATATTTTTTATATTGATTAAAACAATTATCAAACTCATTAAAACATGTAATAAAATTTTCTAGTTCAATAGTATATTCATAATTATCCCATAAAACTAAATAATATTTTTTTTTTAATAATTTATTTTCTTTTTTATATGTTTTATAAGTAAATTCATCAATAATTTTTTTCATTAAAGGAGAATTTTCATAATTTATATATTCAATTTTATCACCTATAGAATTAATAGGAGCAACTAATTCATGTATTTTTCCAATTTTTTTACTAAAAGTAATCTTTTGTAAAACAGTAGAATTATACATAATTATTTCATGATTAAATTTATAATATTTTTTTAATTGACACATAATACAAACAAAAAAAATATTATTTGACAGAATATCAGAAACTTTATTATTAAATTTACATTTTTTAATAATATTCTTTATATCATTATAATTAATATTTCTACCTTTATTTTTTTCTAAATTTGAAATTTCTTCAAGAAATTTATCATATTTTTCTTCAGTGTCATTATTTTTAGTAACAAATTCATAATAACAATATTTTCTATAAATATAATATAAAGGAAATAAAAAACAATGAAAATGATATTGATTTCCACATAATTCACATTGAATAATTATATCTTGTTTTTTATTTAAAAATTTACCACATTTACAACAACTATTTTTTATTTCATGTATACAAAAAGTACAAATATCTTTTATTATTTTTGTTTCATTATAAGTCATTTCTAATACACAATTTTTATGAAATGAACGAAAACATCTTTTACATTCTACTTTATCTTCTTTTAATATTTTTTTATAACAATAACCACAATTTAATGATATAAAAAGTGAATAATATTTTTCTTTTATTTCTTCTGTAATATTTGAATTTAATGAATTTGATTTATTTTGTCTTTCTCTTTTTTTTGTTAAATAGTCTTGAGACATTTTTTAAGTTTTAAATTGTAATTTTTTTGTCTTTTGAGATTATTAACCCTTTTAGATAAAAGATAAAATAATTATATTTTATTTTTGATTTTTTTTGTACAATTAGGTTTTTTGTGTTTTTTTATTTTTTTATTTTAGATTTAGGTATGAAAAAAAATAAATTAATAATATTTTATGAATCTATAACTTTAAATTTGTTGAAAAAAAAATTTTTAGATTTTTTTATTTTTCTAAAATAAAATTTCATATATTTAATTAATTAGAATATATATTTCATTTTTAAATCAAAAGGCGGAAAATAAATTGATTGAATTTAAAAAAAATTATTATTAAAAATAATAAGAATAAATAAAAATATTTATGAATCAAATAATTATTTAATTTTTTTATCTCAATAAAAAATATTTTAATTTATTATTAAAGCATATTTTATTGAAAAAAATTTAAAAATATAAAGATTATATTCTTAAATAAATTTTTAATATTATTTTTTATAAAAAATATAAAAATGAATTTTTAAATTTATATAAATTTATTTTAGCCTTACTAAGTATTTATTATTCATATTTTTTCCAAATAAAAAAATTAAGAAAAAAAGTTTAAGAAATAATAAAATATAAAATTAATAATAACACATTTCTTTTATTTAATAAATGATAAAAAGTTTGATTATTTTTTGCAAACTTTAAACCAATAATTTGATGCCGAATTTATAAAATTTTTCATTTTAATTACTTTGTTAAAATCAAATTGAGAACTTGATTTTATTTGAGAAATTTTATGTTCATATCCATCACTTGTACTTTTACTATCTCTTTCTTTTAAAATTGGAATTGTTAAGTAATTTTTTTCAAACATCACTTCAGGATTATATAATTTTTGATGTAATTGTGAATCTGACATTATATTATTTTTTTTATTTATATGATTTATTTTTATTATCTTTTAAATTAATATTTTATTTTTAGTATGAATCAAAATATATTATAAATTGCTTAAAAATGAAAAAATATGTATTAAAATATAATAATTATAATCTATTTTTTAATATTGAAATTTACCAATTATTCTTTTTCTGTTTTCTCCCATTTTTTCCACATTTTTTTCTTTTATGTACTTCTTTATCATATATATCAGCTCTATTTATTTTTTACAATTTTTAATTATAAATAAATGAATAATTTATAATTAAAATTGTATATTAAATATTGAATAAAAAATATATTGAAATTTACTTTTCTATTAATTTAAAAATATTTGAAAATTCCTTTAATATATGATTAAATTTTTTGTTATAAAATAATTTTTTTTTTGCTTGCTCATATTTTTTTTTATTTGCCTTCATATCTTTTATTATTTTTGCTTTAACTTGATTTAAATATTTTATTCTTTTTCTCTTTTTATAATTTTCCACCATTAATTAATAATTTTTTAATATATTAAAAAAATATTTATAATTCCTAATTATAAATTACTTAATTTCTAATTTTGAGATTTTGAAAATTTAGAATGATTATAATTTTTTTTTTCTTTTTTATTATAATTAAATTTATTATGTTTATAATTAGTTCTTTCTTTTTTATTTTCATAATTTTTATTTTTATAATAATGATTTAAATCTTTTTCTCTACTTCTTTCCCTTTCTAATTTTTTATAACTATTATTATCTTTATTTCTATTATTATAGTCTTTATTATTATTTTTATTATTTTTTAAAATATCTATAACATAATTTTTTCTTTGTTCATCAAATTTATTTTTATATTTATCTTTATTTAAAATATATTCTTCACATTTTTCCATTGAATGTCTTCCAGCACAAATAGGACAAAAAATACAATTTGCAATTTCATTATTTTCAATACCATTTATAATATTATTACTATCAAAACTAATTTCTCCTTCTTCACTTTCATCTTTAATAATATTATTATTATTTATAACATTATTTTCTTCTTTTTGATCATCTTTATTATATTTTTTTTTATATTCTTCCCATTTTTCAATATCATCATTTGAAAAAGTAAAATCATTTTTTTCATTATTTTCAAAATTGAAATTAAAATCAAATTTAAAATCTTTTTTAAAAGGACAAACTAAATGTTTATTTGAACCACAAAATTTACATAAATAATTATTTTCAATATAAAAATTATTATAAGGATAAAATGGTTCTTTTAAACATTGATTACTTGAATGTCCAATTGATAAACATCTATTACAAATTTTTTCTTTATTTATTTTATAATGACATTGAAAATTTTTATGTCCAAATTTATTACATTTAAAACATTTTGTATAAGGACAATTTATTTCTTCATGTCCTTTTCTATTACATTTTAAACAATATATTATATTTTCATATGGACAATTTATATTCATATGTCCGACTTCACCACAATTAAAACATTTATATGTTATATTATTATTAAATGTAAAATATCTTATTGATTGATTTTTCATTGTTTTGTAATTTAATGAGGATGATGATTCATTTTCAGAATCATTTATTTTATTTTGTTCATTTAATTCATTTGATTCGTTTTCTTTTTCTTCTTTTAATTCTTTTTTTTCATTTATTTCATTTTCATTTAATTCTTTTTCTTCTTTTTCTTCTTTTATTTCTTTTTCTTCTTTTAAATTTTTATCTTCTATTTTATTTTCTTCTTGTTTTTTTGGAGGAATTTTAATTTGATAATCTTCACCACTTGTAAAACAATATCTATGATATATATCTGGTCTTTTTGTACTTGTTATAAATGATATTAATGAATAATCTTTTTTATCCATAATATTTAAACGATTATTTATATCTGAAGAATTTATTGTTTGAATTTTTTTCATATCTTCTTCTGGATCCCCTGTTAATAAAATTTTTTCTTTTTCATATGATAAAGTAAATAAATCATTATCATTTATAATATTTTTTTTTTCTTTATTTGTTTTATTTTCTTTATCCATTATTTAAAATAAAAAAAAAGGATAATTATAAAAAAAATTATTATCCCATAAAAAATTATAAAAAAAAAGGAAAATATATACAAAATTTATTAAAATAAAAAACATATTTAAAAATTTTTAAATTAAAAACTCAAAAAAAAATCCTATAAAAAAAGCAAAAAAAAATTTTAAAAATTAAACTTATTATCAAATTTATTTCTATATTCCCAAACTTTTGCCGAAGTTCCAACATTCCAACAACCTTTATTAGGAGCTAAATCCATAGAATAAAAATCTCTTGCTTTTTGATTATATTGTGTTACTTCTTTAAATTTTGGTAAAGTACTTAAAAAATCAAAATTACTATTTGTATCTTGATATCTTATATTTAATACATCAACATTTTTCATTCTATTTAAATTATAATTATTAAGTCTTTTATCTTTATCATTTTTTAATTCTTCAATATAATTATTATATTTTTGATTTGTTGTTAATTTTTTATCTTTTAAAAAACTTGGTTTTGAAAATGAATCAATTAATGTTGATTCATTTGATAAAACTGAATTATATACTTCATTTAATGTTGTTCCAGTTTTGTAAAAAGGATTATCTTTATTTTTTCTTATATTTAAATATGAGTCTACAACTTCAGGTGCTGATAATTTTTTAAATTGATATGTTGATAATTGAGAAAAATCATTTGCTGCATAAGCACACATTTTATTTATCAATTAATAAAAATGTAAAATTATATTTTTTTTATTTTAAAAAAATAAATATTAAAAAATTATTTTGAAGTAATAATTTTTATAAAAAAAAAGAAATTAAATAACTAAAATATAAATATATACATTTGATTAAAATATTAATTTGATATTATTATAAAAAATAATTTTATCACTCTTTTATTTTATTCTTTTATGACATTAAAACAAAAAATATCTATAAAACAACAATATACAAAAAAAAAATTGAAGAATCTTCCAAAAAATAAAAAAAAGTAAAATAAAAAATAAACGAAAAAAAAAAATTTAATTCTCTTTCCCAGTAATTAAATTTTGATTTAACTTCATCATAGTTTTAAATTCTTCATAACTAATTTGTCCATCTCCATTAATATCAACTTCCTTAATAATATCATTAACTAATTTCATAGTATCTTCATTTTCCTCACTTAAACCTAAAACTTCTCTAATTTCATCAGGTGATAAAAATCCAGAATGATCTTTATCAAAATAATCAAAAGCATATTTTAAATTTTTTTCAGAAATTAAATTTTCATAATCAACTGTTGCTCTTAAAAATTCTTCAATAGAAATTTGACCACTTTTATCTTGATCAATAGTTTTCATAATTTCATCAAATTCACTATCAGTTAAATTATCAGTAAAAAATTTTTTATAACCTTTTTTTAATTCTTCTTTTGATAATAATCCTTCACCACTTTCATCTAATTCTTTAAATATTTCTGTTAATTTTTTTACCATTTTTGTATTTGACATTTGATGAACAATAAAAGCAACACTTGCTTGATGTAATTTTTGTTTTGAAGAAAAAGTTTGTAAACAATTTTTAAGTGAAATTTTATTAAATTTAATATTTGAATTATTATCATTATTGAAATTTTTATTTGAATATTTTATTATCCAAGGATGTTTTAAAGCATCAAATGGAGAAATTCTATTATTAGGATTTTTTTCTAATAATTTCTTAACTAAATCTTTTCCTTCATTTGATATTTTATCCCAATCACTTGTATCAAGATTTAATTTTCCTTCTTTAATATTATCAAAAATTTCATTTGTATTTTTACCATCAAAAGGTGGATAACCAACTAATAAAATAAATAATATAACACCACAAGACCATAAATCACATTCTTTCCCATATTTTCCATTTAAAACTTCAGGTGCTATATAATAAGGACTTCCTATTCTAGTTTTTAATTTTTTACCTTTTCTAACAAAAACTGCAGTACCAAAATCAATTAATTTTATTTCAATATCAGTTTTTTTATTTATCATCATCATATTTTCTGGTTTTAAATCTCTATGTACAATACCCATTTGATTTAAATATGAAACACAACTTAATATTTGTTTCATTATAATTGCTGCTTTATTTTCATCATAATAATTCATTTCACATATTTTATCATATAATTCTCCTCCTGAAACATATTCCATTACAAAATACCAATATTTTTCATTTGAGAAATATTCATATATTTTTAATATATTTGGATGAGATAATTTTCTTAATATGTAAATTTCGTTTAAAAAATTTTTATTTGTTTCATTTTTTAATTGATTTTCTTTACTTACTAATTTCATTGCAAAAATATTTCCTGTTAATTTTTGCTTTACTTTAAATACTTTTCCAAAAGAACCTTGACCTATTGTTTGTATTGGAGTGTAATAATTTAATACATCTCCTTTGTTTTCATTAACTAACATTTCATTTAAGATTAAAATGTCTTCTTCATCATTTTTATATTTGTTTGATTGGGTTGATTGATGTTCTATTTTGTCTTTTAATGGAATACTATTTTTGTCACATGAACATCCCATTTTTTTATTTTTTTATTTTTTTTTTATTTTATTTAATTATTTTTTGGATGAAATATTTATTTTTGGGTTTTTTGTAATTTATGTTTTGTTATTTTTGTTATGGTTATTTAATTTTAATTTTTTTTTAATTTTTTTTATTTTTTTAATTGTGAGTTTAGTTTATGATAATTTTTTCTTAATTGTTTTATATTAAAAAAATAATTTTTTTAATTTATTTATAAGTATCTTATTTTATAATCAAAAAATAAAATATAAAAAAAAATGAGACAAAGTTCAAAAAGTTTAACTTCAAATAATTTTGAAACAGAAAAAAAAAATTCAAATAATTCAATAATCATAAATAGAACAAATACAAGGAGTTTTTCTGCAAATGACTCATCAATTCCGAAAAATTTTGTTCCAATTTTAAAACCAAAAGATAAAAGTTTTGGTGATGAAGAAGATATTGTTCCATTTTCTTTATATTTATCTAATAATAATGATATTAATGATGAAAAAGACACTTTGGATTCTTTTTCATCAATTGATTTTAGTTCTGATGATGAAAATGATATTGTTATTATTAAAAATCCTGAATTAAATGATAATAATAAAAAAAATTGTATTAACACTATTTTAAGTAAACTTAAACAAAAGAACAATTGTTAAATATGTAGATTTAGAAAAATGTGTATTTTTTATGAATTTTTTTATAAATTTTTAAGTAGAAAGTTTTTAAGAAAATAGTTTATAGGGATTTAATTTTAATTTTAATATTAATGTAGATATGTGATTCAATCAATTTTTCTTTTTTATATAAAAAATTTAATATTTGGTATCTATAATATATATATAAATTAAGATTTGAATTTAAAAAAAAAACTTTAATATATTTTTTAAAAATTTAAATATATTTTATTTTTAGTTTTTAAATTTTGAAATTTTCTTTCTATTTTTTAATTTAATAACTTATTTTATTCTCATTTAAAAAGATTAAAAAAAAAATTTAAAAAAAAATATAAAAAAAAATGTCAGATATAGATAAAAATTCCCAAAATGAAAATTCAAATAATAACAACATACAAAATAATATAGAAGAAGAAGAAGATAAAATTTCAAATTCTGAAAACTTAAACAATGAAGAAGAAGAAGAAATAGAAGAAA
>Ga0256407_10007457_pt1 | contig 16447 bp, 11 predicted proteins | sample RumenRJG_04DNA_FD_193489 | JGI IMG/M metagenome (GOLD analysis project Ga0256407, IMG submission 193489) | Bovine rumen microbial communities from Lethbridge, Alberta, Canada - RJG_04 | ecosystem: Host-associated > Mammals > Digestive system > Stomach > Rumen | place: Canada: Alberta...
AGGAAAGTGTCCAGCGCTGTAGGAAACTGACCAAGAAAGTAGGAAAGTGTCAACGACCATTAGGAAGATGTCTACTTGACTAGGAAATGATATTAAAAAACTGTCTACTAAATTTAGGAAAAGACAGATGAAAGGTGAAAGGTGAAAGGATGAGAGGTTAGAGGTGAAAGGCAGAGGGGATACAAAAAGAACAATCTCGGGTTGGGAGATTGTTCTTTTGGTGATGAGAAGAGAGTACTATTTCTCAGCTTCTGCAGGGAGTTCAGCAGCTGGAGCCTCGGAAACAGGAGCCTCTGCAGCGGGAGCAGCAGGTGCTTCTACCTCGATAGCCGACTGCTCTTCAGCGCTCTCGTGCAAGCCGGCGCTGAAACCGACAGCAGCGATGCTGCAAGCCACGATAATAGCGATGAGCGTCCATGTTGCTTTCTCCAGGAAGTTCGCCGTACGGGGAGCTCCCATCACTTGGTTACCGCTCGCGAAACCGGCAGCCAAGCCACCGCCTTTACTATTCTGCACGAGGACCAAGAGGGTCAGCAGAATGGCGGCTAAAACGATTACAATTGTAAAAAAGATGTACATAATTATTTTAATTTACGATTTAACGATTTACGATGTACGATTTATTTATTGATTGAACGATTTAGTCAATTTACCCAATCATCCAAAATCGGGTGCAAAGGTACAACAAAAATTTGGAATATGCAAATTTTCCTAATTAAAAATTAAAAATTCAAAATTTAAAATTCAAAATTACCATTTGGCAACCGTGTCGTTGTAGATATTATTGGTAATTTCCTCAATCATTGCGGCACAGAGTTCGTCTTGCACATCCGTTAGGAGCCGACTGGCGTCGAAAGTCTGATAAGCCGAATAGGTGCGGTCAAAAGACTCCTCAGGGTTGATATTATTGGTGAAATGGACGGTAATACGGATAGTGAGTTTGCTTTCCGACGCGTAACTATCGGGCTTGATGGCACCTTGGGAGATGTCGTAACCGACTATCTCTCCTTCGATCTCGAGGTCTCCGTTCTTCCGGAGGACTTGCAAGCGTGTTTGCCGAGTATAGAGGTCTCTGAGGGCTTCGGTGAAAGTGCTGCTGAGGGCGGGGTTGACCATCGGTGCGTTATTCGGGAAATCAGCGATGGAGATAGAGTGGGTAGTCTGATAGTTGATGTTCGCGCCGTTCATCTTATAGCTGATGCTACAAGAGGATAATAGACAAAGGACAATGGACAAAAGACTCAATACAATCGGTCGAGTCATTTTAGTCTTTTTTCTTTCAGCACAGCGGTCTTTCAGCGCAGCGGTCTTTTGTCTACTATAGTCCATACTCTTTGATTTTGCGGTAGAGGGTTCGTTCGGAGAGCCCGACTTTCTCGGCGGCGATTTTACGGTTACCGCCGGAGATTTCAAGTGCTTTTTTGATGCGCTCTCGTTCGCCGTCCTCGATGAGGAGCGAGTCTTCTTCGACGGGGAGTATATCCTCGGTTTTACGAGAGGAGGTTTCGATAGTGGGCGTTTTTTCGAGTTCTCGAGATGTCGAGATATCGAGATGTCGAACAGGAGGCTTGTCAAGATGAGGATCGTTACTCAAGAGTGCCCGTAACTCTTCTATCTCTTGCCGATTTTTGATAACCATGTTATATAGAATACCGATCTCGTGGGAGTAGTCTTTTCCGGTTTCCTGTGCGGGGTTCCGGAGCACTATCTCCTGCCGGTTTTCTTCGGCAGGCAGGTATTTGCTGAGGGTGTCGGCATTGATCTGGTGGTCCAGTTCGATGACGGCAATTTGCTCTGCGAGGTTTTTGAGTTGGCGAATATTTCCCCGCCAGTAGGAGTTTTGTAGGAGCCGTGTAGCCTCTTCGTTGAGTGAGAGTGGCGGCATTTGGTATCGGTTACAGAAATCGACAGCGAACTTACGGAAGAGGAGTGGTATGTCTTCTTTGCGATCGCGCAGAGCCGGAACGCGTATCTCAACTGTGTTGAGGCGGTAGAAGAGGTCTTCGCGGAAACGGCCGTCATCAATCGCTTGTCGCATATTGAGGTTGGTAGCCGCAACGACCCGGACGTTGGTTTTGCGGACGGTAGAAGATCCCATCCGGAGGTATTCACCGGTCTCGAGCACACGCAGGAGCCGGACCTGAGTCTGCAGGGGGAGTTCACCGACTTCGTCGAGGAAGAGTGTTCCTCCGTCAGCTATTTCGAAATAGCCTTTGTGCTCAGATTTGGCGTCTGTGAAGGCACCTTTCTCATGTCCGAAGAGTTCGGAATCGATAGTTCCTTCTGGGATAGCGCCGCAGTTGACGGCGAAATAGGCACCGTGTTTGCGAGCCGAAAAAGCATGGATGATTTTCGGGAAATGCTCTTTACCGACACCGGACTCCCCGGTGATGAGCACACTGAGATCGGTCCGTGCGACTTGTACGGCAATCTCTATATCCCGGTTGAGAAGCGGACTTTGGCCAATAATACCAAAGCGCTGTTTGATGGCTAATAATTCCTGTTGCGTCATAATAACCTGACAAAATGTCATGCAAAGTTACTCTTTTTAATTGAAAATTGAAAATTGAAAATTGAAAATTTATTATTTTTTGACAAAAAAGATACTTTTTCCATAATTATTCGCGTGCGCGCTTGCGTATATCAAAAAAAAAATGTATCTTTGCACGCTCATTATGAATTTAGAATAAAATGCATAGACACTATTTTTCATTTATTGCTTTGTTGTTGGTGCTGTTTTGCGCCCCGAGTTGTGTAACTCAGAAGCAGATGACGTATCTTCAAGATGCGGATTCCGCTATGATGGATTCTATCAATGCGCATTACAAGAGCCAGACGGAGTTGACCATTCGTCAAGGAGATGCGCTGACGATATTTGTGTCGGCGCTGGATCAGGAGGCTGTAGTTCCATACAATCTGCCGGCGGTTACGTTTGCGGCTCCGGGTTCGACGAGTGTACAGACGACTCCGATGCTGCAGTATTATACGGTTGACGAGGCGGGTGAGATCACTTTCCCAGTGCTGGGTAAGATTCATGTGGAGGGTTTGAAGCGCACGGAGGCGGAGGAGTTGATCAAGTCGCGTTTATCGCAACAGGTGATGGATCCTATCGTTCAAGTCAATTTCATCGGTGCCAAGATTTCCGTTTTGGGCGAGGTGAATCGTCCGGGTCCGGTGGCGATTACGCACGGACGTTTGACGATTTTGGATGCGTTGGCGAGTGCCGGCGATTTGACTCCTTACGGAAGAAGGGACAATGTGCTGGTGTCGCGTGAGGTGAACGGGAAACTGGAAGTGGCGCGCCTTAATCTGCGCAAGGCGGATTTATACACCTCACCGTATTTTTACTTGCAGCAGAACGATGTGGTATATGTATCGCCGAATAAAGTACGTGCGGTGAACAGTGCGAATACGGGATTGTGGTTGAGCATTTTGTCCACGGCGCTGAGTGCCGCGACGGTGATCGTGACGGTGGTGAAGTGAGGGGGATTTGAAAATTGAAAATTGATAATTGAAATGGTGAATAATAATCAGAATGAAATAGATATCCGCAAGTTGGTTCGGATAGTGTTTGAACACTGGTGGTGGTTTGCAATAGGTGTCGGGGTGTTCTTGTCGTTGGGAATCGCCTATTATCTGCGCAAAGCGCCGGTATGGACGACGGATACGAGTATCATGCTGCGTCAGAAAGACATGGATGCCAATCCTTTGGCCAGTTTGTCGATGCTGGGGCTTACAGGAAACCAAGCGGCAGAAGACGAAGTGGTTGTTCTTGAATCGCGCGGATTGCTGTATCAGGCAATCGATGCATTGGGACTATGGGATGCGAGTGCGAAGAAGGGTGGTTTGCGATGGGAAGGCGAGTTCCGTCACCCGGCTTTGACGATTGATTATGTGGCGCTGAACAAGAAGGGCAAGGTCAAGCCGTTCGTCGTCAAAGTCAAGCCGACGAAAAAAGGCTACAAAGTGAAGACGAAGATGGGTCTTTTCCGTCGTTCGTCCACACACGTTGAGAGTCTGGATGAACCGATAGAGACGGTAGCCGGTACGATCCGTATTCATGCCAATCGTCCGTTGAGTCAGGACACTACTTATCGCGTTATTCACGCTCCAAAGGAACTGGTGGTAGATGGTTATCGGAAGGATATTCAAATTTCGCAATACAAGAAGGAATCGAATGTCATCACCATGAAGATCAAGTCAGCGATGCCGGAACGTGATCAGGCATTGTTGCTGCAGATGATAGAGCAGTATAACCTGAATGCGATAGTGGATAAAAACATGATCGCCTCCAATACGGCGTCGTTCATTGAGGATCGGTTGAACATCATCACCAAGGAGCTGACCGAAGCGGAAGAGGCTGTGTCGGAATACAAGGAGAAGAATAACATTGCCGATTTGGGAGCTCAGGCGCAGTTGGTGTTGCACGAGAGTACCATGGAACAGCGCGCGATGGCAGAAGTGGAGACCCAGTTGAATCTGGTAGATTATATTGACGAGTTTCTGCGCGATGAGACGAAGCGCGAGAACCTGATACCTGCGAACATCGGCGTGACGGACGCATCGTTATCGAGCGGTATGAGCGAATATAATGCACTTCAGTTGCGGAGAATGCGTATCTTACGCACCGCTACGGAGGACAACCCCGTCATCGAGCAGATGGATATGCAGTTAGCTACCATCCGAAAGAATATCATCGCGACGATAGCTTCGGTTCGTGAGAGCCTGAAAATCCGTCAGCGGAGCTTACAGGCACAAGACACTAAATACAACCGTAAGTTACAAGACGCTCCGGAGCAGCAAAGGGAGTATGTCCGCGTAGTTCGTCAGCAGAAGATCCGCGAGCAGTTATACATCTATTTATACGAGAAACGGGAGGAGAATGCATTGATGTTAGCAGCTACGGCGGAGCCGGCGAAGATCCTGGATATGCCGCAATATGACGTCAGGAGCCAGAGTCCGAACCTGCGCAAACTGTTGTTTCTGTGCATTTTATTAGGTCTGTTCTTCCCGGCAGGAATTCTGTACGTGTATATTCTGTTTAACGATACCGTTGATGACGCGAAAGAGTACGAGAAGATGCTTCGTGCGCCGGTTTTGGGTCAATTGGTGGAGAACTCGCGTCATGCGCATATCGCTATTCATGAGGGAGAGAGCACCGTTTCGGCAGAGTTGTTCCGATTGATTCGAACGAACCTGCGTTTCATGCTGCCGGCGGAGAAGAAGAGTCCTGTGATCTTAGTGACGAGTTGCGTTAACGGCGAGGGCAAATCGTATGTGTCGAGCAATACGGCGCTGTCCTTGGCAATCTTGGGGAAGAAAGTGGCGTTAGTGGGTTTGGATATCCGCAAGCCGATGTTGGCGGTGTATTTTAACTTGTCACAGAAGGGTCATTTGACAGATTATCTGTCAGAACCGGATGTGGAGCTCGATGACATCATTGTGCCGAGCGGCGAGCATAAGAACCTGGATATCATTCCGTGCGGTACTATTCCTCCCAATCCGGCAGAGTTATTGCAGACAGAGCGGTTGGATGCGCTGTTTGCGGAGTTGCGCAAGCGGTATGACTATATCATCGTTGATACGGCTCCGGTAGCGCTGGTGAGCGATACGTATCTGCTGGATCGCATTGCAGACATGACGATCTTTGTGAGCCGCTACAAATATACGCAGACAGAGATGATTGAGTACATCAACCAAGTTGTAGAACAGAAACGTATGCATAATGTCGCGGGTGTACTGAATGGCGTCAAGGGAATGAGAGCCGGGTATGGATATGGCGCTCAGCAGAGCTGAGCTTGATGTACGAAGGAAAAATGTACGATGTACGAAGGATGGACGATTTGACGATTGACGGGATTCGTAATTACGTAATTCGTAATGACTGGATTTGGGAATTGGGAGAGGTGATTCGTAATTTGAAATAAAAATGGTAGTTTGTGTAGCAGAGAAGCCGTCGGTGGGTGAGTATATCGCCAGAGTGCTGGGAGCAAACCAGCGCAAGAACGGATATTTTGAGGGGAACGGGTACCAAGTGACCTGGACCTTCGGTCACTTATGCGCACTGCTGGATCCACAGGAATATACGGAACAATGGAAGTCCTGGAGCCTGAGTTCGCTGCCGATGATTCCGAGTCGGTTCGCCATCAAAGTGCATGGAGATGAAGGAGTACACAAACAATTCAATGTGATCAAGAGCCTGATCGAACAAGCGGACGAGGTGATCAACTGCGGTGATGCCGGGCAAGAGGGAGAGTTGATTCAGCGATGGGTGTATCAACAGGCAGGATGTAAGTGTCCGGTGAAGCGGTTATGGGTCAGTTCGCTGACAGAAGAGGCTATCCGCGAAGGTTTTCAGAGTCTGAAGGACCAATCTGAATATCAGCATTTATATGAAGCAGGCATGATGCGTGCGATAGGCGATTGGCTGTTAGGTATGAATGCTACGCGCGCGTACACAATAAGGTACGCGCAGGGGCGTGGGCGCGAGAGACAGGTGTTGTCCGTGGGTCGCGTGCAGACTCCGACCTTGGCGTTGGTGGTCAAGAGACAGGCGGAGATCGAGCATTTTGTGCCGAAGACCTATTGGGAGTTGAAGACGAATTACCGCGATACATTGTTCTCTGCGCAACTGCCGGTGGAGGAAGGCGAATATGCCATTACGAGTGAGGAACAAGGGCAGGCACTGGTGGACAGCATCAAGGATGAGCCGCTGACGATCACGAGTGTGGAGAAGAAGAAAGGGACGGAGTATGCACCGAAGCTGTATGACTTGACGTCGTTGCAGGTGGATTGCAATAAGAAATATTCCTTCTCGGCGGAGCAGACATTGCAGTTGATTCAATCGCTATACGAGAAACGGGTGACGACGTATCCGCGTGTGGATACGACGTATCTGAGCGATGATATATACCCAAAAGTGCCGAATACCTTAGCAGGCATTAAGGATTTTTACCCGCAGATAACACCGCTGTTGGGTCTCAAAGCGGACGGAAAGAAAGGTGCAGGTTCGTTGCCGAAGTCGAAGAAGGTGTTTGACAACAAGAAAGTGACGGACCACCATGCCATTATCCCTACGGGTCAGCGCCCGGAGGGGTTGACGGCGGATGAGAAGAAAGTGTATGACTTGGTGGCACTGCATTTCATTGCTGTTTTTTATCCGGATTGTGAAGTGAGCAACACAACCGTGATGGCGAAGGCAGGTGAGATCGATTTCAAAGTGACGGGTAGAGAGGTGCTGAAGCCGGGATGGCGGGCAGTGTTTGAGAATGATCGTTCGCAGAGCGAACTCAATGATGAGAATGGTGACGCTTCGCTTAATGATGTCGCCAAGTCTTTACCGGCGTTTGTGAAGGGGGAGAGCGGAGTTCATGAGCCGGTGTTGAAAGAGAAGACGACCACTCCGCCGAAGTATTACACGGAGGCGACGTTGCTGAGGGCGATGGAGACGGCAGGCAAGACGGTAGATAACGATGAGTTGCGCGAGGCGATGAAGGAGAACGGAATAGGTCGTCCTTCTACGCGTGCGGCTATCATTGAGAAACTCTATCAGCGCAAGTATATCCAGAAACAGGGAAAGAGTATCCGCGCCACAGAGACGGGTATCAACCTGATTCATTTGATTATCTCGCCGCTGCTGAAGTCGGCAGAGTTGACCGGTCTTTGGGAGAAGAAACTGCGTGAGATAGAAAGAGGCGAATATAAGGCGCTGGATTTTCTCAATGAATTGAAGGAGATGACGAGTGGAGTAGTGCGGGATGTGAAGAGCAACAAAGCCGGTATGCTGTGTCCGGTATGCCGGCAGGGGTTGATCATACGTGGGAACACGCGGTACGGCTGTTCCCGATGGAGGGAAGGATGTAATTACGCAGAGGCGTTTTGATGTATGATGTATGATGGGTGATTTGTAAAGTGAATTTTGCAAAAATATGCGTATGTCTACTTTTTCCGTCAAAAAATACACATTTATGTGTGTTTTTTTTTGTAATTTTGCAGCCGTATTTGTTAAAAAGTAGTGCAAAATAAATTTAGTAAATTTAATATCAACACAAACAATTCTTTTTATGAGACTGAGTATCAGTAAGTTTCGTACCATGATTTTGTCAGCGATGTTGTTTTTCGGCATGGCTGCTGAAGCTCGTGTGATTAGCGGAACAGTGAAAGACCCGACGGGTGAGACTATTATCTCTGCATCCGTCGTAGTAAAAGGTACCACGTTGGGTACAGTAACGGATTTCGACGGTAATTACACGATTGAAGTGCCGGATGATGCCAAAGTGCTTGTATTTTCGTACATTGGTATGAAGACACAGGAGCTGAACATCACTGGCGATGTAATGAACGTTGTGCTGAGCGAGAACAGCGAGGTGCTGGAAGAGGTGGTTGTAACGGGTTACGGAACGACCAAGAAACGTGACCTGGTGACTGCAGTTGCTTCTGTAAGCGCTGACCAGATCAAGGACGTACCGGTAGCCAGTGCTGCCGAGGCATTGCAAGGTAAGTTAGCCGGTGTGAATGTGACGACAACGGAAGGTAGCCCTGATGCGGAGGTAAAGATTCGTGTCCGCGGCGGTACATCGTTGACCCAAAGCAACGACCCGTTGTATATCGTGGACGGTATGCCGGTTAGCTCGATTTCGGATATTGCTCCGACGGATATTGCATCGATGGACGTTTTGAAGGATGCTGCAGCAACCGCTATTTACGGTGCGCAGGGTGCTAACGGTGTTATCATTATTACCACCAAGGACGCCAATACCGACGGTGAAGACAAGATGGTATTCCACGTGGATTATTCGGGTTACGTAGGATGGAAGAAACTGGCGAAGAAACTGGCGCTCCTGGGCAATACGGATTTCATTCGGACGCAGTATGAGAACGCCTATATGCGAAATGCAGGTGTGATCAATGCTGATAACTTCTATGACTATTTCCCTGCACAGTATGCAGATAATTATGCGGCTTTGATTGCCGATGCTGAATCGTTTGAGTGTACCGATTGGATGGACCAGACCTTCGGTCGTACCGGATTTGACAGCAACCATAGTATCTCGCTGAGCGGAGGTAATAAGAACGGTTCGTTCACGTTGAACTACACCCGTACGGACAACAAGGCGATCATGTACGGTTCGGATTATCACCGTAACAACCTGTCCATGAAGGCGAAATTCAAACCGATCAAGAATATGACAATTGCTTTCAATACCCGTTATTCGGATACGGAAGTGAACGGATCGGGTTCGAACACCACGAAAGATGAAGGTAAGACCTCCGCTTCGGAGTCTCGTCTGCGTAATGCAGTGGTTTATACGCCGATTGAGTTGCTGAAGAAAGCCGGTGAAGAAGATGACGATGATAAATACGGTAATATTCATAACCCGCTGGAGGTGATCCATGATAACTATAAGAACAAGAAAGAAATGCGCCTCAATCTGAACGGCTATATCTCCTATAAGTTCTTGAAACATTTCACATGGAAATCGGAAATCGGTTATGATTACAAGACGGTCAATACGAATCGTTTCTACGGCGCGAAGACTTCGTACACGGCTAAGATATTGTGCCCGGGTAAGAGTGCTGCCCTTGTGCTGAAGGAATTCGAATCGAAGTTCCGTCAGACGAACACCTTCAACTGGGAGCAGAAATTTGACAATGCGCATAATGTTTCCGTACTCTTAGGTGAGGAAATTGTGATCAATAAAGGTTGGAATTCCGAGTTGACGATGAGTGGATTCGACAAATCGATGGAGCCGGAGAAGGTATTCCAATTGCAGGCCTCTGCAGAGGAATCCCGTTTGACGAAATATTATATCAACCCGAGTGATAATATGTTGTCATTCTTCGCTCGTGCGAACTATGATTACAAATCGCGTTACTATATATCGTTGACGTTCCGCGCCGATGGTTCATCGCGTTTTTCAAAAAATAACCGTTGGGGCTTCTTCCCCTCTGCAGCTTTGGCTTGGAATATCGCGGAAGAGAGCTTTATGGAAAAAGCTCAGAGTTGGCTGTCTCAGTTGAAATTGCGTTTCTCGTATGGTACAGCAGGAAACAACCAGGTTAAGTTGGGTCACCTCTATCCGAATTTTGAAACCGGTACTCCGGGTGGTACCATACCATGGTTGAGCAGTGTGCCGAATACGGTATGGGTTGTAGGTGGTACTTCCGGTACGAAGATTGCTGCGAACCCGAACCTGAAGTGGGAGACCACAATCACCCGTAACTTAGGTATCGATTTCGGTTTCTTCAACCAACGCTTGAGCGGAAGTGTGGATCTGTATCTGAATACGACGAAGGATTTGATTTTGCTCTACAACTTGGCTCAAAGTTATGATGCTCAATACCGCAATATAGGTTCTACCGAGAATAAGGGTATCGAGTTCACGATTACCGGTGTCGCTTTGGATAAGCGCACGAAGAATCTGCATTATAACTTGACCATCAGCGCCAATATCGCAGCCAGCCAGACGAAAGTGAAAGATCTGGGCGGTTTGACGAGTCTTCCTGCTCCGACGAACCTGTTCTCGGGTACGAACGTAGAGTATGAAGCCTTTGTAGGTCAGCAGATTGGTAATATCTACGGTTACAAGACCAATGGTATGTACAGCGCTTCGGATTTCGCAAGCCATAACAAGACCTCCTGGACGCTGAATGACGGTGTGGTGAAACCTCACGCAAACCAAGGAAATGCGTATCCGGGTATGGCAAAATTGGCCGATGTATCCGGTCCTAACGGCACACCGGACGGTAAGATTGATGACAATGATATCGTCGTATTGGGTAATGCGCTGCCGAAAGCAGCCGGCGGTTTCTCGATCAACTTCAATATCGGAGGCGAGAACTGGGGTCAGGTTGATCTGGGTGCAAACTTCACCTATTCGATCGGCAACAGCGTGCTGAACCTGAATAAGATGGACTTCTCCACTATAGGTCGTGATGATGACAAGACATCTTGGCGTAATATGCTGGCTACAATGTCGTATGCGAACCGCTATTCGATGTTCAATGCCGACGGCGGTTACCTGCCTGATCTCCTGTACACTGAGTATGGCGACTATGCAACGGCTTATGCACAACTAGATGCACTCAATGCCGGTAAGAGTCACGCACCGGAGTCCAGTAAATATTTGATTACGGATGAATATGTAGAAGATGGTTCTTTCCTGCGTTTGAACCAATTGACGATTGGTTACTCGCTGGCTGACAAATGGATCAATAAGGCCTATATCACGAAATGCCGTATCTATTTCCAAGCAAGCAATGTATTCTGCCTGACCAAATATTCGGGCTTCGATCCGGAGGTAGATGTATTGGGTAGCAAGAACCCGTTGCAGCCGAGCGTAGATTATTCGGCTTATCCGAAATCCAGAGGCTTCAACGTAGGTATTAACTTGTCGTTCTAATCATGAATCATTAAAAGCAAACAGATATGAAAAAGTATTTTAGTTATATCTTGATGGGCGTGGCTGTGCTTTGCGCAGGTTGTGATAGTTATTTCTCCAATAACTCCCCGTCCTCAACCGATGCTCAGATTTTTGCTTCGGCCGAGCAAACAGAGGCATTGATTGCCAGCATTTATCAGGTTCTTCCGGAGCAGAACTCCTATCGTACCCGTTTGGGCGGTCCGTGGGTATTGCCCGGTACGGATATTGAGTTCTATGCACCAAGCAGTTCGTCGGCCACACCGACTTATGCCATCTATACGATGACGGCAGCCGGTCATGCAGATTTGAACGTGAAAGCAAAGAACCCATGGTCTTATCTGACGGTAGGTATCGAGCGCGCGAACGTAGCGATTAGCGGTATAGAGAATAATGCCGATACAACCAAGGCGGCTATGCGCTATCTCTATGGTGAGGCGTTGACGCTCCGCGCATGGTTATACTACGAAATGACCAAATTATGGGGCGATGTGCCGTATATGTTCGAGCCGATGGACGGATCCTATGAGTCGATTTATCCCAAGAAAGTGGACCGCAATAAGATCTATGCAAAACTGCGTGAGGATTTGCGCCATGCAGCACTCTTAATGCCGAATGCGGCCGACTGCCCGGTGGAAGTACCGACTATCATCAAGAAGCCGACGGTTGAGCGTATGAACCGCGAGTTTGCACTCGGTTTGTTGGCGCGTGTGGATCTGGTGTATGCCGGTAAAGCACTCCGTCCGAGTGAGATGGAGCCGGGTAGTTCATGGAGCGTAGAATTCAATGTGCAGGATCCGGAAGAGCGTGTAAAACTGCTCAACGAGGTATTGTGGGCCTGCGAAGAAGTAATCAACGCGGACGGTTATTCCAAACTGTTGTATCCGTATGAGAATGTCTTCAAGGCTGTGTCCAGCAGTGTGACGGATTATAACCAATCGGAGAGCCTTTGGGAGATCCCGTTTGCAGACGGATACCGTGGCCAGTTCATGAACCGTATGGGTGCGTATGTGAACAAGACCGCCATCAATTCGAACCTGCTGAAAGGTATGGCGGCCGGCAAATCCAAATCCAATGCAAAGATCGTAGCTACTCCGTCCTATATCTTCTCCTTCGAAGAAGGTGATGCCCGTAAATGGGTGACGCTGAGTCCGGGTGAGTGGTCGTATGATGCAGAATCGAAGATCGAAGGTGTTACCGGAAATGTATTATACCAGAGTCCTGAGAAGGTTGTAAAAACCTATTTCGGTAAGTATCGTCAAGAATGGATGACCTTTGAGACGACGGGAGATGAAGACGGTATCAATATCCCGCAAATGCGTTTCGCCGATATTCTGCTGATGTACGCTGAGGCTGCTATCGGTAGTGTGAGCGAAGTTACTCCGTCCGACCCGATTCGCTTGGACCCGCAGGATTTGTTTAATAAAGTACGTGCGCGTGCAGGCCTGCCGGCCAAATCGCTGACTATGGAGAACCTGATGCAAGAGCGTGCATGGGAGTTCGGCGGCGAGTTTATCCGCAAGTATGACCTCATGCGTTGGGGCGTATTCGAGGATAAATTATGGGCTGCACAAGAAGATATCGAGAACTTTACCCATCTGACTGACGGAAAGATCGATTTCTCCGGTACACCGTATGACGGAAAGCTGTCCAATGCTATTTATGTGAAATATGAACCGACGACTGCTGTGACGAAGGATGGTTCTGTAGCATATCGTATTGCTCAAATCTATGGTCTGCAACTTGGTGAAAATTCCGTGCCGGATGGCTATGTGGATGGAACAAATACAGGTGGTTGGGTAAAGAGCGATGCCTATGTCAGCGATGGTAAACCGGCAGCTAATCTGGGAGAAAAAGGACAGCGTATTTTTGGCGTTGGAATGACCAAAGATCAAGTTAAAGCTCGTCAGTATTGGCCGATCTTCCAAATCATTCTGAATGCAAATAGCAATCTCTATAATGATTACGGATATTAGTAAAATAGGATTTTTAGCGATTCTTATCTTCGGAATTCTGGCATGCAGCCAGAATTCCGGAGGGGATGATCCTACTCCTTCAGGAGACAAAGTGCTTGCTTTCCCCGGTGCGGAAGGCGGCGGTAAATATGCTACGGGAGGTAGAGGAACCAATATCTATGTGGTCAATACGTTGGAGGATGACCTCACGGATCCGAAAATAGGTATGCTTCGCTATGCGTTGGAGGCAACCGGACGAAGGATGATCCTCTTTAACGTAGCCGGTCGTATTGATCTGAAGGGCGAATTATCAATCCGTTCGGGTAATGTGACGATCTTAGGTCAATCGGCTCCGGGCGACGGTATTTGTATCTCCGGTTATCCGCTTGTTGTGCGAGCGAACAATGTGATTATTCGCTTTATGCGTTTCCGGCTGGGCGATTTGAATAAAATAGAAGCCGATGCTCTCACCGTTGAGAAAGGGCATACGAATATCATGATTGACCACTGCTCCTGCTCGTGGAGCACCGACGAGTGCCTGTCGATATACGGAGCGAAGGATGCGACGGTGCAATATTGTATCGTATCCGAAGCACTTAACAACTCCGTGCATGCGAAGGGTGCGCATGGCTACGCGGGTATATGGGGAGGCGAGAACACGACCTTCCATCATAACCTGCTCGCCCATCATAGCAGCCGTATGCCGCGTTTCGACCATGATTATGTGACAGAAACAAACGTGGCGCCGACGGATTTTATCAACAATGTGGTCTATAACTGGGGCGGTAATTCCGCTTATGGCGGTGAATCTAGTTCAACCACAGGCAATCAACGTCAGTATAATTTTATCGCCAACTACTACAAGCCGGGCAAAGCTACAAAAAGCGGAGTCAAAGCGCGCCTGCTGAATCCGACCACTAAGTGTAATCCCACAGAGAAAGATCCACATGCTGGTTGTACAGGTAAATATGGCGGTTCGGTAGTTCCCGGAAAGTTCTACATCATCAATAATATCATGTACGGCTCGGACGCCGTGACGCAAGATAACTGGTCCGGCGTGTATCCGGATGAGAGTAGCAAAAAGGATCAATGCCGTTCAGATAAGCGTTTCACGTTTGAGAACGCCTTTACCGGAGAGCAAACAGCACAGCAGGCGTATGATGCCGTGCTCGCGAAAGTAGGTTGCTCCTTGGTACGCGATGTGATAGATAAACGCATTGTGAGCGAAGTACAAAGCGGGACGTACACGTATGAGGGCTCCAACGGCTCAACGGGCGGTTTAATCGATACACCGGATGATGTGGGCGGTTGGCCAGAGTATAGTGGAACAAAAGATTATTCTTTGGATACGGATAGAGACGGCATTCCCAATACATGGGAGACGGCGCATGGTCTCAATCCGGAGGATCCGCAGGATGCTAAAACAACCACGTTGCAGGCGCCGTATCTGAACATCGAGGTATATTTGAATGATATCGTCAAAGACCTGTACTAAGGTCAAAAATAGATAGAAAGTCAAAAAATCTACATTTTTTAGCAAAATATACTTGTATATGTCTAAAAAATATAGTAATTTTGCAGCGAATTTGTAAAATGAACTTTACAATTAACATTAATATTAACTTTAAAAAACTAAGAGTATGAAGAAAATTTTTCTCTTTGCAGCAGCTGCTATTGCAGCAATGACTGTCAATGCAGCTTCTTTCGTTGGTTTTGATGCTACGGCTTCCGCTCTCGGCGAGCAGATCGCAGCCGGTTTGGCTACGGATCTCGTAAACATCGAGTTCGTTGAGACCTCTGAGGGTAAGTACAGCACTAACCTCATCGCAGGCGGATCGGAAGGTTCGTTCAAGTTCGGTGGCGTTCAATTCGCATATACCAACTCTGCAGACGGCGCAACCGCTTACAAGACCTATGGTACTTACATCCAGCCGAACGGTAAAGATCGTGAGATCCGTATTCCGGCTAAGGCAGGTGAGAACGTAAAGATCGTTTTGGTAGAGGCATGTGCAGGTGTTTTGGTTAACGAGGTATCGACAGACCTCGTAGCAGGTGAGAACATTTTGGCTGGAACGGCAAATGGTATCGTTCTGAAGACCGTTTCTACCAAGCCGAAAATCCAGGCTATTCTTCCGTCTGAAGGCGGCGAAGGTGGTGACACTCCTGGTGGTGACACCCCGGGCGGTGACACTCCTTCAGCAGGTTCGTTCAATGGCTTCCTGGCAGTTGAGGGTAACCTCGGCGCACAGATCGCAGCCGGTTTGGCTACGGATCTCGTAAACATCGAGTTCGTTGAGACCTCTGAGGGTAAGTACAGCACTAACCTCATCGCAGGCGGATCGGAAGGTTCGTTCAAGTTCGGTGGCGTTCAATTCGCATATACCAACTCTGCAGACGGCGCAACTGCTTACAAGACCTATGGTACTTACATCCAGCCGAATGGTAAAGATCGTGAGATCCGTATTCCGGCTAAGGCAGGTGAGCAGGTTAAGATCGTTTTGGTAGAGGCATGTGCCGGCGTTTTGGTCGACGATGCATCGACTGACTTCGCAGCAGGTGAGACTATCCTTACCGCTACTAAGGACGTTATCGTTCTGAAGACCGTTTCTACCAAACCGAAAATCCAGGGTATCCTCCCGGTAGGTGGTCAGCAAGGTATTGAGGAACTCCTCGTCGCTCCGAAGGCTACTAAGATGGTTTACAAAGGACAGGTAGTCATCGTTAAGGAAGGTCGTATGTTTAACCTTCTTGGCGCTGAGGTTCTGAAGTAAAACTCTAAAAAAGAAAGATCAGCCAAGCATGGCTGATGCAATAGAAAGGGGAAGGCTCGCAGATTTGCGAGCCTTTTTTATTGAGCATCAATGCAGGATACGGGCGCAGAATGGCTCGGCATGTATGCCGAGAGTTGAACAGGGGGGACGGGGAAAGGGGGTATGGGGACAGGGATGTCTTGTCCTGAAATAAGTAGACACATTTAGGACCAAATAAATGTGTAAAACTTATGGCATATTCGAAAGAAGAACGTGAGAGAATTATTCAATATCATCTCACAAGTGGAAACTCGTTATCGCG
>Ga0256407_10007462_pt1 | contig 16442 bp, 13 predicted proteins | sample RumenRJG_04DNA_FD_193489 | JGI IMG/M metagenome (GOLD analysis project Ga0256407, IMG submission 193489) | Bovine rumen microbial communities from Lethbridge, Alberta, Canada - RJG_04 | ecosystem: Host-associated > Mammals > Digestive system > Stomach > Rumen | place: Canada: Alberta...
AACAGGATGGTATCAGTCAGGCAAAGGCAACTGTCAGCAATGCCACTTCTTCGACAGTTAAAGTGGACATGCCAACAACTTTTGCAAACGATGAGATTCACATCATCTGCGAGGTACACGACCAAAACAAGTACGCCTTGCCCGCTTATCGCAGAGTCATCATCAAACCGACAGAATGACGAATTTGAAATAGGTGCAGGTAATGACAAATTGATATAACGTAGTCTCATATCACTTTCCCACGCAGAATCTACTTTCCGACGCAGAATGTAAAAACCGTAAATATAAGTAACTGACAATCAGTGTATATGCATCCAATTGCGGGGAACAGATACTATGCCGATGGACGGAGGAGGGACGGAAAATATACAAAAATCTGCAAATGAAGCTGCCGTCAAAAATAAAATATACAAACATCTGCAAAGACGTTTTTCCAGTTCTTTGTATATTTACATTCGTTAACACGGATTTTTGCACATTTTTGTATTCTCTGTGAAGTGATTGTTTCGTCACCATTCTGCTTTATATCCCTTCTCCATGTGATATAGGCATCTACCAGTTCTGGAGTTAGTTCACCTATATATATACCGTCAGGCTTATATGTTCCTTTCTTTGTTGAACGCAGGAATTCAGCAAACAGTCTCATACAGCTCTTGCCATTTTCATAACGGCTTTTTCCTATACGGTTCCTACTATAATCAGAATCAAGGCGCTCTTGGGTGAACTCTCCAAGATCTTTCCCTTCGTCAATACGTGACAATGGTTTATCTTGAAGAATGCCTGTTATCACTTCACCATTTATCTGGTTAGGATGCTTCTGATTGTACTCTGCCAACTTTAAGTCTGTGATCTCCACCTTTTCTAATAAGAATGCATTGACACGCTTGTACTCGGAACCGTAACTTGCACGCACTTCACCACGTCCATGATTACCTTCTTGGTTCCAATCGGAAGGATTGATGACTATGTTGACAGATTTACGGTAAATCTGTCTATTCCAACTGTACTCTAAATCCAAAGGATAAGCCTTTCCTGATTCTGGAACACGCGGTAATCTTAACCTGTACTTCCCTAAAGGATATTGTCTCTTTGTCCTTCCCATATACTTCTTCTTTTGATAAACACTGAGGATTTCTTACATAAATCAGTATCTTTTAGGAGAGCAAAGTTACAAACTTTTATACAAACGAATATACTTTTTAGGGTTAAATATTGCAAATTACACAAACAAATAAGGCTGTAAAACACCATAAAAAACCAACGATACAAACAAATAATTTTGATTTATATCGTTGGCTATTAACAATTTAAGTATTATTTCTCGTTCTAATACTCCTCTTCGTCGAAAAGGAAGTCTTCCTTTGAAGGATAATCAGGCCATATATCTTCGATAGATTCGTAGATGTCGCCTTCGTCTTCTATCTCTTCGAGGTTTTCAATTACTTCCATAGGCACGCCAGAACGTGTGGCGTAGTCGAGCAACTCATCTTTGGTTGCAGGCCATGGTGCGTCTTCAAGTTTTGATGCTAATTCAAGTGTCCAATACATTTTTTTAGGTTTTATAGGTGAGGCCTCTCCTCTCCCTCTGGTGGGATGGGGATGGGCATTTGTTCATTTCGCGCGCAAAGGTACTATTTTTTTTCTGATTTGCAAGTTTTTTTCCATATTTTTTCATCTTTTCGCGCAAGAAAGTTGAGTTTTCTTGCCAAAACGAATAAATAATCGCTTAATCTGTTGACAAACTTGATTGGTTCATCAGCTACTTCCGACTCTCTCGACAGGGCGATGATGCGCCTCTCGGTGCGTCTGCATACAGTTCGGCAGACATGACATTGTGAGGCTGCTATTGTGCCGCCTGGCAGTACGAAGCTATGGAGCACGGGAAGGGTAGGCTGTATGTCATCAATCTCCTTTTCAAGAAGTTCGGTTTCGGCAGGAAGTTGTGCCAGTATGCCGTCGATATGCCCGTCAAGCCACTCAGGTTTCTCCTCAAACAGTGAGGCGTCTGTTGCAAGATATGAACCAACATTGAAGAGGGAGTTGTGTACATGACCAAGTACCTCAAGGATATGCTCATCGTTGAGGTCTTGCTCTATATAGGCTATTAGTAGTCCGATGTGTGATGATAGTTCATCTATTGTGCCATAGGCATCAAGGCGAGTGGCAGACTTATCTATTCGTATGCCGCCTACGAGGGATGTCATTCCCTTGTCGCCTGTACGGGTGTAAACTTTGGAGATTTTCATAAGAAGACCCACCCCCTCACCCCTCCCATAAAGGGAGGGGAGTAGATAGTATTTTTACCTTGAGGGCATTTCGGGTGTTTTTTTATTGTTTATATTATGACCTTCCCCTTGATTGAATAGTTGTAACTACTCCCCTCCCTCTATGGGAGGGGTAAGGGGGTGGGTCTTAGTAGAAGTTAATCACATGCTCCTCCCTATATCTCTTCTCATCATAGAAAGCGATGCCGAGATAATAGAGGTCGAATGAGATGATATGTTCTTGACTGATGTATTCATGCCATTGTTCGTTTAGTTCAGTAGCTATTACAAGAGGATATGGGCAATTGACAATTGGTTCGATAGTGCTCTTCCTGCAACCTGCTTTCAGATGTGCTTCCATAACAGGAGGGAGAGGACCGATGATTCCGATTCGTGATGCCTGTGCATAGTTGGAAACACGAAGGAGTAGTTGCGAGAGCTTTAGCAGAAACCAGTTAGTGCCATAGTACTTTGCCTCCAGTTCCGCATATAGGGCATACGGCCACCTCTCGTAGATCACCTCTCGGACAAAGGCGTAGTCGGTAGGAGACTGAACTCCGAAACCTGCGCAATGGCGGAGACGTTTCAAAAAGACCCACCCCCTCACCCCTCCCATAAAGGGAGGGGAGTAATTACTTTTTTTCACTATTTCTTTTTCTGATTTAGGCATAGTTGAAATTACTATATACTCCCCTTTCCCAGAGCGGGGAAAGGGGAGAGGGTAAGGGGCTACTTGTTCAGCTCCGGATACGTAATCCTCGTATGATACATACTCTTGAGCTTGTCGATAAGCACACGCTTAGAGGTTGCTATGTCGCGGAAAGTGATAGGACACTCACGGAAATAACCATCGGCTACCATACCGTCGATAAGACGATTCACAAGTGTGGTGATGCTCTCCTCTGAATATTCCTTTAATGAACGGGAAGCAGCCTCTACACCGTCTGCCATCATCAGAATAGCCTGTTCACGAGTGAATGGGTTAGGACCTGGATAGGTGAACTGAGTCTTGTCAACCTCCATATCTGGATGCGCATTCTGCTCGGTGATGTAGAAATACTTCGCCATTCCCTCACCGTGATGAGTGCGGATAAAGTCACAGATGACTTCTGGAAGTCCTTCACGCTCAGCCATTCTGAGTCCTTCGTGAACGTGATTTACTATTATCTCGGCACTCTCAATCGGAGTGAGACGATCATGCGGATTAGTACCTCTCTGGTTCTCGGTAAAGAAGGCTGGGGCAGACATCTTGCCAATGTCGTGATATAATGCTCCTACACGCACAAGCAGCGATTTCGCACCAATCTTAGATGCTATCTCCGCACCTATGTTTCCTACCGTAATGCTATGCTGCAAGGTGCCTGGAGCTACTTCTGATAGTCGGCGCAACAGGTCTTTGTTAGTATCAGAAAGCTCGAACAATGTTACGGCTGAAGTGAATCCGAACACCTTCTCTACGAGGAACATCAATGGATATGCAAGCAACAGAAGGATGCCTGAGAATACGAAGTGCATAGCCATGGAATGGTTCAGGGTGTATTCCTCTCCTGGTTGCATGAGCTGCAATGCGTAATGCGCAGCAAGTGCCGCAGCCGATGTATAGACGGCAGCCGTGAATATCTGTGAACGCTTGGAAAGTTCTCGTAGTGAATAGATTGCTACGAGTCCCGATGTTATCTCTACAAGGAGAAATTCGTAAGGCATGGTGAGAACCAGCGAACAGATAAGCAGCATCGTGATGTGAGCTATGAATGCTGTTCGGGAATCAAGGAACACTCGCACGAACATTGGCAGCATGGCAAGTGGCAGTACATAAACAGAGAATAGGTTGTACTGAACCATCAATGACACCAATATCGGGAATACGGCTATAAGGCAGTAAACCATTGCCAGTGAGCGTGGTTTCTCAAAGTAGTCGGCTCGGAACAGGTGTAGGTAAATAGAGAAGATGCTGAGTATTATTGATATGAACAGCACACGTCCCCACATGGTTGTACGCTTGCTTCTCACGCTCATATTCTTCTCCATCTCAGCCGTATAGGCATTGAGCTTGCGCAGAGCCTCGTCATTCACTATGTCACCTCGGTCAATGATGCGCTCTCCCTTCTTCACCTGTCCGCATTTGGCGGCAATGAGTGCAATCTGACTACCCAGTTCGGCATTACTGCGGATACTGTCATATTTAAGGTTAGAGGTGAAATACTCGTTGATGTTACATTTCTGTAAATGGCTCCTGACGGCATTAATCTGACTGTCGTTGAAGAATTTCTCATAAGCCATCATAGGCGTGAGCAGGTTACGGACACGATGGCTTTGCGACATCTTGCCTGTCACCACTCGGATAAGCATTGAGGTGTCGCGGCTCAGTCGGGCATAGTCAGCCTGTGGAATGATACCCTGTGAATACAGTTCCGCGAGTTTCATAGCCACGAGTGATATGTAGCTGCTTGGCAATCCGTCAATGCCGTTCTGATTACGTGCTATGAATCGGTTGATCTGAACCTGCGAAACCGAAGGGTCGTTGATGTAGTAGGGAGCGAAGTTCTTTCTTACCGAATCGCACTCAGCCTTGTATGTAGCCGAGTCTTTCGGTATATCAAAATCGAAAGTAGCGGTTACTGCTGCCTGAGTCCAGGGTGAACCCACCTTGGAGCTATACTGAGGTGCAGAGCTTTGCGGCATCGCAATGACGATTACGATGGTGCAGATAGCTATGATTCCTATGCGCATTAGAACGCGCTGCCAAGACAGGTCGTCGCGAGATTGTATTGTTGACATAATGAATAAAAAAATAATAACAGCCCCCTCCCTCGGGAGGGGTGGGGTAGGGGCTATTTTTCCTATTTTGAGTGCGAAAATACTAAAAAAAAATAGGATAATGGCGAAAATATGGGAAAAAGTTCGCTAAAGTGCGATTAAAATGCTAATTTTGCACGTAAATTTAGATAATTTTATAAAAGAATGGATAGAAAAGTAAGGGTGCGCTTTGCGCCAAGTCCTACAGGTGCGCTTCACATTGGAGGCGTCCGTACTGCGTTATACAACTACCTTTTCGCACGTCAGCATGGCGGCGATCTTATCTTCCGTATTGAGGATACCGACTCTCATCGCTTCGTTCCTGGAGCTGAGGAATATATCATTGAATCTTTCCGCTGGTTAGGCATCAAGTTCGACGAGGGCGTCAGCTTTGGTGGCAATCATGGTCCTTACCGTCAGAGTGAGCGCCGCGACATCTACAAGACTTATGTCAAGGAGCTTCTTGCTAACGGCAAGGCTTATATCGCATTCGATACACCGGAGGAACTCGAGGCTAAGCGTGCTGAGATTGAGAACTTCCAGTATGATGCTCACACTCGCTTGCAGATGCGCAACTCCCTGAGTATGCCTCAGGAGGAGGTGGATCAGCTTATTGCCGACGGCAAGCAGTATGTTGTCCGCTTCAAGATTGAGCCAGGCGAGGAAGTTCTCGTAAACGACCTCATCCGTGGTGAGGTTCGCATCAAGAGTGACATCCTCGATGATAAGGTGCTCTATAAGAGTGCTGACGAACTCCCTACATATCACCTCGCAAACATCGTGGACGACCACCTCATGGAGGTTTCTCACGTTATCCGTGGTGAGGAGTGGTTGCCAAGTGCTCCGCTTCACGTACTTCTCTATAAGGCATTCGGCTGGGAAGACACCATGCCACAGTTTGCCCATCTTCCTCTCTTGCTCAAGCCAGAAGGTAAGGGTAAGCTCTCAAAGCGTGATGGCGACCGACTCGGTTTCCCTGTATTCCCATTGGAATGGCACGATCCTAAGACTGGCGAGATCAGTTCAGGATATCGTGAGAGCGGATATTTCCCAGAGGCTATCGTCAACTTCCTTGCCCTTCTCGGATGGAACCCAGGCACAGAGCAGGAGGTATTCTCTCTCGAGGAGCTTGAGAAGGCATTCGACATCTCACGTTGCTCAAAGGCTGGTGCTAAGTTCGACTACAAGAAGTGCCAGTGGTTCAACCACGAGTATATCCTTCGCAAGAGTGCACAGGAGATTGCTGAGCTCTTTGCTCCTGTCGTAGCCAACAACGGATTGGAGGAGCCAATGGATCGTATCGTCAAGGTGGTTGCCATGATGAAGGATCGCGTAAACTTCGTAAGCGAGCTCTGGCCTCTCTGCTCTTTCTTCTTCATTGCTCCTGAGAGCTATGACGAGAAGACCGTGAAGAAGCGTTGGAAGGAGAACTCTGCCGAGGTAATGACCGAACTTGCCGATGTACTTGCTGGTATTGATGACTTCTCTATCGAGGGTCAGGAGCCTGTCGTTATGGCATGGGTTGAGAGCAAGGGCTACAAGCTCGGTGACGTGATGAACGCCTTCCGTCTCGCACTCGTAGGTGAGGGCAAGGGTCCTGGCATGTTCGACATCTCTGCTTTCCTCGGCAAGGAAGAGACATTGGCAAGACTGAAGAGAGCGGTGGAGAAACTACATTAGAAGACCCACCCCCTTACCCCTCCCATAAAGGGAGGGGAGTAGATAGTAATGTCTGCTTATGGGAAGGTCTAAAAACATAATGAATAATTAACAAACACCGTTAACCTATAAAGGTAACTACTCCCCTCCCTCTATGGGAGGGGCTGGGGGGTGGGTCTGGTGCTACTTTATGTATGTATAACATCATAATGTACATAGTGCAACTGGGAGTTGCAATCGCAAGTATCTTCAACGAAAAGGTGAAGAAGATGTGGCGCGGAGAAAGAGATTCTTTCCGAGTGCTGCGCGAGAAGGTGGATCCCAATGCACGATATATCTGGGTGCACGCAGCATCGCTGGGCGAGTTCGAACAAGGTCGCCCTATCATTGAGTACCTGCGTGAGCGACGTCCGGAATACAAGATACTGCTCACGTTCTTCTCTCCCTCGGGATATGAGGTGAGAAAGAACTATGAGGGTGCTGACATCATCTGCTACCTTCCTATTGATACGCCATCCAATGCGCGTCGATTCCTCAGAACCATACGTCCTGAGATTGCTTTCTTCATAAAGTATGAGTTCTGGTATAACTACCTCCACATTCTCAACCATCGCAAGGTGCCTGTGTATAGCGTGAGCAGCATCTTCCGACCTAATCAGGTGTTCTTCCGATGGTATGGCAAGGAGTATGCTCACGTGCTGAAGTGCTTCACTGCCTTCTTCGTGCAGAACGAGGAGTCAAAGCAACTGCTTGAGAACATCGGCATCAAGAATGTGAAGGTGACTGGAGATACCCGCTTTGACCGAGTGATGCAGATTGCAGATCAGTCACGCACCCTGGAGCTTGTTAAGGCTTTCAAGGACGACAAACCTACATTCGTTGCCGGCAGTTCATGGCAGCCTGACGAAGAAATCTTCATTCCTTATTTCGAGAAGCATAAGGACTGGAAACTCATCATTGCGCCTCACGTCATAGGTGAGGATCATCTTCAGCAGATAGAAGCCTTGCTAAAAGGCAGAAGGGTGGAGCGATATACCGAGATGATGGCGATGCAGACTCGTGGCAATCAGCCTCTCGATGCTGAGCTTGTTGAGCGCCTCAAGAATGCCGAGGTATTGATCATCAACTGCTTCGGACTTCTCTCCTCTATATATAAATATGGTGACGTGGCTTACGTAGGAGGCGGATTTGGCGTCGGCATCCACAATGTGCTTGAAGCAGCCGTGTGGAACATGCCTGTCATTTTCGGTCCTAACCACGACAAGTTCCAGGAGGCGAAGGAGCTTACCCGTGCCGGTGGCGGACATCCTATCAATAATGCCACGGACTTCGCTCGTATAATGGATGGCTTCATTGCCGACAATGCCTCGCTTACTGCTTCAAGTCAGAAGGCAGGCGAATATGTCAAGAGTGCATCGGGAGCAACCGACAAGGTGCTTGATGCGGTGAAGCTTTAAGAGTTAATAGTGAATAATATTTAATACTGGTAGCCACCAGAACAAAATATTCCCACACGGCCTTGTGAAACCTTGGCGGTGTGGGATTTTTCTTTTCTCAGCCTCTCTCTGCTTTCCATTAGAAAGGAGAGCCACTATCGCCTTCCAAGTCCCCCTATAAGGGGGATTTAGAAGGTCTTTTTATGTCTGTTCACCCTCTAATGCTCTTCCCTTGTTCCTCCGATAATAATACCATTATATTACCATAATAATACCATAATATTACCATTATGAATGGTATTATTATGGTATCTTAATGGAAAATTAATAGTATTTATATTGTATTTACACCCTACCATGAGCGAAGGAACTTCAAGGCATGAGCTATAAGACGGGTATTCTTATTACTTGGGATGCTCTTGCCAAGCGCAGATGCTAAGAGAATGATAGGAGATCTATGACATAGCGGAATTGTAATACGGAGATTGCATCTGAGGCGATCAAAAAAAACAAAATTAATGAATGACATTATTTTTCGAGAGAATTATTTGGAGATGCCAATATAATTCAGTAACTTTGCCAACAGATAAAAGGTACTTGTTTTCAATGCTTTACCAAACAACATGAATGTTTAACTCTTAAAAGACTTAACGATATGAAAAAGACAATAAATAGATTCTTGATGGTCTTCGTGGCACTAATGGTGTCTATGGCTGGCTATGCTGAAGATATACACGTTGAGATTGATGGTCTTGAGTATGCCCTTAATCCTGAGACAAAGGATGCTACCGTTTATAGAATGGTAGCAGGTAATAATGCCACCGAGATTGTTTTGCCTGGGACAATAGAATATGGGAGTGAAACCTATACTCTAAAGAATATTTGGATCATGGCTTTTGTCAATTGTAGCAACCTCATTTCTGTAACGATTCCAAACACGGTGGAAACACTATGGGACGGTGCTTTTTCTCACTGCACATCCCTTACGTCCATTGAGATCCCAGAGTCGGTAAAAAGCATAAAAGGATGGTGTTTCTCAGGATGTACCAATCTAAAATCAGTTTCAATATCTTCTTCTGTGGAAAAGATTGAAGAAGGAGCATTTAAGGAATGTAGTAGTTTGGAGTCTATTACGGTGGCAAAGGGAAATCAGTATTATGAGAGTATAGAAGGATGCAATGCCATAATCGACATTGCAGAACATACGCTTATTGCAGGTTGTAAAAACACCGTCATACCTAATTCGGTGACAACAATCGGGAATTATGCCTTTTCTGCTTGTCAAGGCTTAGAGACATTGGATATTCCTGAGTCGGTAGAAACAATAGGATATAATGCTTTTCTGAATTGTACAGGACTGACCTCTGTCACATTTCCAAATTCCCTAACCTATATAGGAAGTAGTGCATTTCAGGGCTGTACAGGACTAACCACTATCACATTTCCTGCATCTATATGGAAAATTGATTTTCGAGCTTTTTACGAATGCACGAATCTGACCACTATATTTGTTTTACGAAGGGTTGGTCCATCTATTAATCCTGCCACTTTTGATTCCTACTATTCTTACCCAAAAGACGTACATGTACTTAAGGGATACAAAGGTAATTTTACCATAGATGATGATTGGAGTAGGTTTAATATCATTGATGATATAGATCCAGAAACGCTTACTATTACCACGGATATTAACGATATCCCAACCACGCAAGCCACAGCAGGAAATAAGATTTTCTCTGTCTCTGGCAAACGTCTCAGCAAGCCCGTGAAGGGTGTTAATATCGTTAATGGAAAGAAGATCGTCTATTGAAGGGTAAAGGTCAAAGGTCAAAAGTCTAAGGACTAAGGCTGTTGCCCTCAGACTTTTGACCTTAGACCTTTGACTAATTCGACATTTCTCGTATTTCACTTATAATCAGCTTTGTAGAAAACTGACATTTCCCTGACAATGACTTATCAGGGGAATGTCAGTATTTTTGTTTTGTTTCATATTCAGATTACATTAACTTTGCAGTCAGCAATCTAAGGATTGTAAATTAAAAATGAAAAGTGAAAAATGAAAAATACGAGTTTGTATTTCCGGGTATAGCCATTACCTGAAAAGTGTGATTTGTATTTTATAATTTTTCATTGTTCATTTTTCATTTATATCATTAATAATGAAATATGAAACATTACAAACTTATTGACAACGTGATGGGATGGCTGATGTTTTTGATAGCAGCCTTCACCTATTGCTCAACCATTGAGCCAACGGCAAGTTTCTGGGATTGCCCAGAGTTTATTTCATCAGCTTATCTCTTAGAGATAGGGCATCCGCCTGGTGCCCCGTTCTTCATGCTCGTGGGAAATCTGTTTTCCCAGTTTGCAAGCGATCCGTCGCAAGTGGCTAAGATGATAAACATAATGAACGCATTGCTTAGTGCGGGTTGCATACTGTTCCTTTTCTGGACTATAACGCATTTTGCCAAGGCTCTGCTTGTGGGTGATGAACTCCCAGACAAGATGCAAACGTTCGGCATAATGTGTAGTGGTGTGGCTGGCTCGCTGATCTATACATGGTCAGACACATTTTGGTTCTCAGCCGTAGAAGGAGAGGTGTATGCGTTCTCAAGTTTCTTCACGGCATTGGTCTTCTGGCTAATACTAAAATGGGAGGAAGATGCAGATTCTCCACGCTCTGACAGATGGATAGTTCTGATAGCCTATCTTATAGGTCTGTCAATAGGTGTGCATCTGCTAAACCTATTGTGCATACCCTCCATTGTGCTTGTTTGCTACTATAAAAAAGCAAAAAATCCTAATGTCAAAGGTACGATACTGATGCTCATCCTCTCGGCCTTGATTATTGCCGTAGTACTCTTTGGCATAGTGCCGGGCGTAGCAAAGATTGACGGTTGGTTTGAACTTCTCTTCGTGAATGTCCTCGGAATGCCTTTCAACACAGGACTCATAGTCTATATCTCGCTATTGGCAATATCACTTGCCGTGGCTCTCTGGTGCATTAAGAAACGTTGGCTACACACAGCCACGCTCTGCCTAACCATGATGCTGATAGGCTATGGTTCGTATGCCGTCATCTTCATCCGCTCAGCAGCAAATCCGATGATGGACGAGAATTCGCCCGACAATATCTTTGCCCTCGGGAGCTACCTTGGTCGTGAGCAGTATGGTGATAAGCCATTGCTATACGGACCTACTTATTGCTCAGAGCCAGAGATTACCGTTGACGACAAAGGGAAAGCTGTATATGCCACAATAAACAAAGGGGCAGTATATAGACCAGCGGCCTCTCCCCCCGCCCTCCCCCGTAGGGAGGGAGCCGATTCGACCATGGGGATTAACCCTATTTCCAAATTCAATTATCCGCCTTCCAGCTCCCTCCCTACGGGGGAGGGCGGGGGGAGAGGCCGCTGGATATGTGAGTATATCAAGCTTCATGACCGTATTGAATACAAATATCCGTCAAACCAATGTATGTTGTTTCCGAGGATATATAGCGACCGACATGCTGAGCTATACGAGGAATGGCTTGGCGAAACTCACAAGCATCCTGTGGAATATAACATTCCAGGGCAATATATCCCAGAGACAATAGAGATACCGAGCATGGGGGATAATCTCAGATTCTTCTTCAGCTATCAGCTAAACTTCATGTACTGGAGATACTTCCTATGGAATTTTGCAGGTCGTCAGAATGATATTCAGGGACATGGTGAATCAGAACACGGGAACTGGCTTTCGGGCTTCTCTTGGCTCGACAACCTCCGTCTTGGGGATCAGAGTCTTCTCCCTTCCGAACTAAAGGAGAACAAAGGGCACAACGTATTCTATTGCATGCCTCTGTTCCTTGGTCTCATAGGATTACTATGGCTGTTTTTCCACAACAAGAAGAGCAGACAACAGTTCTGGGTCGTATCACTCCTATTCTTTATGACAGGCATAGCGATAGTGCTTTATGTAAATCAGACTCCTTGTGAGCCTCGTGAACGTGACTATTCATACGCAGGTTCGTTCTATGCTTTCGCAATCTGGTGCGGATTGGGGATAGCGACGATATACAATTTAATTACTAATTACAAATTACGAATTTCCAAGATACCGTTTTTCGACAAAACATTGAAGGGGAAAAGCAAAACAGGTAATTCGTACTTCGTAATTTGTACATTAATAGGAATGACATTATTCATCCCCCTCCAAATGGTTAGCCAGACTTGGGATGATCACGACAGAAGTGACCGATATATGTGCAGGGATTGTGGGCAGAACTATCTCGAAACAGCCGACCATGATGCTATATTGTTTACCAATGGCGACAACGAGACATTCCCTTTGTGGTATAACCAGGATGTGGAAGGTAAGCGGACAGATGTGAGGGTGTGCAACCTCCAGTATTTGCAAACCGACTGGTATATCGACCAGATGAAACGTCCAGCCTTTACCTCCTCACCTTTGCCTATCTCTTGGACGCACGATCAGTACATGGAGGGTGTGAACGAATATATAGAAATCAACCCTATCATTTCTGACAACAGAAGGGTGCGTGATACAATTGAACATATAATGAAGGAGGATCCAAAGCTCGCCTTTCGTCTCTGGGGGGATGATCCTTTTGAACTGGGAAATGCCATCCGCAAGTTTGTTCTCAAGCAATATGACAATCTGAGTTCAGAAGAGGAAGAATGGGCAAAGAGTCTTCCTGTCTGTCTGCCAAGCGATTCACTACATATCACGGTGGATAAGGAGGCTGTACGCAAAAGCGATATCAAATACAATTTGGACGAGATTCCTGATAGGATGGAGATTAGTCTGAAAGGCAGGAGATATATCACTAAGAACTATGCTCTGGTGCTCGAAATGATTGCACAGGCTAATTTCTCCCGACCTATCTATTTCACTATTGGCTCAGGACAAGATTCCTATGGCGAGCTATACCACTACTTCGTTCAGGAAGGATTACTATGGCGTGTCACTCCATTCTATTTCAAGGAGAACAAACTGGAATACGGGATACTGAGCACGATTTGTGATACAGAGAAGATGTATCGGAACATGATGGAGAAGTATCGGTATGGCAATGTTTCGCAACCAGATATCTATATCGACGAGACGACAGGCAGAATGTGCGCCTCACATCGCCGTTGCTTTGCAAAACTTGCCCTTCAGCTATACAGGGAACACAAGTTCAAAAAGGCATTGCAGGTCCTCGAACGATGCGAAAAGGAGATTCCCCCTTACAATCTGTCTCACTCATACGTCAGCGGTTCACTTGATATGGTGGATGCCTATCAATTATGCGGAAAGGCAGAGAAGGCAACAAAGATCTATCAACAATTAGAAAAGACTTATAAAGAATATCAGATATGGAGAAAAGAGAACTAAAACACAACCCTTTAAGGGAGGAAGGGAGAAGCTTATACGCCCTCATCATCATAGGCTTGCTGTTCATCATAGCAGGTCTCTGGCTAATGTCGGGCGAAAGTACCACAGATGCAGCCTTCAACCCCGACATTTTCAGTCCACGCAGAATAAAAGTTGCTCCCATTGTCTGTCTATTGGGATTCCTCATCGAGGGGGTAGCGTGTATGAAAAAGTGAAATGAAGCATGCAAAATTTCAATAATAAATCCATCGGGTTCACGTTAAATTAATGGTGGTGGGTATTTACATCCCATCACCATTTTTTTCACAAATCTATGAACGATTACGTTTTTCGTGTGTATGCTATAATGAAATAACAAGTGAAAAAAGAAATGTTTATGAAAAGATTTTTAATCATAGCTGTCATGTTTCTCTCTTGTGCTCATAGCTTTGCACAATGGGAAAAAGTAGATGATCCTTGGGATGATGAAAAGAAGGAGGTCGTGCCTGAACGTGTTTCTATTCTTTCCTGGTTCGGAGACAGGAAGCATAACCACTCCAAATGGTACGAGGATCAGGCATGTGCCTGGCAAATGGTGGTGGAAAAGAATCCGAAGGATGAGAACGCATGGAGAAATCTCTTCTATGCTTCGTATAGTTGTGAGTTCGCGTTCACATACAATCCTAACCGACCTAAAAAGAAAGAGAGTTCCAAGACTGCGGAGGTGATACGGAAGATGAAGGCGGCTATTCCTGATTCGCACACATTCAATCTTTGCGCAAGCAGATTCTGGCTTGCCGAATGGGGCGAATTTGACTGTAACGTGCTGATTGATGCCGTAGATTCAAAACTAAGCAGCTTTGACATAGAGGAAACCAGATTCTTTGCTTATGAACTTTGGAAGGTGGACCACGACAATAATCTTATCTACAATATTTTCCGCAAGCTTCATGAGTTCAAATATGTTGATGAACACCCCATGCAATATGCTTGGAACCTGATGCTTGGCATGCAGGATAGTGCCATCTACGTAGCTTGCAGGGAATATGACTATGAGCCGATGATACTTATGCAGGAGGTTTTTGACTTGCGAAAGGATATAACCATCTTGCCATACGAATTTATCAAGGACAGGAAATTCTGCGACACTATGTATAAACGCCTGAACATTAAGCCGTATGTTATGGATATCAGCGATACACGTAGCAGAAAGGATATTATAGGTGACTTCGTTACCTACGTTAGCAGATGTAGCGGTCGCCCTTTGTATATGTCAATGGATGCACCTAATTATATCACGGTGAATGAGGATAGTGTGTATAACGAGGGATTACTATTGAAATATAGTAACAAACCTTACAATAATCTTAAGGTGGCGTTGCATAACATCAATGAGGTGTATGAGCTTGGATATCTGACTCAACCGGAATTTACGTATAACATCAGGTGGACTTCTACCGTGGACAAAAACGTAGTGTATTGCATGAAAAATATGGCAAATAAATTCTGTGCAAAGGGTTTCAAGGCAGACTGTGAACGTATTGAGAATTTCCTGAAGAGAGTATATCTCAAGACATCAACAACTGGAGGAGTTGAACAGTTTAATAGGGAACTGATAAAGAAGCAATGAGGATACCGCTGTTTTTTAACTCCATAGCCTCGTTGTCGGATGAGGATTTGATGGCGCGCGTTGCAAGCAAAGATGATGATAGGGCTTTCGACGAGCTTTATCACCGTCATGCCCGGCGTGTGATGGGTTTCATAATGCGACAACTGAGCGATTCTGACAGGGCAGCTGATCTCGTGCAAGATGCTTTTCTGAGGTTGTGGTCGAGCAGAGAAAGGTATATAGCGGATAAATGTTTCTCTACTTGGCTCTTCTCCATAGCATATAATCTGCTAAAGAATGAATACCGACGATCGGGGTATCAGAATGAATATACAGAACACGTGATGAACAGTACGACTGAGGTACATGATGAGGATTGGGACGTCAAGCTGGATGACCATCTGTTTGACGAGGCTCTTCACAAGGAACTTTCCCTGCTCGATGCCGATAGCCGATTGCTCTTCTCCCTTCGTTTTGAGGAAGAAATGACTGTTCCGCAGATTGCAGAGGTGATGAAGATTCCGGAAGGCACGGTGAAGTCACGTCAGCATACAATTATTAGAAATCTGAAACAAAAATTGAAAATATATGAAATTCGAAGATAGACTTAGGGATTCCGCAAAACGAATGATGGAGGAAGAGAACAGCCAGTTGGTTGTTCCGAAAAATCCTCGTGGCAAGAGCAAGCTTAACTGGGGTTGGATTGTAACTCCTGCTGCGGCTGTTGCCGGAATTCTGTTTGGCATGTCGCTACCGATGACGAATAGTCTGGAGGACACAGGCATTATGGCTCAACTTCGAGATACCGTGTATGTTGGGAATGAGACGATTGACACGGTATATATCACCAAGACGATTGAAAAGCAGAAGATCGTGAAAAGGGTGATATGGAAAGACAGGGTGCAAGAGCATAAGGATATTGCGCAGACTGCAGTTATCGACTCCCTCGATTTTGAGTCAGAATGTACCTCCATCGCCTGTGATGGAATAGATTACGCTTTCTTTAAATAGCAAATTTCAATTATACTCTCATGAAACAACTATTACTTTCACTTCCATTTTGGAAAATATGCAGGGATCCACCTGTATGAGATTAATAAATTAACGTGAGTTCGACGAAAATTAAAAACGCTTGCGCTTTGCTTTGAAACATTAATTAAGACGTAAATTAAAACATTAATTAGGACAAAAATTTGGTTCTGCGTCAATTTAGGTGGTGATTCCGCTCCCATTTCAGCCTACCGTAAATAACCTTTGCCCTTAACACCTCTGGGGTGGCTCTGTTGAACATCGCCCTCTTAATGGCTTTGATCTTGT
>Ga0256407_10007463_pt1 | contig 16442 bp, 12 predicted proteins | sample RumenRJG_04DNA_FD_193489 | JGI IMG/M metagenome (GOLD analysis project Ga0256407, IMG submission 193489) | Bovine rumen microbial communities from Lethbridge, Alberta, Canada - RJG_04 | ecosystem: Host-associated > Mammals > Digestive system > Stomach > Rumen | place: Canada: Alberta...
GCTCAGTGGCATCTGCCCCTAAGAACCCTGAGCAGGAAGTGACTCTCTCCCTGCACCCTCCAATCAGGGTTCACACCCCGATACCCCCTTTGGAAGAATCGCAAAACTTACAAATTTATAAAAATCAGATTTTCATAAATTCATAATATTACAATTACCATGAGTGAAATTGCCAAAGCATCTGACCACATCAAACCGTGTAACATTGAGCAGAGCGAACGCCACAACAGGCGGGACGCAGACTACATCGGCTCGCTCAATCCCCGCATACTGTATGTGCGTACCGATCTGAGTCACAACAACGAGTCGTATGTCGCACCTGACATGAAGGGCATCAGCCTCCAGCAGCACTATGAAGCTATCAAGGTCTTAGTGAAGCAGAAAACTGGGCGCAAGATGCAGGAGAAGAAGGTGCCATATGTCGCCAAAAGTGGAAAGACGAAGGAGCGTAACGGCAGCAGTCCCATCCGTGAAAGTGTTGTCAACATCAAACCCGACACCACAATGGCCGACCTTCAGAAGTACACCGAAAGAGTTCATGAGAGGTGGGGCGTAAAAGCCATCCAAATCCACATCCACAGGGATGAAGGCCATTTTGAAAATCCCGATGACCCATCAACATGGAAGCCGAATCTTCATGCGCACATCATCTGGGACTGGATGAACCATGAAACGGGCAAGTCCTTCAAACTCGACAAGAAGGACATGGAACAATTACAAGACATGGCAGCTGAGACATTGGAGATGGAACGAGGCCAGCGAAAGGCAGAAACAGGTCGTGAGCATCTGGAGCGTAACGACCTTATTATCCAGAAACAGGAAGAGAAGAAGCAGAAGAACCAGAAGGAACTTGAAGAGCAGAAAGCCGAAATCGAAAAACTGGCACAAGCATCCATGTTCGACAAACTCCTGAACAGTGGTCTTAGTCCCGCTGTCAGGAAGGCAATGGAGGACGAACAAGCAGCCCATGAAGAAGAACTTCGCCAGGCTACGACAGCCCATGACAAGGATGGGGATCTCCTATATTGGGTGGCAGATGGCAAGAACGACAAGCCTCTGACATGGGAAGAATATGCAAAGTGTCTTGAAGAAGAAAAGCAGGAACTAGCAGCTATGGCCCAAGCTGACAAGGAAGCAGCCGTTCAGGAAGCAAAGAATGAGGCCAAGCAGAATTATGATGAAGCCATAGCTAAGATGAAAGCGGATTATGACCAGAAACTCCAGAGAGCTAGTCTGGCCTACGATAAGAACGGCAATCCCATCATGAAGGATTTTGGTCTGGGAAATCGCCAGCAGATTACTAAGGTTGAGCGAATCGAGATGCTTGAAAAAGAACTGTCTGATACCAAGAAAGCCAACAACGACCTGTTGGATAGGCTGAAAGTCGTGCGCGATCTTATCTTTGCATTCTGCTCATTGAACTTTAAGAAGGTGGTCAAAATCATATTTGACCAGTGGAAGAAAGGCTTAAAGGAGTTTACCAAGGACTTGAAAGACATCATTCAGGAAGCCATGAGTGGAGAAAAAACGGTGAAAGGACGACAGAACTACGTTATTGATGCCTTCCAGTATGCCAAGGTGATGGCTAAGACAGACCCCGATTATAATCTTAATTTTGAAGACCTGGAGCCCCTCCATGAAGATGCCATGCGTATCGCTGATGGAACCTGGGACTCATACCATGAGAAAGTTGAGAAGCGAGAGCAGCTCTTTGATGCAGCTGTCAAGGCTGTGATTGAGATGGGTAATTGTTCATTCCAGCGTCACCTGAACCAAGAACAGGCTAATACCATAGAAGCCTTCCTCGCCTTCGATGGTGGTGACAGAAATCAGTTATGTGTGGACATCTGGAACAAAGCCAAGCCTCAGGTTGAGTATTATTGGCAGGATGGTACCCTTAGTGCGCTCGAAGAACTACGCACTAAGGAACTGTATGGTCAAAACTATAGTCATGGGCGTGGACGAGGTGTGTAATATGCGAATTGGGGCAATCTCGTTGCCCCAATTCCTTGACATGACTTATTGATCCTGTGTATTATCCTCATACTTTTCTGGCCAGTAGTCCTCTGGCTGTGGATAGTCCAAAGGTATATAGCGGTGATTAAATGGCAAATCCATAGCATCTAACTCGTATGAATGCTTGTCCATTAGGCCGTTTTCAATACTGTAGAGATAGATGTTTTTAAGATAGTGAACCAGTATATAAATCGGTGGCCACCTCTTCTTGACAGTAAAGTACCACTCAAATAAATCCATCTTTCCCTTTGAGGAATTGCACTCCTTACAAACCATTATGATATTATCCATATCGTTACCTCCTCCCTTGCTTCTTGGGAAAACATGGTCTTTTGTAAGTTTACTTGGATCCATCTCTTTGCCGCAATACCAACAGAAATTGTTGTTTCTGATTTTCTCAACATTAGACTCAAAAAGGTCGTGAATGTTCCAACGTCCTTCCTTGTATGCCTTGAAAGCCTTTGCACGAATCATAAAGCAAAGTCTATCATACTTCGGTTTCCCCTCCTTCAATGCTACAAATAGCATCTGAAGGTTGGCATAGGCATAGTACAGATACTCGCCAAAGTTATGGAATTCAGGATACTTCTTAGGCATATTCTAATCAAAAGGTAGTCTGATACTTCCCTCATAATCTTCGCGGGTTATTGTCGTTTTCGGATCTACGATTAAAACATCTTCATAAGTAAGACCATATAATTGGAATATTCTTTTGTCTATTTGCTTTTCAATTTCATAACGAACAGATTCATCATTCTCTTGATAAAGTTGCTTTACTTTTTCCGATATAATATTATCTCTTTCTTTGATAATAGGAAGATTGTCAACTTCGTATCCATTTACATTGCTATTAGTACTGAATTGCTTAAAAATAAAGTTTAAGAGTTTGCTGTTAAGCAACCCAAGAAAGTAATGAATATCCTCATCGCCATAAAACACACAATAATTCGCTGAATTAGCACAAAACGCATTTTCAGAAATAGCCATCTTTAAACGAATCTTTTCATTCACACCTGTAATACCCTGCATTACAATTCTTGGTTTCGTATAGAGTCCCCAATCTATTTCCTTTATTGAATTCAATATTGTTTTATTAAGATAGAAGGTCTCTCCTTGACTCATAGCGTCTTTAACAACATATCTATCTATATTGGCCCCTCTTATCATGCGCATATCAGCACAATTCTTTGTAAAAGCATCTTTACAAAAGGTCATGTCTATCTCACCTGTATTGCATTTCCCAAATTCAGAAAACCTGTTAGCTTTAGCAAACACTCTTTTCACCAGTTCAAGACTTATACTGTCTGACAGGGGGATGGTTAAGTATTGACTATCCATTCGCTCAATATCTTCATATGACAACATGCCAATTTCAGCGGATGTATCTATATGCTTATCCTTGTTTATTCGTAGGGAGAAACTACAAGAAGGGGCTTTTCTGTTATACATATTTAAAATGCAAACAGACATCTTAGCGTTTTCAAATACTCGTTTTTGTGGATTATCTCTTTCCGGGAAAGCTTCCAATGAAATAATGGAGCAATTTGAAAGAACAAAACGACGTAATTTGTAAGCACTTATATCACAGGCAAAGGATAATGGAAAAATCTCGGAGAAAACACCATTTTCTTTTAAAAGACAAACACTTTGAACAACAAACAATCTAAAAATATTAAGCATCCCTCCTTGAGCAGGTTTAAACTTGTCAGATTTTTTAAACAAGTCCAGTACCTCCGAATTCACGGATATGGATTCACTCTTGTTCTGCCTTTTATTGATAAGACCGTATGGAGGATTCCCAATAACGCAATCAAAGCCAATGAATGTTCCTTCATTGTCTAAAATCTCAGGAAATTCAAATCTCCATTCAAATGGGTTCTGCCCCTTAAAGGCAATGTTATTCTTCTTTTCTTCGATGCTTATTCGCTTTTTCTCAATCTCTACTTTCAGAGATTTGATTTCTTTATTCCTAGCCCTTAATTCCTTCTTTGTATAGCCGAAAAGGTCTTCTGAAAATTTTTCAGTCAAATCATAATAACGACTTTCCAATTTGGTCAAAGCTTTATATTCCGCATCCTCTGTTCTCAATCCAGAACTAATTTGGGATTTTATCTCATTAATAATCCTCTCTATCTCATACTTCTTTTCTTTATTAGCAGTTCTTTTATAGTCGGAAACAGCCTTCTTGTATTCTTTTACCGATGCAGATGAATTCATCATAGCATTTAGAGGGAACTTACTAACAATAGAATTGCCACATTTAATATTAATATCAATATTTGGTAGAGTTTCTAGATGTTCATAATTGCTTTCTGCCGTATAATATGAATTCTTTAAAAGTTCAATCCAAAGACGAAGACGACAGATATTTACAGAATTCGGGTTCAAATCAACACCAAACAGACAGTTCTCAATGATAGTCCGCTTTTCATTAAACAACAATTCTTGAATGCGCTGTTCTTCATCATTTCCTGGATGATAACAGAAAAGTTCAGATTCACCTTCTTCAAGTGCGGACACGATCAACTCGTCACTTTCTATCTCTACCTTATAGTTTTTCTTCTTAACAATCCGTCCTTCTTTATCTGCCAGTATTCCCAAATCATATTTTGCACAAATCAGTTCGTTCAAAGCGGACACAAGGAAATGTCCTGAACCGACAGCAGGGTCACAAATCTTTATGGTATTAAAGACTGCGTTTGCTTCTTGAATACTAATACTGTCTATTTTGTTCCACAGATCAACCTGAGATTTACAATGCCAATCTTTATATGTATCATTGAACTTCTGTATAATTGTTCGTCTGACTGCTTCATGAGCCATATACATGGTAACATAGCCAGGAGTAAAGACTGCACCATCTTTGTGACCGTTTATCTTCTCAAAAATAAGACCTAGCACAGAAGCACTAATAATCGACTTGGGATTATCACGTATTTCTTCATCATCACCCTCACTAGCAAAATTATACGAATTAAGGAATGCAAACAGATACTCTAAAGTTGGCAATTGTTTCCTCTTTGGGTTGATTCCTCCCGATCTCCTAAGTATGCTTTGATTCAGAATCGTCAGCTCCTCTGTTTGCATTAGGGCATTAATGTTTACCAGTTTTTCTTCTAACTCCGTTTCCTCAAAGAGTGAACTGTTCAGATAAGGTACATTTTCAAATTCTTCCTTAATACCATACTCTTTCCTTTTTTCATAATCAACGGCCAAAACGTCAAAAAACAGGTAATTCAGTAGATCGAAATCGCTAATCTTTTCGATTGTAAGGAATCGATAACTAATGTCATTTTTGTGATATTTCAACAGCTGAGACTCTAATAATTTTAAGAATAGTACACGGTTTATCCACGTAATACACAGTTCTAGAGCTAGGTTGAATAGTTGTTCTTCCTCCGTTTGCCCGTAATTTGTTCGGTCACTGATTTTATATAGTTTTTTACGAATCTGGCTAATGGTCAATTCTATAAGAGAAGCAGTACATGCTTTTCCAGCCGGTAAACGACGGATAATGGTTTTATTCGTATCCTTATCCTTTACCTCTTCCAGTCCCAGAATATGCAAAAGTTCTACATAGAAGCCCGTATTAAGCGAGTTGCTATCATTCTGAAATGGAAGTTTCAGCAGATGAATATTGCTGAATATTCGATATAACTGTGCTAACTGCGCTAATTCTTTATCGCTTGGGTGCTCTTGCCTGATAGCTGATGCATACTTCTGCAAATCAAAATAAGTGAACGGTATCTCGTCTTGGATGTCTTTAACGTAGTTCTCTCCTATATAATCGTAAAAATTATCCGTTCCCTTAATGTTTGATACGCCAGACTTGAAATTGATGTAATCTTTTACAAGTTTCTTATTTTGATAGAAATATTTCTCAAACAACTGTCCATCAAAAATAAAAAATTCGTACATATTGTTTGCTATCAAATGGCGCACATCAACATTACTTCTACCAATTCTTTCTTCCAAATAGTAATATATCAACTGGTGCATTGCCTTATGGTTAAGGTCATCAGTTGTAATCATTTCTTGTTTGTTCCTTTGTGTCTTATCTTCTATAATAATGCCAACAGGACTATCTTGCCCCTCAAATCTAACAGCCCAATCTATATCAGAATCATTCGGTTTGTTAATATCGTTAGAGCCATAGAATGTTTCACGAAGAAAGTCTCTAAGATAAGTCTCCTTGTTTTTTTCCTGACCACATCCTTTGACACTCGTAAAATAGACTCTTAGAGCCTTTTGAAACTTTAGCATATCGTCTTTCCTTATCGGATTCCTTCGATATGTCTTATTCAACGATTCTGATATCTTCAAAATATTCATAGGGGTTCAATTTACTATTTTGTGGAGTCTGGGAATTTAAAACTTTTTTGTGGGGACTAATGAAGCAAAAACAATTGTCATTATACCATGACAGAAAACCTCATTGACATTCGTCAACCACCTTGTTCTGAATAGTCACTTCACTATATATTTCTTTTTGTTTCTTATCATAACGCCCTTAGATTTAGTAGCATCCTCAGCCCTTTGACCATTGAGCTTGTAGACAGAGGTAAAGTTCTGTTTTCCCATTGAGATGTCTTTTACATTGGAATTTTCAATTTCCAATATGTTTGTGAAAACATTCCATCCTTCTGTCGCTTGATAGACTTCTTTTGTTCCTTTTGGGACATAAAGAGTGGCAAAACTTGTTGGAACATTCTCGAATGTGGTAGGAGTGACCTTAAATGGTTGTTTTATGTATGAATAAAGCTTAGTTAACCTGCTACAGTGCATAAATGCGTAAATACCTATAGAAGTAATCCATTCCGGTATCGTATATTCTTCAAGATATTGACATTCACGAAAAGCATTATCTCCGAAAGCTGTAACCCCTTTGGGAATAGCAGTTGTCCTACATCCTGCAACCAATGTATTCGTGGCAGTTTCAATAACAGCATTACAATTGTCACGAGAGTCAAATATAGGATTACCGTCTTCTACTTCCACTTTTGTCAGGTTTGTACAATTACAAATAAAAGGAGCCTCAATGCTTGTTACAGATTTGGGAATTATTATGGATTCAATATTTGTTCCTGAAAAAGCATATTTACCAATCTTTTTCACAGTGGAAGGTAATTCGATTTTGGAAATATTGCATGCGTCAAATGCAAAATCCCCTATCGACTCTATACTTTCAGGTATTGTTGTTGAGGTCAGTAATTTATTCCGATAGAATACTTCATTACCGATAGCTGTAACCTTAATCCCATTCACCTCACCAGGTATGTCAACATGTCCTTCCTTTGTAAGAGTTGCCGACTCGAGCTGAAGTGTTGTGGGAGAATTTGAAGTGAATGTCATTTTCACATTTTCCTTTTCTATCTCAAAAGTTCTCAGTCCTATACTCTGGTCTATGCGCTCGCGCTCTTTTGCGACATATTTATCGAGGCATTTGGCAATTTCTGGATAATAATCATTAAGTGTTCTATATTGTTCACGGTGGCTAGAATAGTATTGTAGAGCATTGAAAAGTTCTGGTGTCCATGTAAAGCCTCGTGCAATCTCTTCATACATCTGTGTTTTAATCTGATCCATTGAGAAACCGTTTTCCTGAAGATAGACAAGTACAGCAGCTCTTACCACGCTTTCATTCATCACTGTTCTACTACTACCGTAAGCCTGCGCTAACGACATCGCCCATTTTGAGAATTCAAGCATCCAATAGCTTGCATCTTTTACTAAAGCCCAGTTTGTTTCAGAGTTCTCCAGCAACGGATTCACAAAAGAATGATTGAACTCATGTACTAAAAGACTGGCATAGCTCCACCCATTGGAGTAATATTTGTCAGATTCGAAGTAGCAACAGATATTAAAAACGTCGCACTTGTTGTTATCCAATTTACGTTTAACACCATAGTTCTCCCCGCCATTGCCGAATCCAATTATCACTTTATAATATTCGTTTGACTCCGTTCCATAGAAACTTGAATACCAATCCTGTTTAAAATACTGGAGCACATTTTTATCGTAAGCAGATAGGGCAACGTCATAATAATCTTGATGGGATATAAAAAAATCATGGAAGTGAGTGTCTGAATAAAATTTGTTCAATTTACTTAGATAAGTGTTGAGATCTACGTCTTTCCATCGTGATTCCAAGAACTCTTTGTCGTATCCAAATTTCACAAGTCCATCATCTACAACGAGATGAACGCCCATACTAGCTACTGCATCATATGCGATAATATATTTCGAACGCAGTTCCTGCTGATAGATGACAGCCTCGTGATTTCTATAGTCTGAAAACCAGTTGTTGATATCTTCAATATATGAACCACCATATGTTGTGCTGTATTCTTCCAAGCCAGCCAATCTCGCTATTACACTCACTAGTTCTACTGTTTCTGAAACTTCTGCTTTTGATTGTGTTTGTGCCGTAATATGGCATGATAAAAGCAGGAAGATCATAAGAATTAAACTTTTTGTCATATAATACATTTTTGTCATAGTAGGAATAATTTGATTTCAGTGACTTTCGCTGCCAATAAAGCTTATGCATCATTATCTGTCTTGCCATATCTTACTTTTATAACAAGAACTACATTTAGTCGTTTTAAATTTTGATTTGCCATTTGCATTAAGTTTATATGGCGCAAAGATACGAAAAAAAACAATATAATTCTCCAATTTTGATAAAAATTGGTTGTTTTCCACAAAAATTGAGAATTTCTCAATTAAACCGAGGAAAATATTTATCCTTCCAAGTTCATTTACTTGTTATTAAGATGCCAAAAGAAGTATTTTGATTTTCTCATGATTTCATCCTTCTGAACGATCTTCCTCAACAATTAAGTTCTCAATAATAAACTTTTGGCGTTCCATTGTGTTATTACCCATATAGTATTTCAACAGTTCCTTAACTTGATCTGTCTTTTGAAGTGTGACCTGCTCCAGACGTATATTAGGACCAATGAAAATGGCAAATTCTTCTGGCGATATTTCTCCTAACCCCTTAAAACGGGTAATCTCCGGGTCTGGTCCTAACTCTTGGATTGCCTTTAGCCTTTCTTCTTCGCTATAGCAATATCGTGTGATAAGATCACTTTTGCTGCCAGATTTTGAATCATTTTCCGTTATTGTTTGTTTGTTATGAATCTTTGAGCGACGATTACGAACACGAAAAAGCGGAGTTTGTAAGACATAAACATGCCCCTTCTTGATAAGTTCTGGAAAGAATTGTAGGAAAAAGGTAATCATCAATAGCCGTATATGCAAACCATCAACATCTGCGTCTGTGGCCACAATAACCTTATTATATCTGAGTGTATCGAGGCCGTCCTCAATATCCAGCGCAGCTTGGAGAAGATTGAACTCCTCGTTTTCATACACTACCTTTTTGCTAAGACCATATGTATTAAGCGGTTTTCCTTTTAGCGAGAATACTGCTTGAGTATTGACATCACGGCCTTTTGTGATGCTTCCGCTTGCAGATTTACCTTCTGTAATGAAGATACTTGATTCCTCACGGCGACTGTTGTTAGTATCACATAAGTGGATACGACAATCGCGCAATTTTCGATTATGGAGACTGGCTTTCTTGGAACGTTCGCGAGCAATCTTTGAGACGCCAGCCATTGCCTTGCGCTCACGTTCACTCTCCTTGATTTTCTTTTCAAGAACCCCTACAACATCATGATGGATGTGGAGATAGTTGTCAACTTCCCTATTGATGAAGTCGCCAACATATTTATTGATGCTTACGCCATCGGGAGCCATAGCCGTAGAACCTAACTTGACTTTTGTGGGACTCTCAAAGATAGGTTCCTCAACATTAACAGATATTGCAGCTACAATACCAGCTCGAATGTCTGCATACTCGTATTTGTCGAAAAAGTCTTTAATGGTGCGAGCAATATGTTCCTTGAAAGCACTCTGATGGGTACCGCCCAAAGTTGTATGCTGACCGTTGACAAACGAGTAGTACTCCTCGCCATACTGGTTAGCATGGGTAAAGGCTATCTCTATATCGTTGTCCTTCAGATGGATAATGGGATAGAGTGCGTCATTTGTCATTCGATCTAACAACAAATCTTCAAGCCCATGTTGTGATTGGATGCGACGGCCATTATACATGATGGCCAAGCCGACATTAAGATAGGCATAATTACGAAGCATGCTCTCAATAATCTTATCGCGGAACTGATAGTTTTGGAATTTCTCTTCATCAGGCTCGAAAAAGATATAGGTTCCATTCTCATCCTGAGTAGGCTCTGTGACATCACTTTTCAATTGGCCAAACTCAAAGACTGCCTTTCTCACTTTTCCCTCACGGAAGCTGTGTACCTCAAAATGACTACTCAACGCATTGACAGCCTTCACACCTACGCCATTCAGACCAATGGATTTCTTAAACGCCTTGGAATCGAACTTACCACTGGTATTGAGAATGCTAACGGAGTCTATCATTTTTCCTTGTGGTATTCCTCGCCCATAGTCACGTACTGACACACGGAGCCCGGCATCAATTGTCACCTCTATCCGATCACCAGCCTTCATCTTGAATTCGTCGATGGAGTTGTCACATACCTCTTTCACCATGACATAGATGCCATCCTCTGGTGATGCCCCATCACCCAAACGTCCAATGTACATTCCTGGGCGCAAACGAATGTGCTCAAGCCCTGTAAGGGTCTGAATATTGCCCTCATCGTAGTTTCCTGTCATTCTTATCCTATCTTTATACAATCAAAGTTCGAACGGTTTATCTGTTTGGCATCTACCTCGATGCCATACTTGCTTAGGAACAACCGTGCCAGTTTGGGTGCCTCACACGCCTGTCCGAGTGGGATAATGGTTGATACTGTGCTCGTTTCGACGAACATTCCTTTTTCAAGCCTTTGACGCTTGTTCTTACATGCGACATTGCCGCTATTCTTTACTGAAATCTTCCAAAGTGCCATAATTCTAACGTTTTAATTGGTTCATGGTGCAAAAATAATGTGGAGCTATGCCATATTAAGGCACAACTCCACAAAAAGATGAATGATCAGGTAATAATTACTCTTTTAATGCCATCTTCATATATTGTATGAATTTACCTTTGTCAGAATTCCAGTCTGGTGAGGACGGATGGAAACAACAGACGAGAGTTATCGGATGATTGACTCCCAGTTCGTTCATGTCAAGATGACAAATATACCATTCTGTCTCTTTTAGTTTGTCAAAATCAACAACATAGGGGTTCTTGGTTCTTACTGCATCGATAGTTACCATACCCCATGAAATGATAATATCTGGTTGCAGTTGGACTATCGTTTCGTTGAATGCCTCAAAATCTCTTTCGCTTAGATATGTTTTATAGGTATTGACCGTGGGTACAAAGAATTGTACGTAATTCGTGAATGCTACATACTGCCATATATCGTCTATTTCAGCCACTTGTTTCATACATTCTGAAAATCGTTGGTATGCAGGATAGTTCTCTTCTATAGCATACTCTGGCTCTCTCTCCAAGACTGCATTATTCTTTAAGTACTCAGGGCAGCTTGTATTATAGGAACTTGAATCTTTCTTGTCTGGACTTGTACAATCATCAAAATACTTGCAATTGCGCTTGTCACAGTAGAAACTGGCTCCAGTGACAAGTATTTTCTTTCCGTTTATTCCTGTTTCATAGTTTTTGCCGACATGAGGGATGAAGAAGCGATTGTAGTTTGAGGTTCCTTCTCCTTTCCTCAATTTCTCATACACTTCTTCAATTTTCTGTTCATTCAAACTACAGAAATGCTCTATCTTCATGTTTAAAATGAACTCACTTGTCTTCTTGCTGACCTCAAATTTCTCAGATATTTCTTTGAATGTATCCTCCATTGATAGAGAATCTTCAAATAAGATTTCCTTTAACTCATGAAGAGGATTAGCATCCCTAAAAATCGAGCACAACTCTTTTAGAATCTGCTCGTCTTTACACTTGTAAATACTTGCACTCATACTAATAAGGTTTGTTACTCAATAAATGTTCTTACCAATTCAAAATAGAACAGGAAAGCATCTTCATACTGTTCTTTCCCAAATTCTACATAATAACCAGAACCAATAGAACAGACTTGCTTATTGTTTTGAGCTATATAGTCATTGACAACTACTTGAAGCTTTTCAAAGTCTGCATTGTCCATAGTTTCTTTTATGGACATGCCGTAATATTCTTTGTTTTTACGATCAAGAGAAAACATGCAGTATAACTTTTGCCTGTTCTCAGAGATAAAAATGTTATATACTTTGCCGTTAATGGTAATATCCACACCAACATATTCGCCTATATTGCAGGGAGATAATTGTGGAAATTGTATAGCAGACTTTTCTTTCCAGTTGCTAGAAATGACATTAAATGCTTTTTGCAAATCCTTTTTCAGTTGCTTAATTTCTTTCTTCTTTTTATCAATCTTCTCTATAAGGTTGACGACTTTCTCCTTTTTTGCCATATTCATTTTCTCCTATGTTTGCAAAAAATTATTACTGATTACTGACACATTCTATCACTTTTCAAAACATTTGTATAATCTGTATGCATAGCATTGACAACAAGACATTTAGACCATAGCAACATGCAAAATACCTATTAAAAACATATCCCCATCTTAGTCTAATCAAACGTGAACTACTGTTTCTATAGTGATCACTTCTTGACAACAATTCATCAAAATGGTTGTTGGCGTATCTTGCAGGCTTTATAGATAGCATAGCACAAACAATCCAAATAACAGTAAACATGACTCTATGCTCGGCAAATCCATATCGATAATACAAATACATAGATCCAAGCCAGAAAATGAATGTTGTAGGAACGTAATCTATTTTACTTATTGCAAAAAGCATAATTGTTGCCAATAAGGTAATAAAAAGATTTCGTTCTAATGGGTTAGCCCTCATTAGGTAACTGCCAAGTCCTTCCTCATTTGTTGTCTCAGCAATGTTAATGTCAAGACCTAGATATATATCAATAAAGAGGAAGCCAACAAGTAATATAAACAGTAATATACCAAACCAAATCTCAAAATATAAAAGTGACTGTGTTTTAAAATTCTCCATTATTATTCTATATTATATTTGTTCCACATGCTCTTAATCTTATTGGCTATTTCTTTCCTGAGCCACGAGGGCGATAGAACCTCCACATCATCACCCAAAGAGAGTAGCACCTGCAGAAAATCAAAAGTCGGGCGTACTTGGATAGTAAAAATGTTGTATTCATCAGTACTTTCAACTTCTATCTGTGATGAGTGTAACGGCAACGAACGAAGATAATTCGACTGTAGGGGAGAGATTTTCAGACGGACTTCCTCTATCTCAATCTCTTCGTCAACGAAAACGCCAATACATCCCTCAAAGAACTCATCTGGATCAAAATCGTTTGGATAGTCGAAATGCTCTTCAGAAAGCATTGTGTCAAGGATTCGGTCAAGACCATATATCATCACCTTGTCATGATAATCGTTATAAGCCACAAGATACCATCTTTGCTTAAATAGTTTTACGCAATATGGGTCAACATCAAACGTGTTGCTCTTGTCCTGCCAGTAGCTTTGATGGGTAATTGTTATTTTCCTGTTTGCTTTCATCGCATCGATGATAAGAGCCAAACAATTCTGGCCAGAAGGTACTTCTTCAAGTAGAATACGGTTTTTCAGCGATTGACTATCCAAAAGTAAATTGCTAACGGATAAAGTTTTCAAAAGCCAGTTTCGCAATCCTCCACGCTTTATCTCTGCAACATTCTCAATATAATAGTGATAACCACCCTTGCGTTCACATTCAATATTCAGCTGGAACATTTCCTCAGCTGCTATCTTCCATTTGTGGAAGGTACGCAGAGGAATTGGTTTGTCATCCATTTCCTGATCAAGCCACTTTTGATTAATGCCTTCAAAAGTTATCCGACCAGCCCTGTAGATTGTATCTACCAACCATACATATTTGTTAATAGGTTCCATTGCCCTTTATGTTAAATATTCATGGCAAATATAATAAAAACATACGCAGTATTGATGCACAAGTTGCTTTTTCTTCATTATTTTATCTATTTTTAGCATTTCCACAAGATTTCTGGTCAAGCAAACTTGATCACAGGTCGGCATATTGGGAACCGGTCCAACATCACATACGTTCTCCCACAAAACATCTTTTTACGTATAATCTTATACTTTTTGCTATGGACAACACATTTCCATGGAGAAATATACATAAATGGATCGTTTGCTTTGTGCAGATTTCCTTGCCATCCATTATAGTTATCATCTATAAGGCCAATCTTACGAATACAACTTTCATATAGTTGCCAGAATTCTTTTTTATGGTTTTGATGCACAATGTGACATAATTCATGTATCAAAACTCCCAGGACTCCAGGATAGTCCAAATAAAAAAGTATTCCAAAACTTAGAACGATACGTCCGTCCTTAAAGCACTTCCCCAAAGCAGACTTCTTGTAGATGCCATGTAGCTGCACGTCTTTAATACCGATAACGCCCAACACGTTAGCCAGTTTGTATGTTTCTTCACGAACATGACAGTTAGCCTGCTCATAAAGATCAACTAGGCTGTCCGCAGAAAGACCGTCGATTTGATTCACTGTCAGTTTCATTATCTGTTGGCTATATTGCCATACCTCATACAGGTTATTAAGTCTTTCTATTGTCATCTTCGTTTTTTTATATTGCTGCAAATATATAATATAGGTATGCAATAATAAGGCACAAGTTGTGAATTTTTACATTTTTCTCTACTATAGGAACTCCTTTTTTATACGCTGCACCGTACTCACACCCTTTCTGGTAAGTTTTGCAACATCGCGGATGACATACCCCTTCTTTAACAGGGCTATGACATCCTTATATTCCTCTCGTTTCTGTTCGACAGTCTTTACCGAACCCGGTTTTCGCCCCAATCGTCCTCCTTTAGCTACATATTGCTTCCGACCTGACTGCAAGCGGAAGGTGATGTTCTCACGTTCCAGTTGCGCACAGGTCGACAGCGTAGCGAGCATGATGGGGGCGAACAGGGATGGTTTACCATCCTCACCCAACAAGTTGAACTGTTCCTTCTGGATATAGAGGTTGATGCCACAGTCAAGCAGTTCCTTGACAGAGGCAAGAACCTCAAAGGCATTACGACCCATCCTTGACAGCTCACTGACAAGCAGGGTTGAAATGCCATTCTGCTTGCAATACTCAAGGGTTTGGCATAACACAGGACGCTCTTCATTCTTCTTAGCGCCTGAGATATGCTCTTCAAACACCTTTCGGACTTCCAGCTGTTTATACAGGGCATAGTCCGACAAGTCCTTGACCTGCCGCTCTGTGCTCTGTCTGTCTCCGACACTGCTGACACGAGCATAGATGACCGCTGTATTCTTTGTAGACAATGTACACACTGGCTCCATTGTCTTCGTTGTATTCTTTGTTTTCATGTGTTCAAAAAACTCGTTGTATTCAAAATATTCAGAAAAATAAGGGCAGGAGGTCTTCGGCCTAGTCCTGCCGCTTACTCAATTATCTCTTTGACTTATTTGAACATGTCACTTATGCTGTTGATAGCTTTCACCTTCGAGTCCATCAGCACATCAGCGTAGATCTCCGTTGTTGCCACGCTTGTATGTCCGAGCAATCGACTGACTGTTGCCAGGTCACTGCCAGATGCAAAGGTGAGAGTGGCAAAGGTATGGCGGCTAGTGTGGAAAGTCACAGGCTTGTCGATGCCAGAAGCCTCGATGATACGGTTCAGTCCAAGCCGTAAGCCTGTCTTCAGGGGCAGATGGAATACAAATTCATCTTCCCTTTGGTCTGGCAGATACTCCATAGCCTTCATGCAGAGAGGCACAGTAACCAGCTCTTCCGTCTTTACCTGAGTCTTGATGATGGCCTTGTAATCGCCCATAACCTTGATGTCCGACCACTTCAATTCCCTGATGTCGCTGATTCGGATGCCAGTGAAACAGGCAAACAGGAAAGCCCGCTGCACTTCGGCATCCTCACTCTTGACAGGAACAACGTCTGCTATCTTCTCCACCTCTTCCATAGTCAGACTGTCCTTGGTAGAGCGAACTTTGGCTATGCGCTCGTTCTTCTTGATCAGGTCGAAGGGATTCACCTTGATATACCCTTCGGCAATGGCAGCGTTGAACACGGCAACGAAACGTTGCTGATACGCCACCATTGTTCCCTGAGACAGTTTGCCTTTCTTCTCGGCCTTCCAGTTGCGCATATACATCAGGAACCCCAGCACCTCGCTTCTGCCAAAAGCATCGACAGTTATCTTCTGCTTCCTGATCTTGGTGAGAAACCCATCCAAGATAGGGCGAAGGAGGTGCAGATGGTCATACACGGCCTTTGATACGTTGCGCTCTTCCTTCATATATATATAATAGGTGTCAAGCCAGT
>Ga0256407_10007469_pt1 | contig 16429 bp, 11 predicted proteins | sample RumenRJG_04DNA_FD_193489 | JGI IMG/M metagenome (GOLD analysis project Ga0256407, IMG submission 193489) | Bovine rumen microbial communities from Lethbridge, Alberta, Canada - RJG_04 | ecosystem: Host-associated > Mammals > Digestive system > Stomach > Rumen | place: Canada: Alberta...
GTTCCTTCTCCACCACCGTGGGCCGCAGGTCCTGATGTTCCATGACGGGAATCATCTCTTCGTCCTTGTCAAGATGCTCCAGAAGGCTCAGGTCGATGTCGTAATCGGCAGGCGCACTGTTGTATTCGAGCGCCATGACAAGCAGTGCCACCGCCACGGCCAGCCCCAGAAAGAAGCCCACGCTGCGGCGATAGGATGATGGAACGATGATTGAAGACTTGCTACTATCTGTTGTCATGTATCTCAAACGGCTCTGTCAAGCAACTGCCCGTGGCTCTTTGGCCCAGGCTCTCACTGCTTACTTGACTGTTCTACATTCGTTTGCAGCGATGCTATAAGCTTTCATACTTCTGCAATTGACGGTTCAAAGGTACGACTAAGTAAGTAAACGGCAAAACTTTTTCAGCTTTTAGAGCCACAGCCACTTGTTTTTTAGATTTACTTTTTTGCCTGCATGATAGGTTTTATTCCGCGGAAATAAGTACTTTTGTCGTGTGAAAACTCATTCCAGTTTGAAAATCATCAGCAAAACACATAGCTTGGCTGTCGCAATGGCAACGTTTCTGTTTGTTGCCGTGGCGCAATGCCATGCCCAGGACAGCCAGACGGCATACAACTTTCTGCGTATTCCGGTGAGTGCCCACGCCAAAGCACTCGGCGGCGAGAACATTACCGTCATTGAAGACGATGCCTCGCTCATCTTCTCGAACCCCGCACTGGCTGCCTCGGTGAGCGACAAGACCATCGGACTGGCCTACAGCCACCTCTCGGGAGGCATCAACATGGGTAGTGCCAACTTCACTAAGGTGTTCAAAGAGAAGGCTACTCTGGCTGCCGGAGCACAGTTCATAAACTACGGAAAGATGCGCGAAGTGGACGAGAACAACGTTCAGACGGGTGAGTTCTCGCCTACCGAGGTGGCTGTGAGCGCAACGTTTGCCTACCAGCTGGCCCGAAACCTCGTGGGAGGAATAACGGCCAAGGCGGTGATGGCATACATTGGAAAGAACAATTCGATGGGTTTCGGCGTAGACCTGGGCCTCAACTACTACCATCCCGACAGAGAATGGTCGGTCTCGGCAGTGGCTCGCAACCTCGGCGGACAGCTTAAAGCCTTCGAGGAAGACTACGACCCCATGCCGTTCGACCTGCAGCTCGGCGTGAGCAAGACCTTCAAGGGACTGCCGGTGCGCCTGTCGGCAACATTTGTAGACCTCACCCACTACAACTATCCGTTCATTCAGCACCTCTGTCTGGGAGCCGACGTGTTGCTCTCAAGCCAGATATGGATTGGCGCAGGCTACAATTTCCGTTCCAACAAGGAAATGAACATCGTGACAAACGACGGCGAGTCGAGCCATGCAGCTGGCCTGACGCTGGGTGCCGGCATAAATCTGGAACGCTTCAAGCTCAACTTGTCGTACAGCAAACAGCACGTTTCGGCTCATTCGCTGAACGTGAACGTAGCCTTCACGCTGTAAAAGCAATGGGTGAAGGAGCTCAAGAAGGAAACTAACACCTTAATAATATATATGGAAAAGAAGCAAATCACCATCGCCATCGACGGCTATTCGTCGTGTGGCAAGAGCACTATGGCCAAGGACTTGGCACGCGACCTGGGCTACATATACGTTGACACGGGTGCCATGTACCGCGCCGTAACGCTGTTTGCCATGCAGAAAGGACTATTCAACGACGCCGACGGCACCATCGACAGCACACAGCTGCAGGCTCTCATGCCGCAGATAAAGATAACGTTCGCACAGAACGAGGCTACCGGCAGGCCCGACACCTACCTCAACGGGCAGCTCGTGGAACAGCAGATACGCTCGATGGACGTGTCGTCGCGAGTGAGCACGGTTGCCGCCCTGTCCTTTGTCAGGGAGGCTATGGTGGCTCAGCAGCAAGCCATGGGAGCCAAAGGAGGAGTCGTCATGGACGGACGCGACATAGGGACGGTGGTGTTTCCCAATGCCGAACTCAAGATTTTCGTCACTGCATCGGCTGAAGTGAGGGCACAGCGACGCTACAAGGAACTCACTGCACGGGGCGACAAGGTGGACTTCCAGACCATTCTCGACAACGTGCAGCAGCGCGACTACATTGACACCCACCGCGAAGTGAATCCCCTGCGCAAAGCCGACGATGCCCTGGAACTCGACAACAGCAACCTGACCATTGCCCAGCAGAAGCAGTGGCTCATGGAAAAGGTGGAAGAAGTGACAAGCGGCTTGTAGTCCATCTGACTCTAACAGCACTTGAAAATGTCTGCTAACAGCTATGCCTTCAGCTGTTTCATCAGTTCATACAGATATGCCGGGCTCTGAACATAGAGCTCGGTTTCTTCATTTTCCAACTGTTTCATCAGCTCTGAGTTATAAACGGTGTCCATAGCCTGCTGCAACGGACAGCCTGTATCTTCCATAACATAGCCTACCAGTTCGCTTATCGCATGATCGGTAAGGTATGCAGCTATCTGACTATGCGAAGGATTGTTCATACCAACTCTGTTCTTATCTTCTTGATGATGCTCAATGCTTTTTCCGTACCAAAGAAATACTGCTGGTCCAGATAGCGATCCTGCAAGTATCGCGCGGCATCTTGAGCCGAATAAATGCCTTGATGGAAGTTCGCCAGCTGGAGTACGACACCGTCGTCGGCTATCGGGCCAATCACAATGTCATAGTTGTGAACTGGTTGCTTCTGCTTTCTGTCGCGGTTAGCATCGATAAAAAGAAACCAATCGACATTGGCTTTAGCAGGAAACCGCTTCACTTTAATCTCCGAATTCAGTCCTTTCTCATCCAGCTCATAAGTAATCAGAGTAGGTTCTCCACCAAATATCCGAGCCTTCTTCTGAGCCATGCGTATTGCCGTGGCCTTATCGGGGGTAAGATAGAAGCCCTTTCCAAAGTCCTTATACATCAAACCTTTTTCCAGGTCGATGCTGACTATGTCCTGATTTGAGCCGTGATAAAGTGTCATGCAAGTGCTCCTCCGTTCTTTTTGCAAATCAAAAGCAAATCGTCTACTGTGTCTTCAACCGACTGTAAGTGCTCCACGTCGTAGAATTCTATGAGAAAATCGAGTCCCTTAAACTCTTTAAGGTACCTGAACGCATCCTGCCTTGTCATTGAAAAGGTGTTGCCAAAGGCACGTATGCAGGCCGTAAGGAAAGGAATCTCGTATTTACTCATATCTATCCTATGTTAGTTCTGTGATTATTTGCTTCTTCTATACATTACTATATAATGCAAATATAGGAGTTTCTTTGCAACTATCACCAATAATGACATTCTTTAACACGTGCCACACAGCCAGATTTCAACAATCAGAAACAAAACAAACGACAAGAGGCTGCTCCCCAAGATGCAGCCTCTTGTCGTTGTTTCAGCCGCGGCCCGCAGTGCGAGAGCCGCGGCTGAAAGGTGTGTGTTATCGGATAAACTTCTTGCCGTTGGCAATCAGGATGCCCTTGGTGTCGGCATTTACGCGCTGTCCCTTCAGATTGTAGTATACTGTGGGAACGCTCTGAGCAGCCTTAACCTCGTTGATGCCAGTGGTATTGGTTGCCTCAGCCGTAGTTGTCAGGCCCTCTTTGCTTGGATCGCCAGCTGGATCGTAGGTGAATACAACATTGTATGTGCCATCCTCAGGGATGTTCAGAACGTTGTCGTTGCCCTGTCCGTCTGGAATCCAAGTACCGCCGTTCAGCACAATCTTGAACATAATGTCGCCAGCAGTGAGAGTAACGCCATCGTATGTCTTCTTGTATGTGCCGTCTGCCTGCTTAACCATAGCGTTGTTATCGTCTTCGCCAGCCCAAGTATTTCCGAAAAGCTCTGCGCTGCTACCGGCAACAACGTATGTATCCACGATAGGACCTACTTGTGAAGAAGTAACTGTCAGTTTCATTGTGCGTGCATCAACAGTTAATGTCCACTCGCCCTTACCGATGTACATTGTTCCTTCAAAACCGTTGTAAAGCTGATACTCGCCAGATGCAAGATTGGTCTGCTCCTTCGTGGGAGCACTTGGATTAGAGCTGGGTGCCCAGCGAAGTTCACCGTTCATGGTGTCCCAGTCATTTGCGGTCGCAGTTGGAGCAGTACAAATTGCGAACCACTTACCACCTGTAAGTTCCACAGAAATACTGTTGGTATAGCCGTCTGCTGCGAGATTCATTGGAATGGGAGCCTCAGTTTTCCATCCGTCACCTAATGGAGCGTCACCAATAAGGTAGAGCTGCTGTGCATTAACAGAAGCTGCGACAGCAAGGGCAGCGATAAAAGTAAAGATTTTCTTCATAATTGTTTTGTTTTAATTAGTAATTTGTTTGTTTATCTGTACGTGGGCAAGCCCACGCTTGGGGACTGTTGCTTATTCGTCTTGAGCGAGTATCTGCCTTGCATGGTCCTTAGTCTTCACCTGCTTTGGCAGTATGATGCGCTCCACGCGGCCTTCCTCGTCGATGACGAATGTGGTTCGGAGGGTTCCAAAGTATTTCCGTCCGTACATAGACTTCTCTCCCCAGGTGCCGAAAGCATCGCCGAGAGCGTGGTCTGTGTCGGCAATGAGGTGGAAGGGAAGCTGGTTTTTCTCGATGAACTTGTTGTGCGACTTCTCGTCCTGCACGCTCACGCCGAGCACCTCGTAGCCCTTCGAGCGCAGTTCGTCGTAGTTGTCACGCAGGTTGCAGGCCTGTGCGGTGCATCCTGAGGTCATGTCCTTCGGATAGAAATAGAGCACGAGCTTTCGTCCTCGGTAGTCGCTGAGCCGCAGCTCGCGTCCTTGTTCGTCGCGTCCCAGCAGTTCGGGAGCCTTATCACCAATGTTTATCATCGTAACAGATTGTTAGTAATAATCGTTTCTACGTCTGCAAATTTACTAAAAATAAACTGTTACCCACAATTCTTTTACAAAAGAAGTTGCAGAAAAATGACATTTTGCCTGCTGTGGGGGATAAGGAGGCCCCCCTCAATCCCCAAAAAAGAAGCCCCCCGGTTCCCCCCAGAGGGGGGATGAGTGTCTTCAGGACATATAGGTCTTATGAGACTTATAAGCCTTATAAGCCTTATATGCCTTATGTGAGAGCCTTACGGCTCCCCCAAGGGGGAGGAGGTATTTGTTCATTATTCATTGTTCATTATTCATTAACCAATATGGCCCATATTACTCACCAATATGGCCCATATTACCGACCAATATGGGCCATATTGGTTTGCGGCAGCAGCCAAAGGAGCGTGAGCGAGAGAGTTGGGCTTTCCTTTAAAAAATATAAAAAGGTTGGCTGATGATGCTTTTTTCCTTATTTTTGCAGTATTATTCACAAACTGAGCGACTATGAAACGATACGCCATTGTGCTGCTTATGAGTTTAGTTCCTATGTGGCTTATGAGCCAGAACTACAACAAGATGTGGAAGGAAGCTGACGAAGCTTCGGACAAGGACCTGCCCAAGACCGAGCAGAAAGTGCTCCGCCGCATTGCCGACAAGGCCCTTGGCCGCAAGGACTACGGCCAGCTGCTGGCTGCCGAGCTGCGCTACAGCTCGCTGGCGGTGGATATTTCGCCCGACTCTTTAGAGCCTGAGATACGCCGGCTGACCGCCCTCCACGACCGTCTCGGCAGCAAGGATGCCGCCCTGAAAGCCGTGCTGAGCGTGGTGCTGGGCCGCATCTACGAACATAACAACTCGCTTGGCGACGACCACGAGCAGACATCGAAGAACTACCTTGCCCAAGCCTTGGCCAACATGGACGCGCTGGCCGCGCACCACGACAGCGACTATCAGCCGTTTGTCGAGACCGGAAAGGACAGCGAGGTGTTCGGCCACGACCTGCTGCACGTCATCGGCAACGAGCTGGGCTGCAAAAAGCAGATACGCGACTACTATCTGGCCCACGGCAACCGCCGTGCTGCCTGCGTGCTCGACCTTGAGATGGCTAAGGACGACAACAACCTGTTTGGCAACAGGCTGCTCCAACGCTGCGACTCGCTGATGGCAGCCTATGCCGACGTGCCCGAAGTGGCCGACATAGCTATAGCGCGCTATCAGGCGATGAGCTCGCTGAACAACAAGGCGACCGAAACCAAGTATCAATACGGTGAGGAAATCATAGCCAAATGGCCCGAATGGCGCAACATGAACGTAGTGCGCACCTCGCAGAAGCGGCTCACGGCTCCCTGCTTCAACCTGTGGACCAAGCGCGAAGTGGTGCTTCCCGACACGCCCACCAAGGTTGAGGTGAACACTCTGCGCAACACTGGTGCCCTTACCATCACCCTGCGGCGGCTGAAGGCCGACGGAACGACTGCGCTCAATGTAGGTTCGGACGATGGTTACAGCAAGGTTGTACCACTGATTGTGGGCAACGAGAAGCCCATCACCGTGAGCAAGCAATACGCTCCGCGCACCGACCGCGAGGAATACAAGGACACGCTGGAGCTGCCGGGGCTGCGACCGGGTGTCTATCTGATAGAGGCAACGGGCGACAAGGAGGGCTTCAGGCCCCAGCGCGACATTCTCTACGTGAGCCGTCTGTTCCTCATGGCCGAGCAGCTGCCAGGCAAGGAGATGCGCTACGTGGCCGTCGACGGAGCCACCGGGCACCCCGTGGCAGGCGCAAAACTGCGAATCTACACCTACCAAGGCTACAACAAACCCGATATTGAGGTCAGCCTGACCACCGACAGCAAGGGCGAGGCCAAATACAAGTGGACCGACCGCCAGCCATCGAGGGCATACCTCTTCACCGCCGACGACAACGCGCTGCCAGCACAGTCGGTATGGGCTTCATACAGCTACTATTACAGCGGCAATAAAGCCGAGAAGGTCTGCGTGCTCACCGACCGCAGCATCTACCGTCCGGGCCAGACCGTGAGGGTGGCAGCCATCGTCTACGAGCAGACCGGCAAGACCAGCCACCGCGTGGTGGCCGGGGAGAGCATCAAGTTTGCACTGCGCGATGCAAACAACAAGATTGTGAGCGAACAGAAGGCCACCACCGACGAGTTCGGCACAGCCACCACCGACTTCCTTCTGCCCACGTCAGGACTCACCGGGCGCTTCACCATCGTGGCCGTGGGCAGGCAGCGCGGCTCAGCATCGGTGCGCGTAGAGGAATACAAGCGCCCCACGTTCTTCGTAGAGTTCGACGACTACAAGGCCATTTACCACCCCGGCGACACCATTGAGCTCACCGGACGCGCCAAGAGCTATGCCGGCGTACCCGTTCAGGGCGCAACGGTGAAGTACGAGGTAGTCCGCAGCCGCGCCTTATGGTGGTGGCGGAACAGCGACGACACCAAGGCTACCGTGGGCAACGGCGAAGCCGTGACCGGACAGAACGGCGAGTTCAAGATGCGGGTGCCCTTGGTGCTTCCCGACAATAGCCGCAGCTCGGCCTTCTACACCTTCACCGCCGATGCCACCGTCACCGACCAAGGCGGCGAAAGCCAGAGCGGAAAGACCTCTGTGCCCCTCGGCAACAGGGACAAAGTGCTCTCATGCGACCTTCCCTCGAAGCAACTCGACGAGAAGCTGACCTCGTTCCGCTTCACGCTCCACAACGCTTCGGGCAGCGAAATAGACGGAATGGTGAGCTACAGCTTCGACGGAGGCAAGACGCAGACCGTGAAAGCGAACACCGAAATCAAGCTTGCAAAGTCCTTCAAATCGGGCATACACAAGCTCGTAGCTTATTGCGAGGGCGACACTCTGAGGCAGAACGTGGAGATATTCTCGTTCAGCGACAAGCGTCCGGCAAGCGAAACCCACGACTGGTTCTACTGTGAGGGCAACACGTTCCCCACCGACGGCAAGCCGGTGCGCATCCAGATAGGCTCTTCCGACGAAGACCAGTACATCCTCTACACCATTTTCGCCGAAGACAAAGAGCTCGAACACGGCACCATACGCCAGAGCAATGCCCTCACCACCAAGCAATACACCTATCGCGAGGAATATGGCGACGGCATCACCGTCACCTTTGCATGGGTGAAAGACCAGCGACTCTACACCCACTCGGCAACCATCATGCGCCCGCTGCCCAACAAGAAGCTCAAGCTGACGTGGCAGACATTCCGCGACAGGCTCACTCCGGGACAGCAGGAACAGTGGACAGCCCTCGTCACCACCCCCGACGGAAAGCCCGTCAATGCCCAGCTCATGGCCACACTGTATGACAAATCGCTCGACCAGATAAGCCGGCACCAATGGTTTTTCAGCCCTTCGCTCTACAGAGTCGTGCCGAGCGCATCGTGGGGAAGCACTTCCATCGGCTCTCTCACCCTACGTTACTGTGTGCCGGTCAAGGGAGAGGACATCTACGACACCGAATACAGCACCATCGCAGACAACTACTACTATCAACTGTGCCGTGCGCCACGTCAGGAACTGATGCCGCTGCGGGCTGCACTGGGCAGTGCGCCCGGCAGCAAGAGGGCTGTCATGGTCAGAGGCAGTGCTAAACATGCAGAAGAGGTGGACTATCAGGCAGCCAACTATTATGTGGTTGAGGAACTCAACGAGAGTGCTGTCACGCTCGAAAAGAAAGCCATTCCCGTTGCCGGTGAGGAAGAAGAGGGCTCCGAGAGCGGCGCAGCCCAGGTGAGGGAGAACCTCAACGAGACCGCTTTCTTCCTTCCGCAGCTCAGCACCGATGCCAAAGGGCGCGTTGTCATCAACTTCACGCTGCCCGAGAGCATCACCACGTGGCGCTTCATGGGTCTGGCCCACGACAAGGAAGTCCGCTACGGCTGGCTCGACGGTGAGGCCGTGGCATCGAAGACGGTCATGGTGCAGCCCAATATGCCGCGCTTCGTCCGCCATCACGACAAGGCACAGATTGCCGCCCGGCTGATGAACACTTCAGATAAGGCTGTCGGCGGCACCGCACAGATAGAAATCCTGGAGCCTACCACAGAGAAAGTGCTCCACACCGCCACCCTGCCCTTCACCATCGAAGCCCAGAGCACCTCGCAGGTGAGCTTCCCGGTCGATGCCACCGAGCTGCCGCAGCTCGTCATAGTGCGCATGAAGGCCAGCGGCGACGGCTTCAGCGACGGCGAACAGCACTACCTGCCCATACTGCCCGACGAGGAAATGGTGATGAACACCGTGCCGTTCACTCAGCACGAGGCCGGAGTGAAGACCATCGACGTGGCCAAGCTCTTCCCGGAAACATCATCGAAGCGAAAGCTCACAGTGGAATACACCAATAATCCGGCATGGTTCATGATTCAAGCACTGCCCTTCGTGGGCGATGCGGATGCCGACAATGCCATGAGTCTGGCTGCGGCACTGTATGCCAACACCATCGGACGCAACATCATCAGCTCGTCGCCACGGATAAAGCGCGTCATAGAGCAGTGGCAACACGAAACGGGCGGCGAGTCAACGCTGCTTAGCAACCTGCAGAAGAACGCTCAGCTGAAGGAGCTGATGCTCAACGAGACCCCGTGGATGCTCGATGCAGAGAAAGAAAGCGACCAGAAGCAGAGCCTCATACGCTTCTTCGACACCAACACGCTCAACCAGAAGTGCGCTGCTGCGGTGAAGAAGCTCGGACAGTTGCAGCTTGCCGACGGCTCGTGGGCATGGTGCAAGGGCATGGAAGGCAGCCCCTGGATGACCGGTTCGATACTGACAACGCTCGTAAGGCTCAACAACATGGCCGGACAACAGGCCGACACAGAGGAGATGATGACCAAAGGCTTCGGCTTCATGCACCTGTTCATTGACAAAGAGGTGAAGTATCTGAAGGAAGCACAGAAGAAAGGAACCAAGAATCCGCGCCCCAGCGAACTGGCAGTGCAGTATCTCTATTCGCTTGCAATAGGCAATCCGAAGCTCTCGCCCACTGCCAAGGCAAACCGGGACTACCTCGTCGGCCTGCTCTCGAAGCAGACAAAGGAGTTCAGTATCTACGGAAAGGCTGTCTCGGCAATAATCCTTGCTGCCAACGGACACACCAAGAAAGCCAACGAATACCTGCAAAGCATACAGGAATACACGGTCTACACCGAGGAGATGGGCCGCTACTTCGACACTCCCAAGGCTGGTTACAGCTGGTTCGACTACCGTATTCCCACCGAAGTGGCTGCCATAGAAGCCTTCAAGATGCTTGTGCCCGGCGACCATCAGACAGTGGAGGATATGCAGCGGTGGCTCCTGCAGTCGAAGCGCACGCAGGCTTGGGACACTCCGCTCAACTCTATCAACGCCATATATGCCTTTGCCGACAACTCTAAGATTGACGTTCTGGATGCCGACGGAGCACCGACGGTGCTGAAACTCGACGGAAAAGCCATCGACCTGCCTACCGCCACAGCCGGACTGGGCTACGTAAAGACAGCCATCGAGAACCCCACGGCATCGGTGTTCACTGCCGAGAAGAGCACTCCCCACACCAGCTGGGGAGCCGTTTACGCACAGTTCATGCAGCCAATGTCGGACATTGAGCAGGCATCATCGGGCTTACGCGTCAAGCGCGAGTACTTCACGCCCGACGGCAAAGCCTATGAGAGCGGGCAGATGGCTCTCAGCGTAGGCCAGAAGATACGTGTGCGCCTCACCATCGAAGCCGACCGCGACTACGATTTCGTGCAGGTTATCGACAAACGGGCTGCCTGTCTTGAGCCGGCAGCACAGCTCAGCGGATACCACTGGGGCTGCTACATTGCGCCGAAGGACTATACCACCACCTACTACTTCGACCGTCTGAGCAAGGGACGCCACAAAGTGGAGGCCGAATACTACGTAGACCGCGCCGGAACCTACCTCAGCGGCACCTGCACAGCCCAGTGTGCCTACGCTCCTGAGTACACAGGACGGGCCAAAGCGGTAGAGTTCAACGTGAAATAAAGCCCCCGACCACACCTTATATATATTATAGAAGACAGAGCTCACATCAATCATCGCATGAAAACCATCAACCTACGACGCGTGCTGTCGCTAACAGCACTCAGCGTGCTCACCTTGAGCGCGACAGCACAGCAGATAACGACCAAACATCCCATAGTAGACCTGGGCCGGGTGACGTATCGCCAGCCCGTCACTGCCGACTTCCAGCTGCGCAACAGCAGCCGCAGCGAAATCACAATCAATGAAGTGCGCACCAACTGCGGCTGCACCGTGGCTAAGTTTCCGCGCCAGACCATAGGCCGCGGCAAGGAGTTCATCGTCTCGGCAACCTACGACGCCAAGCAGCTGGGCCACTTCGAGAAGCTCGTGGGAGTGTTTGTCGACGGGCAGAAAGAGCCTTTCATCGTCAAGCTGCGCGGCGTAGTGGTGAGCGACATGAGCGATTTCGACGGGTCATACAAGCATCTGCTCGGCCAGCTTCAGGTGGATAAGGACAACATTGAGTTCGACAACGTGAACCGAGGCGACCGTCCAGTGCAGGAGATACACATCCTGAACAACAGCAAGAAGACCCTGGAGCCAGTGCTGATGCACCTCCCGTCCTATCTGTCAGCCACCGTTTCGCCTAAGAAGATAGCCCCGGGCCGCTCGGGAATAGCCACCATCACGCTCGACAGCTACGGCGTACACAACCTCGGTCTCACCCAAACCAACATCTATCTGGGCGAGTTCCCCGGCGACAAAGTGTCGGAATCGAACGTCATTCCCGTCACAACGGTGCTGCTTCCGGCACGCCAGAACCTCACCGAAAGCGAGCTGGGCCGTGCTCCACACCTGCAACTCACACCGCGCTCGTTCGACTTGGGCGAGTTCGGAAGCAAGAAAAAGAAGAAGGGAGAGATAATAATCCACAACGCGGGACAGAGTACGCTGCGCATCAACTCGCTGCAGATGTTCACTCCGGGCATCGAAGTGAAGCTCGACGACACCCGCATTGAACCCGGAAAGACCGCCAAGATGAAGCTCACAGCCTATAAGAACCAGCTGAAGAAGGCCCGCACGCAGCCCCGTATCCTAATGATCACCAACGACCCAGACAACTCCAAGGTGGTGATAAACATCAACGTAAAGTAAGACCACTATGTTTCAGGTAGAGATTGACGAGGGCAGCGGCTTCTGCTTCGGCGTAACCACAGCCATAAAAAAAGCCGAAGAAGAGTTGCATCAATACGCCCCCACCCACGAGGGGCAGTCCGTTCTCCCCCCCGAAGGGGAACAGAGGGAGTCTTCCGGAGCCGTGCTCTACTGTCTGGGCGACATTGTCCACAACTCAATGGAGGTGGAACGCCTCACCCAACGCGGACTCGTGACCATCAATCACGACCAGATGGCCGAGCTCCACGATGCCAAGGTGCTCCTGAGAGCGCACGGAGAGCCACCTTCAACCTACGAGACTGCCCGCCAGAACAACATCAACATCATTGATGCCACGTGCCCAGTGGTGCTTCAGTTGCAGCGAAGAATAAAACGGCAGTACGACGATTGCCCCGACGCACAGATTGTCATATTCGGCAAGAACGGCCATGCCGAGGTGCTGGGACTCGTCGGACAGACCGACAACCACGCCATAGTGATCGAACATTTCGAGGAAGTGAAGCGACTGGACTTCAACCGCGACATCTATCTTTACTCTCAGACAACCATGTCTTTGGACGATTTCCACCGCATCATTGCCTACATCCAAGAGCACATCTCGCCCTCGGCAACCTTCCGAAGCTTCGACACCATCTGCCGACAGGTGGCAAACCGTATGCCCCACATTGCCGAGTTTGCATCCCGACACGACCTCGTGCTCTTCGTGTCGGGCCGCAAGAGTTCAAACGGAAAGGTACTCTTCAACGAATGTCGCAGCGTGAACCCCAACAGCTACCACATCGAGAGTGCCCGAGAGATAGCCCCACAATGGATTGAGGGCGTTCAGACGATAGGCATCTGCGGTGCCACCAGCACCCCAAAGTGGCTCATGGAGGAATGTCGCGACCGCATACTCGCCATAGAAGAGGGACAGAGCAAGGGGGAAGGAGCAGGGAGGAAGGGGCAAGAGAATAGTTCATGTGTCCGCAGCCCGCAAAAGCTCTAACTGTCTTTTGGGGAATCAAGCAGGCTAAAACTATCCTCTTGCCCCTTCCCCCCTGCCCCTTCCCCCATCCTTCTCACCCCTTTCCTCTCACCCCGACCACCTAACAAACAAAACGAAACAACACCATTAAATACTATTATGAAAAAAATCTTCACTACTTTGCTGCTTCTGAGCATAAGTTTAGTGCAGCTATGGGCAGCTCCTGTAGACCGCACAAAGGCACTGCAGGCAGCTCAGGCTTTCCTCGCAAGCAAGGGAATAGCCCTGAAAACCAATCTCAACACGGCCTACCGCGCACCACGCAAGGGCGCACCGGCACAGTCGCAGGCCGCCAGCTACTACATTTTTGCCAACGGCCAAGGCGGTGGCTTCGTGGTGGTGTCGGGCGACGACCGCACACCGGCTATCCTGGGCTACTCAGACAGCGGCACTTTCGACGAGAGCAACATGCCCGACAACATGCGTGCATGGCTGCAAACCTATGCCGACCAGATTGAAGCCCTCGACTCGCAAGCCGACAAGGTGACTGTCAGAAAGGCCAAAAGCCGCAAGGCATCACAAGCAACATCGCACTCGGTGGCACCTATGCTCACCACAACCTGGGATCAGGGCACTCCCTACAACAACCTGTGCCCTGACCATTCGAGCGGCGAAAAGACCGTTACAGGCTGCGTAGCCACCGCTATGGCGCAGATGATGTACCACCACCGTGCCGCAAGCACAACCTCGCTGCTGAAAGCCACCGATGCCTACACCACCCAATCGGTCTCAATCAGCGTACCTTCATACCCCGCCGGGTCGCCAATCAACTGGAACGACATGATTGACGACTACTCCAAAGGCTATACCGAAGCACAAGGCACAGCCGTGGCGCAGCTCATGGCCTATGTCGGCAGTGCGTTGCACATGGACTATAATATCGGGAATAACGGCGGTTCGGGCGCAGCACCCGAACAAATGGCCTACGCCCTGAAGCAACACTTTGGCTACGATGCCTCAACGAAGCTCATCTACCGCAACAGCTACGACATTGAGAGCTGGGAAAAGCGCATCTACGACGAGTTGCAAGCCAACTGCCCCGTAGTCTATGGCGGTAGCTCAAGCAAGGGTGGCCACGCCTTCGTTATCGATGGCTTCGACGGCGACGAGCTGTTCCATGTGAACTGGGGCTGGAGCGGACAGAGCAACGGATACTTCCTGCTCTCTATCCTCAACCCAAACAACACCACCGGCATTGGTGCCAGCAGCAGCAGCGACGGCTACTCCATAGAGCAGGCTGCATTGGTAGGAGCACGTCCGGCCACAACCTCCACCACATTCCATGTGCCCGAACTCTGTGCACAGCCCAACAACGTTGAGAACGGAAACATACACTACACCTTCGCTAACATATCGACCAAAAATATGTACTCGGATCTGGGCATCGGCTACATCGACAGCAACAACAACATTGTACTTCTCAAGAACAAAGGCTACGATTTTCAGTTCGGAAGGGACGGAATATTTCCCGACATAAGCTTCAGCTTAAGCTATTCGGCCTTCCCCGAAGACGGCACCTACGACATCTTCCCCATCTACAAGCCTCAGGGAAGCACCGAATGGTATCTCTGCGACACCGACGACCACCTCGCGCTGACCGCCACGCGCCAAGGCACCAGCCTGGCAATCAACGACGACAACATCTACTACAGTGGAACAGAAAGCATCAACATCACTTCCATCACCTTCCCAGGCGCTAAGATGGTTAAAGTTGAGCAGCCGGTGAAAGTGAGCATAACCAACAACGGCGACGAGTACAACGGCGTACTGTACTGCTTTGCCAGCACAAGCAGCACGAAAGGCGAATTTATGTCGAGAACGGGCCTCGCCATGAAACCCGGCAGAAGCCAGACCATCGACATGGCGTTCACTCCGAAGACTTCCGGAACGTACAACGTGTGGATATGCACCGACGAAGACGGCACCAACGTGCTGGCCCAGAGCACGGTCACCATCACCGAAGCCAGCAGCGAAAAGAACCTGAATGTCAGCAGCTTCACCCTCAACAACCTTTCTGCCGACGGCACGACTATCTACGGAAACGACATCAGTGGCTCGATTGTCATAACAAACACCGGCTCGACTGCGTTCAGCGGCGACATCATTGTGTTCCTTATGGCAAGCGACACACAGTATAGCGGCTACAAGTCGGTAGACTACAAGATGCCCAAACTGAGCCTTGCAGCCAACGAATCGACAACAATCGACTTCAAATTCAACAATCATGGGGGGAACAGATACTATGTCCTGCAGCTCATATACAATACTAACGACTATCCTGCGCTCAACGGCGGTATCAGCTCCTTCTACCTTCTTGAGCCCGGAGTGACCGTCTACAAAGCCGACGGCACATCCTCTGCGACAAAGGCGGGCAGTAGCATCACCATTGCCGACGATGTAGTGGCTGTTGATTTCGCCGGACTGACGGGCATCGAGAGCATCGAGCCAAACCAGAATCCCAACGTGCTGTACTACTTCGACTCTGCCAGCGACGTGCCTTCGGCTCTCACCGGCAACATCGTATGCGGCGAAACAGCCGGCACTATCAACCTCGACGACCAGTACGCCTTCTTCGTTCCCAAGACCTTCACAGCCCAGTCTGCCTGCTACAAGCGCACAAACACCATCGGAACCAACGGCACAGGCGGATGGGAAACGATGGTATTGCCCTTCGAAGTGAACGACGGCATCTACCAGGACAGCCGCAAGCTCGACTGGTTCAAGGCCGACGGCGAGAAAGACAAGAACCTCTGGGTGATGGACTTCGCCCGCGATCAGGACGGCACGGTGGTCTTCGGCTATGCCTCTTCGATAGAAGCCAACCGCCCATACATCATCGCCGTGCCCTACGACAGATGGGGTGAAGAGTGGAACCTCGTGGGCAAGGAACTGTCGTTCCGCGCAAACAATGTCACCATCCTCAGCGAAGCCATTGCAGCCACGGGCTCGGCGAACTACGTCTTCAAGGGCACGACCATCGCAAAGCAGCTCACCTCTGCCTATCTGATGAACTCCGAGGGCACCGCCTTCCTCCTGACAGACGGCGAGGCCAAGCCTTTCCGCGCATACTTCGTAGGCAAGAACGACGCAGCCACTGCCGCACGACAGCTCAGCATATATATCGCCGACGACACGCCGACAGCCATTGCGCTGCCAAATGTCAACACCGCGCAGCCTTCGGCTATCTTCAACCTCAGCGGAATGAAGGTTGGACAGACCAGCAACGCCAGCGACGGCACGGCCACACAGAACCTGCCGAAGGGCATTTACATCATAAATGGTAAGAAAATCGTAAAATAACACAGCCATGAAAGCAACATACAAGCATCCACAGATAAAGAAAATCACAACAGAAACAGAGTCGCTGATGGGGCCTGGAGCCAG
>Ga0256407_10007472_pt1 | contig 16425 bp, 15 predicted proteins | sample RumenRJG_04DNA_FD_193489 | JGI IMG/M metagenome (GOLD analysis project Ga0256407, IMG submission 193489) | Bovine rumen microbial communities from Lethbridge, Alberta, Canada - RJG_04 | ecosystem: Host-associated > Mammals > Digestive system > Stomach > Rumen | place: Canada: Alberta...
ATGTAAATCTATGTCCTATAAGGTATTAGCAAATCTTTCGATCTGTTGTTCCTTTCTAAAGGGTAGATTAGATACGTATTACTCACCCGTTTGCCGCTAGAGCATTGCTGCTCCCGCTCGACTTGCATGTATTAGGCATACCGCTAGCGTTAATCCTGAGCCAGGATCAAACTCTCAAAAAATTGACGGATTCTATTTAGTTTTCAAAGAACTATCTGCTTGTATTCTATATAATGCTCATTTTTGAGCGACAAGCTTTGATATTATACATTGTTTTTAGAAATTTTTAAATTTTTTTATTTTTTTTAAAAATTTTTCATTTTATATTTGTAGAAGGGGGTAAAAACAATACATGAAACACCTTTATGGTTTCAAAATTATTTTAACCTTCAGTAGTGTATTAACTACTGCTGTAGCTGCAAATAGCTGTTATGGAAATAGATTAGAAAGTAATTTGACGGAAAGTATAAATAATAACCGCATTTTTTCTCACAGCGAACATAATAATATAATAAAAAAACAAAATTTAGATACTTTTTCACTTTACCAAATTTTATATTGACATGATAACTCACCAGTTGGCGAGGTTACCAATATTGATAATCACTATGTTAATTTTGACATTGTAACTAAAAACGTGTATGCATCTTGTAACAATATAGGTAACATGCATACACACACGTGTATAGATAGTATAAAGCAAACAACACATAAGGATGAAAGCGGTAATTCAGGTTCATATGGATATGGTGATAATGCGTATGATTCACAAACTAGAACACCTGAATGAGATAAAATATTAATCAATTATGTTGATTTATTCATTCATAAATCAAATACCAATTGAGGAAAAACAAAAACATCACTTGCGTTTGATATTCAAAATATTTGAAAGCCATATCAGAAAATTAACAATCTATATTCTAAAAAAGTATTTCAAAATGGTGAACAAACTGACTATGTATACAATGAAAATGAGGAGATTAATTTTTTAAAAGGAATTAATCGTGATTTAAATAATACCAATTATAATGTGTATGCTATTCCTTATACTTTTATAAAGGAGAATCAATATATTTATGTTGTTTATAATTTTGTAAGTCGTTTTGTTTATACACTACAAACTAATTGTGAACCGAATAAAACAACTTTTATTCCTGAAAAAGACAATCTCGTTGCACTTTATAGCAATCCAACAAATTGTTTTAATCCAAGTCAATTGGTTACAATTGATCATGTTGATTTTAATAATCATCAAATCTTTTTTGGTTTAAATCAAGATTTACTGGAAATTGCTGATGTTTTCAAAAAAACGGTAAATAGTAAAGTTTATCAAAAAATAGATATGCTTTTAAATTATGATGAAAAAAAAGAATTTGATCAGCTATGTAAACAAGGAAAGTTTGACATTTATACTATTGATGAATTTTATTATTATCGATTAGAAAAATATATCAGTCCCAAAGATTTTGTTATTTCTCATCCGAGCATGATATGCGAAACAGCAAAAAAATATAAAATTGACGATGTTAGTGTATTAAGCGAAACAATCGATAACATTAAGTCATTATTAAAAATTAGAGTTAATTATCAAATTTATGATGATGTTTTAGAAAAATTCATTGATCAAAGCATAATTGTTGATTATGATTATCTTTTTTATCAAAGAAAATCAGTAATTATTCCTAATAAAAATTCAGATTACCCTTTTAAGATAACTAACATTGAAGTTTTAGAAAATTATGATGAAAATAATTGTTTGTTGCAAAGTAATAATCCATTTATTACTGATTATTCAACAAAACATATTTACAAAAAAGATGATTATTTATACATCGGCAAACCAGTAATTCAAAATGTAATTTTTAATACTATTAGTGAAGAAAGCAAAAATCGTTTTCCTTCAAGTTTCAGTTATGATGAAATCATGGAAAATTTTGTTTATGCATATGACGATCGCAAGATAAGATTAAATAAACAAATAATTGATCGAAGTGATATCATTATTAAACCAAATGATTTACTTGGAACAATTAACATCAAAATTAAAACTAACAATGGTATTGTTGAAAAAGTTTATAGTGATTTTAAAATTTTTAATATTGATGAATATCAAAATATTGATTCTAGCAAATATGAATATGGATTGATTGCTAGCAAAATTAGTAAAGATGAAATTAATAAAATTTTATTAGCAAATGATTTTGATCAAGATGTTTTAAACAATATTGATTATGAAGTTATTGATGTTGACGATATAAATGGGAAAGTGGAAATTGAAATCACAAATGTGAAGAGTCAAACTTACAATTACATTTTAGGCACAAAAATTAATATTGAACAATTCTTACCTATTTATATTAAACAAAAGAATGATTCAAATATTTTGGAAAAATATAAACCAAGTCAAGTCACAACTGATGTTTTCAAAAAATATCTAATTGAGGAAAGCGATGGATTTAAAAATATATATGACAAAAACATGCATATTGATTTAACTGCTAATGACCAAACAAGGAAGTTAATAGCTACGATTAAATATGGTGAATTTATTGATGTCTTTGATTATGATTTTGTACCAAAAAGCCAAATATTGAGCTACATTTGTTATGGTTTATTAGCTGCCGGAACGATTGGAATAATCATTACTTTAAGTCTTTATATGAATAATAAAAGAAAACTAAACAATCTTACCGAATAACTTATTATTTTCGTTTTTAGTAATCAAGACTTTAAGTAGTTGACTATGTAAATTCTTTTTTGTTTTTAAATAAACTTTAAAAAAATATTCTGAATGTCCAGATTGGATTTCTTTGGAATTACTGTGTTCAAACCAAACATTAACAGTTTTGTTAATAAAACAATCTAAATATTTTTTGGTGCAAGCATCTGCGAGTGTTTGAATTTTTTTAACTCGTGCAAATTTAGTTTTAGCTTCAACTTGATTTTTTTCAAAACTTCCCTTGGTTCTTTGACGAACAGAATAAGGAAAAATATTCATGTAAGCAAAATTGATAATCTTTAAGTTTTTAATACTATCATTAAATATTTCGTCAGTTTCATTGTTGTAGCCAACAATGTAATCAGTAGTGATGCTAGCAATTGGATTTTTAAGACGAATGTAATTACATAATTCAATAAATTGCTTTATTGTATATTTACGATTCATTGCTTTTAGAATTTCATCATTCGCAGATTGCAAACATAAATGAAATTCTTGAACTCAACGGTTTTTGTTTTTAGTTACTAAATTGATTATCTTTTTTGAAATTTGAAAAGGTTCAATTGATGAAATTCTCACTCGAAAATTTCCTGGTAATTTATCAATATCTGATAGAAGATCATAAAAAGAATAATCTTGGTCTTTGTATCCAGCCGTATTAACTCCTGTTAATACAATTTCATAAAATCCTTTGTCAACTAGGTCAATAATTGTGTCCAAAATTTTTTTATGTTCTAATGACCTTTGTCTTCCTCTAGAAAAAGGGATTAAACAATATGAACACATGAAATCACAACCATCTTGAATTTTAATTACCGCTCTTGTGTTTTCACAAAAAGAATAAACTGGCAATTCTTCAAAAGTTCTTTCTTGTGACAAATCATCAACTTTGATAATTTGTTGATGATTTTTATAAAAATTACAAATCAATTTAGGAAGTTGATTTTTATACTTATTCCCTAAAATAATATCACCTTGGCAATTAATGTATTGATAATTAATTTGACTATAGCAACCAATAATTACTAGAACTTCGTTATTTTCAAGTTTGGAAATTCTATTAATCAAATTTCGGCACTTGCTATCAGCGCGAGAGGTTACAGTGCAAGTGTTGATTATACAAATATTGGATTTTTTATAATCTTTAACATATTTAAAACCACTATTGATCATTTGATCAATAATAGCAGTAATTTCAAATAAATTAACTCTACATCCTAAATTAATGCAACTAAAAGTCTTTTTAGTTTTCATCATCTTCAAGTTCTTCAGTTAATCCGCTTGTTGCCTGTTGCCCAATGTGGTCTAAACTAGAAGAATCATTAATCTTGTCTTTCATCTTATTGAATTCTTCTCTTGAAAGAGAATCAATGCGTTTTCTTTCTTCTTCATGAGCTTTTTCAGTTTCTAAAGTTTTTTGAACTTCAATACCGTGTCTGCGCAAGTAAATGTCTTTATCAATGTGAAATCTTGCATAACGATACAATCCCATACAAACAAAAGATATTAACATTGAACCAACTAAAACACCAATACTTCAATATTTATTTCAAACTATTGGTAAATAAACAATAATAGTTGGAACTATTAAAACTATACCAAAAATAATCATGCTTACTAAAAAGAAGCGATATCATTTGTGATTGATGTGATATTTATATGGAATAATTATTCTTGATTCTAAGTATAAAAACACTACGAGAATAGCTAAAGATATTACATTGCAAATAATTACAGGCAAGTGAAAATCTTGATCGGGATTGTTATTAACAGTAAAAATTAAAGAAATAGTTAGTCCTAACATTACTAAAAAATTACAAAGCAAGAATATGTAGTAAGTGTAACTTACTCTGAATTTTTCTCTGTTCACATCTTCAGCTAGTCGTTCATTAATTTCTTTATCTGTAGGTTTTGTTTTATTTGTTGTATTATCTGTCATCTTTTATCATTATCCTATCTAAAATAGCATTAATAAATTTCTTGTCACGAACTAAACCACGATGGTCGCATGTTTTTAGCGCCTGATCTATAAGAATAGCAGGTTTAGTACCAATTGCATAATATTCACTTAAACATATTAATAAGATTGATTTAGTGATGATATTAATTCTCGAATATGGTCAAGTTGGTTTCAATCTTTCAATAATTTTTTTCTCTAAATCTTGGTAATTATCAAAATAGTATTCCAAAACTTTAATTTGATCATGATCAAAATTTTGATTTTCAAAAGCATCTTTAATAACGATATTTTTGTTTAAAGTGTGATTTGAAAGAACATCAGAATAAATATGATTTAGAACCATTATTCGTTGACTTCAATGAGTTTGACCAATTGGTTTTTTGTTCATTATCTTATTCAAAAACTAAAATGACATTAAAGTTAAAAATGTTAAGATTTGAATTCATTAATAAGATTAAATGTTTTAAATAAGTAACAACTGCATCACCGAAAAAGTGAGAGTCTTGTCCTTTTTTCATTTCTACCATAAACATTTTTTGTGAAAAACCTTCAATGTTTTGAAATCTAACACTCTTAACTTCGTATTGACTAGAATAGCTTACAAGTTTGAAAACGACTTTTTCAATTAACTCGTTACTAAGACTAATATTCCCTTTGAAATTTGTTTCAACAACTTTAGTTTCGTCCAACATATTTTCCTGTTTTTGTATCAACTATAATTTTTTCACCAGTTTTAATGAATTGTGGAACATTTAATTCATAACCTGATGATAATCATGCTTTCTTTTGAGCGTTAGTTACACTATTGCCTTGAACTGCGTCTTCAGCCTCAGCAACTGTACAAACTACTTGATCTGGAAGCGAAATTCCAAGAATTTCATCTCCATATTTGTTAACTGTAACTTGAACACCTTCTTCTAAAAATTTTGCTTCGTGTTCCATCTTTTGGTGACTAATCTCAATTGTTTCATATGTGTTGTTGTCCATGAAAACATAGTTTGAACCATCATCATATGAATAATCCATTTTGATTACATCAAGAACAATTTTTTCTAGTCTTTCACCCGTTAAAACTTCAACAGTAATAGCTCCTGTTCTTAAATTTTTAACTTTGCATTTAACAATGCCTTCACGCATTGCAGTTTTGTTAAATGAATTTTCAATAACTTGGTACAAGTTATTTTTGTAGATAAAAGCATTTCCCGCTCTTAAGTCTCTAGCATTTACAATATCTGCCATTTTTTATACCTTTCACACTTTAATTGAACTATGTATATTATATATTTTGTATTAAAATATATTTTTTAAGTAAAAAATTATTTTCCAACGCAAAAGTTTTTAAATAATTCATTAACTAAATCAAAATCATCATTTTGGCCTAGAATGCCTAAAAGTTTATTATGAGCTAATTTTAAATCTTCAATTAATAAATCAAGTGGCTCATTGTTGTTTAATTTAACTAAGACATCGTCTAAGATACTAATAACTGATTTCGTTAAATTAATATCATTTTTGCTTGGCAAAACAACATCTAAATCAGCGTCATAATTCATTGCTGATTTATTAATTTCATGAATAAGTTTACCGATATCTTTTGTTTTTGCAGAGACTTTAACACCAACAAAATCAGTTTTTAATTGTTTGATATCAGATTTGTTGATGACAACAATATGGTTTTTGTTTTTAATCAATTTATAAATTTGTTGATCTTCCTTAGAAGATTTTTTACTACCATCAACAACAAACAAAATAAGTTGTGCATTTTTAATCGTATTTTTTGATAATTTAATACCAACTTTTTCAATTCGATTAGTTGGTGTATGTATTCCAGCCGTATCAATGAAATTATAGGCAATATCACCAATGATGGCACTGTATTGAATGATATCTCTTGTAGTTCCAGGGATTGAAGAAACGATCGCTTTGTTTTCATTTAAAATTGCATTTAGCAATGATGACTTACCAACATTTGGTTTACCAACTATTGCGACATTGATTCCGTTTACATATGGAATAACTTTATTTGAATCATCAACAATGTTATTCAATGATTTAATAATTTTTGTTAATCTTGCTTTAATTTCATTATTGGAAATCTGTGGAACATCATCATATTCTGGATAATCAATATTAACTTCAGCTTGACCAATGATTAAAAATAAACTTGAAACAATTCTGCTAATTTTTTCAGATGTTTTTTTATCAATTGATTTATGAGCAATTTTTAAAGATGCATTAGAGTTACTGTTAATAAGATTGTTAATACCTTCTGCTTGTAACAAATTTAATTTGTTGTTTAGAAATGCTCGTTTAGTAAATTCACCAGGTCTAGCAACTTTAGCTCCATTAATAACTAGTAATTCAACAATTTTGCTTGCTATAAATGGACTACCATGGCATGTAATTTCAACCATGTCCTCTCCGGTATAAGATTTTGGTGCTACATATTTTAGAACCAAAACATCATCAACAACTTTATCATGATCATAAATATTTACATGTTGAATTGTATACCCATCTTTCTTAATTTTTTTGCTTGTAACTCTATTGACAATTTCATAACAATCTGAACCACTAATACGAATGACATGAATAGCACATTTCATTAATGGAGTGGCAATAGCAGCTATTGTTGGGTATTTATTCATCTAACATCTCCCATAATTTATTAAAAATTAAAATCTTAGCTGGATATAGATTTATTTCATTTATCATTTTAACTAATTCTAATTTTTGTTTATCTAGTAAAACACAAGCAAATTGCAAAATCTTTTTTATCTCATAATATTCAAATTGTTTAAAATCTCCCGATAGTGCTTTTATAATGGACAAATCATTGTGTTTGCCAATTAACTTAGTGATAAATGAATAATAAATTTGAAATTTTCCACTAGCAAAATCTTGATTAAAATCATCAAAGTTAAAATATGATTCTATAACTACATTTTTTTGTTGGAGATCTAAATTAAATTTCTCAATTTCTTTTTCAAAAAATTTAATATCGCTATGTAATTGAAAAACTTGACAACGACTTCTTATAGTTGGAATAACTTTAGAAAAATTTTTTGTCGTTAAAATGGCATATGTTTCCTTTGGTGGTTCTTCAATAAATTTAAGCAATGAATTCATAGCTTCAGTTGTGCTATTATCAACATTCATTAAAACATAAATTTTCTTACCACTTTTTTCAAATGGAGCTAAATTAAATTGATCTTGAATAAAAGCAATATCATCCTTTTTAATTGCTTGTTTGCTTCCATCAAAAATAATTAAATCACGATATGTATCGTTATCTACTTTTTGACAATATTCACATTGATTACAAAAAGGAATTGTGTTACAAACAATTGATTTTATATAGTTTTTTAAACATTCATTAAGTGCAGAAAATTTTTTTTCGCAAAAAATTATTGCACGAGGTTTTTGTACAGCGGAATATAGTTTGTTAATCATTTTTAAATTTTAATTTTATCCTTTAAAATTTTCATTACCTGATTTGTAACTTCTTGAATTGATCCACTACCGTCAACAACACAGATGCTTTCAGGATATTTATAAGCCAAGTTTTTATAACCTTCATAAACTTTATTATGAAGATTAATGGATTCACGATCAAGTCTATTCATATCACGTGAGTTTTGTTTAATTCTTTCAAAACATTTTTCTGGTTCTAACATAATTAGAATTACCAAACATGGCATTGTGTTTTGAATAGCAAACTTGTTGATATCTAAAACCTCTTTAATACCTAAATTTCTTACATATCCTTGATAAACCAAAGATGAATGAATATATCGATCGCAAAGGACAATATTTCCTTCTTTTAGTTTAGGAAGAATGAAGTCATTTACATGTTGTGCTCTACTCGCTGCAAACAAAAGAGCTTCTGCTCTTTTGTCAATTTTATAGTCAATATGATTCAAAAGGATATTGCGGATTTCTTCAGCAATAATATTATTTTTTCCGCCCGGTTCTCTTGTTAAAACAACTTTGTTTGGATATTGCTTTTCAAGTATTTTGAAGATTTCTTTAGCAATTGTTGTCTTACCACAACCATCTGGTCCTTCAAATGTAATGAAATAACCTAAGTTACTTGATAAATTTTTCGCCATTAAAATACTTTAATAAAGGTTCAGGAATTTTAATTGAACCATCTTTCTGTTGATAATTTTCAACTATAGCAGCTCATAAACGGTCAATAGCTAGCCCAGATCCGTTTAAAGTGTGACAAAATTTGATTTTGCCGTCTTTATCACGATATCTTAATTTCATATTACGAGCTTGGAAATCTGTACAGTTTGAGCAAGAAGAAATTTCTTTGTAAGAATTATATGATGGTAATCATACTTCAAGATCATAAGTTTTTGCAGCACTAAATCCCATATCTCCAGTACACAACATAATACGACGATATGGTAAATTTAAATTTTCTAATATTTTTTCAGCTTGACGAGTCATGAATTCATGTTCATCTCAAGAAGTTTTTTCATCAGCAATAATAACCATTTCTGTTTTGTAGAATTGGTGCTGACGAATTACACCTTTTACATCTTTTCCAGCACTTCCGGCTTCGGATCTAAAACATGCAGTATTGCATGTAAAGTGTTTAGGCAATTCTTTGTAGTCTAAAATTTCATTAGCATAGAAGTTAGTCATTTGGACTTCACCAGTTGGTGATAAATAACTTCCTTCACGTAACTTATATAAATCTTCTTCGAATTTAGGAAGCTGACCTGTACCTACTAATGCACTAGGCTTAACAATAACTGGAGGAAGTAATTCGTAGAATCCAGCTTTAGTGTTTAAATCAAGTGTGAAAGCTTGTAAAGCGCGAATTAATCTAGCTCCAAGGCCTGTATAAAGAATGTAACGTGATCCGCAAATCTTAATAGAACGATCAATGTCATATAAGTGTAAGCTCTTAGCTAAATCTCAATGAGTTTTTGGTTTGAAATTAAATTTAGTTGGTTCGCCTCATTTATGTATTTCCTTGTTTTTAGTTTCGTCTTCACCTAGTACCACAGATTCATGAGGAATGTTAGGAACTGAAAGCAAAATGTCTTTTAATTTAATCTCTAGTTCCTCAGCTTGTTTTTGTAGTTTATCGATTTTAACTTTTGCTTGTTTGACAAGCTTTTGATTGTCAGCAACTAATTTTTTATTTCCTTCAGCAATTGCTTTTGAAATTTCTTTGGTTTTTTGATTCCTTTTAGAGTTTAAATCTTGAATTTCAGTTACAACTTTGCGATATAAAGTGTCAATTTCTTTAAAACCATCAAGTTGTTCATACTTTTTGCAACGTGTTCTTACTTTTTTGCAAACAGTTTCGAAATCATCTCTTAGTTTTTTTATATCTAACATATGATACCTTTCACAATATTCTTGAAAAATTTATCTATATTATATTTTTATTATAATAAAATTATTAACTTCATTAAAGTGGGCACAAACAATAACATTATTGAAAGGACAATGCAAAATATGATTTTAACCATCATTTATCACTTAAATAAATTTTCCAAAACTTTACCAGACTCTTTTAAGAGTTTAATCAACCAAAGTTCTAATGATTTTGAACTAATATTAGTTGCTGATGATACATCAAAAGCAGTTCAAAATCATTTTGCTCAATTTGATTTAAATAAAGCATTTAAGAAAATTAAGTATATTAAAATTGCTCAAAAATTAGGACACTCTTATTGCAATAATCTAGCAATGAAATATGTTGAAACTCCTTACGTTTACTTTTCAAGTAACAATGTTATTTATAACAAGGACTTTGTTAAAACCATCAATGAAACAGTTAAAAAAGAAAACTTTGATGTTATTTTGTTTAATACAAAAGATAAATCTAAATTTTCACCAAATGTTCATACAGAAGAAAGCGAAATTATCATTGACAATTTATATGTAGTAGCTTTAGGCACAACTACTGATAAGGTTATTAGTACTAAATTGTTAACAAAAAACAATATAATGTTTGAGAATTTTCACCATTATACTTCACTTTACACTTTAAAAGTTTGTAAGTACATGAAAAAGATTAAGAACATTGACAAACAACTTTTACAAGTTTTTCCACAAAGCACTATCAACTATAATATTTACGATATTATAAACCAAAATAATCATATTTTAGCAGATCGTAATTCAAAGTTTTATAAAGCGAATAAAGATGATATAGATTACATTGTTATAAGAAATTGTTTATATACATTCTTAGCAAGATTTTCTGTGGAAAATGAATGACAAAAGAATAATGAATTTAAACGAGCAGTTAATTATGCTAATGATTGGTTAAAATTGTGTCTTCCTGATTGGCGTAACAATAAAATTTTAAATTCACCAAACAACTTAGATAATCGTAAAGTTATTAATTATTTATCTCATTACCCTAAGACATTTGGTAGCGTACTTGATGAATTAAAGAAATTTGTTAAAAAATAGGGAGAATATGAATACTGACATTAACAAGAGCAGAGAAAAAACCGAAAGAGCTAGATATAATCTAGCCCCTGCATCTCATAGAATTTTTGCAAGAATTCTTGATTATATTTTAATGTCACTTTTAAGTTTAGGACTAGCTGGGCTAATTTTCTTGACTGATCCGAATTTTAAAGGAACAATTTCAGGGTTTCAAGTATCTGAACCATTCCGTTATTTTCTTTTTGGAATAATTGTATTAGTTGTTTTCTTTTCTTACTTTGTTGTTTTACCTTATTTTTGAAAAGGTCAAACATTAGGTTTAAAATCATTTAAACTTTCAATATTTAATGTTATTTTTTCACATTTTTTTGCGAATTTGATAAAACGAGAAATTTTTGTTTGAATGATAACTGTTTTGGTTAATTTAATTTTATCAATTACCCTTTACATTGTTGGATCTACAAACGGTTATGAAGCAGCAAGTGCTATTATTACCCAAATGTACACATATAATGCTGGTGGTGATTACTTCATATATGCAGTTGTCTTTACAAGCTTATATGTGATTACCACATTCATTCTAGTCTTTGTTTTATTTTCTGTTGCATTTAATTCAAAAAGACAAACTATTATTGATAGAATTAGTAACACAGTTACTATCAAGATGATTGATGTTATTGGTAGTGATAAACAAAATGATAATAAAAACAAAAAGTTAAGAAAAGCTTCAACAAGAAACTTTAACTTACCAGGTGGGATTATTGATAATCCAAACGAAGAAATTTCAGGCGAAGAATAATCATGGATCTAACATCTTTAAAATTAAATCCACAACAAATAAAAGCTGTGGAATCAGTTAATGGACCGGTTTTAGTAGTTGCTGGTGCAGGTAGTGGTAAGACACGAGTGTTAACAACTCGTGTAGCTTATCTTATTAATCAGATTGGTTGTCCAGATAATTCAATATTAGCAATTACTTTTACCAATGCTGCTTGTTTGGAAATGAAAAATCGAGTAATGAGTTTATTAAACCGTTATTCAAATGTAAATATTTTGACTTATCATTCATTATGTTTAAAAATCTTACGTAGTGAAATTCAACATTTAGGCGGAAGTAATGATTTTCGCATTATCGATGAAGAAGAACAAAATGCATTAGTTAATTCAATTTATAAAGAATGAAGATTAAGAGATGATTTTGCTAAAAGATGTAAACCAAGGTTAATGCTTGACTACATCAACCAATATCAAACTTATAATGCTGAGTTTAGTGATGATTTATGATCTTTACAAGTTTGTTCTTTACCAAGTGTTAATGAAATGATAAAACGTCATTTACTATTCAGCACAGATGAAAAATATGTGGAAGGTATTTACAAGGAATATCAAAAACAAAAACAAAAAAACAATTGGCTAGATTTTAATGATTTAATTTTTAGTGTTTACAAATTATTTCGTAAATTTCCTGATGTTGCAAAACGTTGATCACAAAAATTTCAATACATTTTAGTTGATGAGTTCCAAGATACTGATAAATATCAATTTGCAATTCTTTGCAAACTAGTGAATCAACAGCAAAATGTTTTTGCAGTTGGTGATCCTGATCAAACTATTTATGAATGACGTGGAGCTTTTAGCAACATCTTCAGTACTTACATTAAATCATTTGATAACACCCAAACAATTATTTTAGATACTAACTATCGTTCAACACAAAGTATTCTAGATGTTGCTAATTCTTTAATCAAAAACAACCATGCTCGAATTGACAAGACATTAGTCACCACTAATGGCAGTGGAATTAAACCAACTTATTACTGTGGCGATTCACAGCATGAAGAAGGTAAATTTATTGCTAATAAAATCAAAGAACTTCATGATAAAGAAAACATTGCTTACAAAGATATGGCAGTTTTGTATCGAAGCAATTATTTATCAAAATTCATTGAAGATGCTTTAATCAATACAAGCATTCCATATTACATTTATGGTGGGGTTAAATTCTACCAAAGAAAAGAAATTAAAGATATCTTAGCTTATTTAAGATTAGTAAGCCACTTCGATGATGAATTATCAATCTTAAGAGTAATAAATGTTCCATCAAGAAAAATAGGTGAAACCACACTTGACAAGATTAGACGATATGCAAGAATAAAAGGTATTGATTTTGTTAATGCTCTAAAAACAACAAAATCTGATGACCGAGAAATTACTTGAGATGACCAATTAATTTATAGATTCATCAACTTAATTAATGAGATTAAAAATCAAACAAAAGGATGTTTGATTTCTGAAGCGGTTGACAAAATTATTAAACTCACTAAGTATGAAGAATACTTGAATAGTTTTGAAACTGCTGAAGAAGCTGACAATAGAATGGATAATATTAATGAACTAATAAGTTCAATTAAAGAATTTGAATCAAATAGTCAAGAAGCATCAATTGATGAATTTATTCAATCAATTGCTCTTTATACTGATTCAAGTAGCAATGATGTAAAAAATAAAGAAGAACATGATAATGTTTCATTAATGACTGTTCATTTTGCAAAAGGAACAGAATACAAAGTTATTTTCTTAGCAGGGTTATATGAAGGTGTATTCCCAAATGCAAAGGCTGGAACTGAACGTATTGAAGAAGAGAGAAGAATTGCTTTTGTTGGAATAACAAGAGCAAGAGAGCATTTATTCATATCTTCAAATACCGGAAAAACTTTTATGGGAGAAAATTATCCAAGTTCATTCATTATGGAAATGGGTAAACAGAATTTACAAAAAATCGCTAGTTATTATACAGCTACAAGTAGTGCAGATTTAGAATGATATGATTCAAAACATCAAACAAATTATAAAGATATGTATGAACAAAAAGATGTTAATTATAGTATTGGTGATACTGTAGTTCACACTATATTTGGTGCTGGTATAATTATTGAAATTCAAGGTGGAATACTTAGTATTATGTTTAAAAAACCTTATGGTCTTAAACAAATAATTGCTACACATAAATCATTAAAAAGGGTAAGAAATTAATATAATTAAAGAAAATGAAAATCTTATTCATTGGTGATATATTTGCAAAGCAAGGAAGAAAGGCAATTAATGCTCTACTTCCTACTTTAGTCAAAAAACATAAAGTTGATTTTGTAATTGTTAATGCTGAAAACTGTACTCATGGTAGAAGTTTAAACATTCGTCATTATTTATTCTTAAAATCAATTGGTGTTAATTTTTTTACTTTTGGTAATCATACCTGAGATAATGAACAAATCTATGATATTTTAAAAAATGACGACACCATAAGACCGTTGAATATTAAATCCAATTTACACCAAGCTAAAGTTGGTGAAGGCTCAAGAGTTATTAAAATTAAAAATAAAAAAGTTAGAATTACTAACTTATTAGGTCTTTCTGCCGCTTGCAAAAATATGCAAACTAATCCATTTTTATTACTTGATGAAAAATTAAGCGATTGAAAAGGTAAACAGGATATTCATATTATTGATTTTCATGCTAATTCAACAAGTGAAAAAAATGCGATGTTAGCAGCATATAATGGCAAAGTTAGTGCAATTTTAGGTACACACTCGCATGTCCAAACAGCCGATGCAAGAATTTATAATAATACTGCATACATTACTGATGTTGGTATGACTGGTCCTAGCAATGGTATCATTGGCGCACAACCAAAAACAATTTTGCAAATGTATCGCGAAGAAGTTTTGCACTTTAAATTAGATCCAGATAAAAGTTCTTATCAATTAAATGCTGTTTTATTGACTTTTGATAATAAAACAAACAAACCAAAGTCAATTAAAAGAATTTATTTAATTCAAGAACAAAATTAAGGGGTTTAGTTCAATGGTAGAATAAAGGTCTCCAAAACCTCTGATGTGGGTTCAATTCCTACAACCCCTGCCATAAAACTTATATTAGATTAACAACATTACTACTTGAATCTGTATATTGAGAATAAATTTAAGTATATAGTTATAAAAAAACTTGGTTATACACCAATATGCTGACAAAAAGAGGAGGAGAAATAAATGGGGGGAAGGAGTCCATATCAAGGTTGATTTGGTGGAATAAATGTTCCTGAAGAACCAGATACATCTGAGCACATAGATTTTAAGTTAGAAGATTTTGACTTTTCTAATGGTGTGCTAAACTTTAAAATTGTTAAATATTCATCTAGAAAAATTGCAGTTAGATATACAACTATTAATTATGAAAAATATCCTGTTGAGTGAAGGGATTCAATCAGGAGTTGTAATATTTTTAAATATCATAAGCATATTGAACTTAAACGATTTTCTGAAATTGAATTAAGAAATTTACCAATTGAAGATAAATTCAAGTATATTATTATGCAAAAACTTGGTTATACACCAACATGGCGACAAAAAGAATTAGAATTAGCAAAAGAAACAAAAGAATTAAAAAAATTGGAAAATTCATTAAAAAAGAAATTAGTTTTAGAAGATGAATTAAAGCCAATTGAAGATGATTATTCTGCTAAAATTAGCGAAATTGATTTAAAAATCAGAACGACTAAATCAAAACCTGATTCTAAAAAAATAATAATTTTAAGATCAATTTTTACTATTTTTACTTTAGGTTTATCTTGAATTGGCTTTATAAGTAAAAACAAAAGTATTAAAAATAAAAATAAAATTAAAAATTGAAATATTGACATCAATAATTTAAATAAAAACAAAATTAACGATTTAAATTCAAAAAAGAAAGAGGTGCATTTGAAAAATGAACAAATTGATGTTTTTAATTTAAATATTGAGAAAAAAATATCAAATATACAATCTAACATTGTAAAAATTAAAACTAAAGATTATACTTCTGTTGTTATTGAAGATAATTTTATTGATTTAAGAAAAAAATTGCCAACTATCACAAAGTTTAATTGTAAAGGTGTTTATGTCATATGAAATAAAAGTAAAAACCTTTATTATGTAGGACAGTCTAAAGATGTATATAGAAGATTGTTTACACAACATTTTAATAATAATAACGTGAAAAATATTATTTTTGCCAAAGATTGATTTGATGGTGATGAATTTTATTATAAAGTAATTCCATTACAAACAAAAGATGAATTGGATGAAAAGGAAAAAGAATTGATAGAAAAATACGATTCATTTAAACATGGTTATAATGCTACAGGAGGCAATTATTAAAATTTTATTTAACTAATCCATTATCTTAAATTAATTTAAGTAAGTGATAAAGTAGAAATAATTATCAATACTGAGAAAACTTGTAAAAAGTGAGAGATTTATATTCCACTTGATGCTTATAAGTT
>Ga0256407_10007474_pt1 | contig 16423 bp, 19 predicted proteins | sample RumenRJG_04DNA_FD_193489 | JGI IMG/M metagenome (GOLD analysis project Ga0256407, IMG submission 193489) | Bovine rumen microbial communities from Lethbridge, Alberta, Canada - RJG_04 | ecosystem: Host-associated > Mammals > Digestive system > Stomach > Rumen | place: Canada: Alberta...
TAACTGATCAACAATGATGCAGAGAGCTGTGGTTGGAGCCTTTCGAAAACCATCAAGTGGTAGGAGGCGCAAACCAATCCACAGTATCTCAAACAGTATAGCATCATGCACAAATGAGTACGTTATTGCTACGAGATAATAATACAAGGAGGAGGATCACATGGGTCTCAATGACATTCATAGTCTATCGCACTCAAAATGGAATTGCAAATACCACATAGTGTTTGCACCCAAGTATCGCCGGAAAGTGTTTTACGGTAAGAAAAAGATAGTGATAGGACAGATATTGCGCCAGCTTTGCGAATGGAAAGGTGTAAATATAATTGAAGCAGAGGTGTGCCCGGATCATGTACACATGCTGGTCGAGATACCGCCCAAGATGGCAGTATCGAGTTTCATGGGGTATCTGAAAGGGAAAAGCGCAACAATGATCTATGAGCAATTCGGCGAGCTGAAGTACAAATATCGCAACAGAGAATTCTGGTGCAAAGGATACTATGTCGATACGACTGGGAAGAACACCAGCCGAATTGCGGAGTACATAAAACATCAACTTGAAGAGGACAAGTTTGGCGACCAGTTAAGCTTTGCCGAAGCGAAAAAGTAGCAACAGCGAACGCGGTTGGAAGTACCGCTCACGCGTTGGACGCGTCCCGCGAGGAACAAGGGCTTTGCCCGCATATGAAAAACCCCGCGTTTGACGCGGGGATGGTTTTTATAGGAGAAAATAGAAGGACAATAATATCGCTTTAAGCGATATTATATATTGACAATTCGGAAGACCTATGATATGTTCAGTACACTACAACAAAGAGGAAGCCATCAGTATTTGTAAGCGCAAGCTTGGTAGGGACAACCCCTAAACTAATAATCAGGTGGATCATCTCCTTGATAGGAGTATAACGATTCGATTTAATTCGATATAATCTGATTATCGCGCGGCAGATGGTACCGCGCTGAAAACATTGATTAGCTGATGATTTGAGAGTTCCCTCGAGATTTACCTTTCTCAGATGGCGCCCAGTTAACGATAAGGGTGAGAAAGGAGGTGGATGCAATGAGGACATCTATCGGTCGAGTTGTAGAAACTCTCAAATCTGGTATTAAACGAGTCCGGTCGTTTTTGCGGGATAACAAGAAAGCCATCTTCAAAGCGATTGGCAAAATGATTCTGTTCATCTTAAAGACGATTATTGAGGTGTTCCTTGAGGATTTGCTTTAATACCGGCTAATCATTTTTTCTTTTTTGATTGATTGTAGAAAGGCGGCTGAAACATGATTGGTGAAACACTAAAATATCTTCGCATTTTTAATGATTATACAATGGTTCAACTAGCTGAAGAACTTGACTTGTCACAAAGCTACATATCAGAGATCGAAAATGGCAAGAAACAGCCAACGCTTCAAGTGATAGAAAAATATGCTGAAAAGTTTAGCATTCAACCTTCGACAATATTACTGTTTTCAGAATCACTCGATAGAGATAAAAGAAAGAAAAAAACAAGTGCAAAACAAAAGGTTGCATATGCTGGAATGAAGTTTCTTAAAATAATTGAGAAAGCGGGAGAACTTGAGAATGAATAAAACATATAAGCTGGATCAGAGTCCACTATATCGTCTCAGGAACAGAAAGAAACTTGCAAAACTATTAAATCTTGAGAGTTCGTATTTTAATATAAAACATCAGTATGAGTATTATCTTTTTTCAGAAGAAAAACCAAGTGGTGGAGAACGCCATTTCGCTAATCCATTAGGTAGATTAAAGGTGATACAGAGACGAATACATATTCTGCTTCAAAGAATTGAAACACCAATCTGGCTTAAGTCAGGGAAACGTAGGGAAAGTTATGTGACCAACGGGCAATATCATGTTGAAGCTGACTACGTAAGAACAATGGATATTTCCCAATTCTACGATTCGGTCAGCAGAGACAGAGTGTTTAAATTGTTTTCCGAAACACTTAAAATGGCCGATGATATTGCAACGATTATGACAAATCTTGTCATGGATGGAAGCACACTTCCCACAGGAGCACCGTCCAGCCTGTTAATAGCCTTTTGGGCATATAAAGATATGTTTGAAGAGATTAATAGAGTTGCAGAAGAGTTCAATTGTAAGTTTTCTTTATATGTTGATGATATGACCTTTTCATCAGCAGATCCTATCCCTTACTCACTGAGGGAAGACGTCGAAAAAGTGCTACATGCTAACGGACTGCATTCCAATAAAAGCAAGGATCGATACTATAAGAAGAATGACTATAAAACCGTTACAGGTTATGGGTTTATTAATGGTAAGTCACTAGCACAGAATAGAATAAAAAAAGAAATACTCGAGTTGTATAGGCAACAAAAAAAGGGGAAAGGGATAAACAAAAAGGTCCTAGCAGGGAAACTCAATTCTGCAAGACAGAATGAGCCAAACCTGTTTCCAACGATTCGTACTTGAAGATAAATTATGCACGATATAACCATTATTAGGAAGAGAATTTCGGTTTTGTAAAGAAGAGAAAAGTTTTGGGAGGGAGTAACGAAGAGCTGACCCAGGCAATGGCCTGAAGTCAAACTATGTTTTCTGAGAGGTATTACATATGAAAAAAGAGGAAGCATATAAAAGAATAATTCAACGATATGGATATCACATGCCTAAAGTGGTTGCGGACTTATTCAGGGATGAAAATGACGAAGAAGCAGAGTTTATTGCACCCCGGATTTGCGAAGAATTGTTCATTAGAAATGATATTGATGGAATCAGAGACTGCATAATATTGATTGAAACCATTGAGGAATCTGATGAATCAGCTGAATTTTTTCTTAAAGATTTAAAAACTTTTCTTAAAGCACTGCAGGAGTCAAGGAAACTAAAAAAATACGAAACAAAGGAGATAAAAAAGGCAGAGACCCTAAAAAGTGTTTATGCTTTTGAGAAAGCGACTACTGTTTATGAAGGACTACTCAATAATAGAATCGAGAGAAAGTACGAAGTACAAATCAGAAAAAGTCTGGTAGAAATCTATGATGAATTTGATGAGCCTGAGAAATCACATGATAACATGAGGCGACTATTAGAACTCGGTGTAAAGGACGAAGAACTGATTCGTGAATACATCTATAATGTAATAATAAATGACTATCCCGAAAGCGAGTTAAGCGTTATTAAGCGAGTTCTAAAAGGGAAGAACTCTGAAAGTTATTGGCGCTTTTTAGCTGAAAAGCCATTTTTATTAGATGAGAAACTTTTAGTTGTCTACGAGTATGTCAAACCACCAGTAGAAGTTTTAGGGATTGAAATAATTGAAGGCATTGTTTCACAGTATTGCAAAAGTCAATCATATAAGAAAGCAGAAAAAATGCTGATTAATTGTCGCAATAGTGAAATATGGAATGCAAATCTTTCATATTATGAAGCTATGCTGCTGTTACAGAAAAACTTGGATAAAGAGGCAGAGGCAGTCGTAGATTTCGAGTTAAAGAACAACCCCCAAAATCCGAACATTAATATTGGAAAAGGGCATATATTATTTGAGCGTGGTCAAGCATTTGAAGCTCTTAGCTATTACAAAAAGGCATTCGATCTTGGAGAGGACATAAGAACCATTCGAAATATAGTACTGTGCCAACTTAAGATTAATAAGGAAGAAGATGCAATACAGATGCTATTAGAATGGGTGAACAGAACAAAAAACACATATGGTTACTTTATGGTATATCTTTGGGTGCTCTATGAGGAGCTTCCTAAATGCTTTATTTCAAAATTATTGGGTTTGTTGAGATACGAGAAAGAATATTTAGATGGATATGTTGACCAGCATTACATTGCAATGGATCATATTATAAGAATTACAGATGAAGAGGGAGATAAAGGGATTATTCGATTCAACCTGATACATCTATTTGCCTGTTTTGAACGCATTAAAAGCTATTTGAAATATAGAGAACACGATAAGGCAGTATATCATTATTCTAATTTAAAGTCCTTAAACGGATTACTGACTACGAATAGAAGTGAAAGACATTTCCGGTTGTACAATGTTGCATATATGAATGACCCTGCAGAAGGGAATGTCATATATGATGTAATTGAAAAATGCAATCAACTTGAGTTGTCAGAAGTAATGAAATTGTTTAGAGAAGACGAAGTTACCCTTTATTGTAATAATTATATCGGCAGTTTTTCTAAGAAACCAGATTTCCTTCCGATGTGGATACATTATTCTGAAGGTGGAACGGGGGTTTGCTATTCCATAAAAGCAAACATATTTGATTATTATGATGCATTTGATCACGAAACTGTTTTCGGGAAAGACGAGCACTTGAGGTCACAAAGAATAGAGCATAAGGGTTTCGTGCTTCGGAATGTTTGTTATTGTCGCAATAATTCAGTTGTTGGTAATAAAGATATTCAAGAGCAATGTAATATTATTAGCGATTTACTTGTTGAACTCAAAAAGGATATTCAGAAAAATGAAGAGATAAAACTCTTTATTAAAAATTGTATTGAAGACGTCCGATATTTGTTTAAGGATGGTGCATACGAGAGCGAAGAAGAATTAAGAGTCATCGTGAAAGATCTTGATGAGGAGAGAAAAATTGAATACAGAGGAGCTGACAGCATTCCACATTTATATCTGGAAATGGGGAACCAGATAGAGTTTGAAGAAGTCGTGATAGGCCCTAAAGTTCCTAACGTTGCAGAATTGGCAGCTTATTTAAATGTATGCACAAATGTTGAACGAGTAAGCAAGTCCACGATTAATTATCGATGAAAGGAGTAAAGGTTTCGTAACAATTGGATTAGAAGTGAGGGTGAAAATGGACTATCTTTATCATTATACAGATGTTGATGTTTTAGCATTAATACTTTTCAATAAAACTATTCGCTTCAATTCTTTGGACAATATGGATGATCTGCAGGAGAAGGAAGTTGCTGATATAAAGAATATAGGACAATTTTGTTATGTAAGTTCTTGGACGGATGATCCCGATGAAAGTATAGCAATGTGGAAAATGTATTGTTCTTGGGATTCCGGCGTTTGGATTAAAATCAGGAGATATCCATTTCATGAGTTTGTGAACGATCCTAAATCATTAATAACTACAGGGATGCCTGTAATTGGTGATGAAACAGATGGTGATTACCCAAAATCGGTGATTCCTTATGCAGAGTTCATTAATAATGGCTTTACTCAGCATCCACCTTTACAAAAGAATATGCTATTTAAGGTTACATATACAGATGATAAAAAAATGTTATATCCCAATCTGGTATCTCAAGATGAGAAAAGCATAAATATAGCGACTGGAATGCTTGGTAAATACAAAAATACATATTGGAAATTTCAAAGGGAATGGCGATATATTTTTTTAGCTTTTCCATTTGATGTTAAAAAAATAGAACCAGAGAATGATAATTACATGCGACAGATAAATAACAAATTGCTGTCCGGAGATATAATCCACCCGTTCGATTACTACGATCTTACTCTTGCAGAGGAAGCATTTGAGGATATGGAGATTATGATGGGTCCAGGAATTAGCAATGGAAATAGGCTTATAGTTAGTGATCTTATAGAAAAGTATAACCCTGCAGCATCTTTAATAGAAAGTGAACTAATTGGGAAGATAAAGTAAGAAAACACATTATTACAATGCAACGCAAATTCCTGATCATAACATTCATCATCAGGGCTTTTATATTCATCCAGTCGGCGCTGCTGGGGGATTTGTCGAGCAATGAAAGCAACTTCATCGTGCAGATTCTGGTGACGCTGTTTTATGTGGATGCAGACAGTGCTGGTTTTGCAGTAAGAAAGTGTGCCCATTTCACAGAGTACCTGGTGTTGGGCGGGAGTGCGATGCTGATGTTCAGCGAAGTGCGGTTATCCGGATTGCTTGCGTGGGCAGTGGGCGCCGCATATGCTGTGACGGATGAATTTCATCAGTTGTTCGTTGCCGGCAGGAGCTGCGAGGTCAGGGATATGTGTATCGACGCAGCAGGGGTGCTGTGCGGTGTGCTGGTGATTGCGTTCTGATCTTGGGTCTTTCTGCTGTTCCCATGAACAATCGGTACCGATGATCATAGTCTCACGGTCTGTCGTATCATACACTTAGAAGTAATAAGCAAAAGTGATAATTGCGATGGTTGTTTGAGTTACTGTTAGCAATACATTTTAAGACGAAGTAATGTTATAAAGCTGGTTTTATTAAGATAATAAGCACTGGATGCCAACGACGGCATTTGGTGCTTTTGCATTATTTTCATTCTTTGCTTCTTAATGATACAATTCTCCTATGCAACGCAAATACTTGATTTCGACACTCGCCATCATGGCATTCATATTCATCCAGTCGGCGCTGCCGGGGGATCTGTCGAGCAATGAAAGCAACTTCATTGTGCAGATTCTGGTGGCGTTGTTTGATGTGGATGCAGGCAGTGCTGGTTTTGCAGTAAGGAAGTGTGCGCATTTCACCGAGTACCTGGTGTTGGGAGGGAGTGCGATGCTTTTGTTTAGCGAGATGCGGTTATCCGGATTGATCGCCTGGGCAGTGGGCGCCGCGTATGCTGTGACGGATGAATTCCATCAGATGTTCGTTGCCGGCAGGAGCTGTGAGGTCAGGGATATGTGCATCGATGCAGCAGGAGTACTGTGTGGGGTGCTGGTGATTGCGTTGTGGAAGAGGAATAGACAATAGAATATTATACGGCTTCGGCAATTAAGCCGTATTGGGAATTGTCCAAGCGATGATTGATACTTTATATCGTTGTGGGTGCCAATATACAACTGATAGGATGTGAGGTATAATTATTACAATAGTATGATTATTTGTATGGATTTGGAAAGAGGGCATATGGGGATATTCTCGGACGCACCAAGGATATAGTGGAGACGTTGAAAAGCTATAGCATCAATTTGGAAGCTGAAGATTTGGGAATCGCTGTTGTGAAGTTCAAGAACGACGCAGTCGGAACCATCGAAGGTACCGTTAGCGTTTATCCAAAGAATCTAGAAGAGACGGTATATGTGTTTGGGGAAAACGGAACCGTTATAATCGGCGGAACATCCACAAACGACATCGACGTTTGGGATTTTGCAGATGCTACGGAATCGGATGCCGGCCGCAATGCAGTAGAGATGATCCAGGCGATCTATAAGAGCCAGAAGACGGGATGACAGTGAAACTGCCGTTGAAGAAGTTTGCTGCAGTTGATATGGCGGGGGAGTTTGATAAGTAGGAATGACGTTGAAGCGGGGCTTGCATGAGGTGGGGCGCCGCTTTTGGGTTAGATAGCCAGTTGATAGTTCAAAAACAGGCAGAGCAATTTATCGCAACAATTATTTTGAAGAGATTTAAGTTTATATTGAGGAAACACAATAATGTTAACAAGACCAGATCAATCATTTTATTTAGCGCATTTTACAAAGAATGGAAAGGAATATGATGCTGGGAGAGCTTTATCGAGCGAAAGCCCCGTGCCCCTTTCTAAAATGTCTGCTCGCGAGAAATTGGTTTCAATTTTGAAAGAGAAGAAGATTCGGGCTAATAAAGTAGCGTGGACTGACCAAAGTGTTGTTTGTTTTACAGAATGCCCCTGGAGTAGTTTGTTAAGACATGCAAAGGCTTATAGCCCCTATGGAATAGGCTTTACTAAAAAGTTGGTTTATTCAAGAAATGGAAATCCTGTTTTCTATGTAAGCCCCTCCCTCTATGAAAAAGAAAACTGGAATGCAAGTGTCTATCCATTTGTTACGCCATTTGTGCCAGCTTATGCTGCAGATAATGTTAAGAATCGGAAACCCTTTTATGGAAAACCAGTGGATTACTCACATGAGAGAGAATGGCGAGTTGCTAAAGACTTTCCGTTCCAATATACATATGTGCGATTTGTTATCTTGGATAAATATGAAGATTTAGACTATATTCCTGAAGAAATAAGAAATGAGATAGGCCTTGACAAGTTTATTTTTATGGACACCTATCGGAAAATAGAAGAATTGTGGCCAACTCACATTATGGAGTAGCTAATACTTCGGCTGATCAGTGCTGGATTATCAGTTCGAATAAGAATAAAAACATGGGTAAAAAGACAAAGAAACAGCATTATGTCCCGCAATGTTATCTGAAGGCTTGGGGAATAGACGGAAGACATCAAGTATATGTCTACGATAAGGAAAAACAAGAATCACGCATTAACAATATTGAGGATGTGGCATCGGAGCGTTATTTCTATGATTTTTCTCTGAGAGATATTCTTACACAACAGGACACAGATAAGCTTCACGAGAATATGGAAGGCAATAGTGATGATAAGATTCAGATAATCGAACAGGCATTGTCGATTGGTATCGAAGGGCCCTATGCTAACTTCTTAATGAGGGTTATAGAGAATGCAAAAAAGGTGACTAAATGGCATTTGAATAATTGCTATTTCTTGAGTCCCGATTCAAAAGAAGCCTTTGCGGGTTTTTTGGCAATTCAATATATACGCACAGCCCACGTGCGAAATATGATCAGAGATTTTTCAGATGAAATCAATCAATTTGTTACAAAGATGGGAGCTTCTCCACAGACTTTAGAAAAATATAGAACCTTGACGAAAGATGAGGCAAAAAACATACATCTTGAGATGCTTATGCAGGAAGAGCACCTGTCAGAGATTTCTTTTTATTTCAACAAACTTAAATGGGTGCTCGGAATCAATAGAACAAGTCACAATCTTTTGACCTCAGATAATCCAATTTGCATTGTGCCTCATTGCAAAAATGGAATGATTCCGATGGCTGGTTTGGCATCGAAGGGTATAGAGGTTTTTTTAACCTTATCTCCGAATTGTGTACTTATTATGCGAGATGGAGAGTTTCACAAACAGTTTGCCCAACGGGATATGCACTATATCGAGATAAATGATAATGAGATTATTGATGCATATAATGCATTTATTAGTATATTTGCTGAACGAAGCATTTATTCTACTGATGGTGATTTCTCTCAAATGGAACGTATTAAATCAGAAGATTCAAGATTGATGCAAGTCTCGCAAACAACACTTAAGTTTGGGGACAGTATAATTCGGTCAAGGGTAAAAAGATAATAGCATTACCAACATACAATATTCGACGGGTTGGCAGGTCGGGAGCATCATTGCGAGTTTGATGGAGTGACTGCGATTCCTGATGAGAATGGACGGTTTTGCTATGCTCCCATGACGCATAAAGGAAAGTATAAAAGAAGAAACGAAATTAGATTTTGTTTATTCCCACTTTATAATTGTGGTATGTTTATCATAAAACGACAAGCCTTTGCCTGTCTATGGAGAAGGACTGAATGTGCGAAATTGGTTTTGCGTAGAAGATCACTGCAAAGCGATTGATATGTTTTTACAGGAAGGTAGGGTTTGCGAAGATTCATAACGAGCCGGGGTGGCTGCCGGAGACGAAGTTTGAGGATGGGATTCGTCGGACCATTCGATGGTGCCTGGAGAATCGAGAATGGTGGGAACCGATTATTAGTGGGGAGTATAGGGAGTATTATGAGAGGATGTATGGGGGAAGGTAGGAAGAAAGAAATCACAGAGAGCGGAGACGCCTCTGTGGTTTTGCTTTTTGACGCTGCATACATTGTGTCGGATTAAAATGTCCCATGTGAGACGGATTAAAGAAACCGGTTGGTCAGGGACATATCAGGAGAGAAGAAAACACAATATATAGTGGTAAGTTTGGATATAAATGGATTTTGTTACACAAAATGTTGTAATGGAAAGCGTTTTGTGGTATATTACGAAATGACTGGTACGCGGGACAACATGGAAGTGGAGTTCCACGTTTGCAAAATAGGGATGTATATGAGAAAGAGAGGTATTGGTTTTGCGGAATATGGATGCTGAGACGATTAAACTCATTAGAGACATTGATGAGAGGAAAAGGATTATTAATGATTATCGCTACTGCCGGATTCTTGACAGAGATCATGTAATCAAGCTGATTGTTGAGAAACGGCAAGAAGATCCGAAGGTTTTCTTTATTACGCGGGCAACACAATTTGGGAAGACGCTCAGCCCTTTGGAGGAGGCACCAGATGAAATCCTGATACAGGAACTTCAGTTGCAGGTTGTTGCAATGGAAGGAGAAGTGGTGGAGAAGATGAGATGAGTTCTGAAGAACAATATGGTTACGGATTCAACTGTTTCAAATAGAGAGCGAAGAGCAATAATTGGCAAATGATTATGGAAAATAATAATAAAACAATAACATCGGTGCTTGTAGACACATCGGCATTTAGGAAAGCAGATTTTGATTTTGTTGGTGTGAAATCATCTCGGCTTTTAGCTTTCTTTTCAGCTGTTGAGGACAAGGACATAATATGGTTGATTTAATTGAGTTTCAAAAGATAAATCCAAATGATCCTAATGTTCCGTTCAAGAAAGATTCTTTTGAAATATTCAAAGAACGCTTTAATGAGTATTTTCCAAGTTTTCCAGATGATGTGATTAAGGAATGGCCATATAGACACTTCGATGACTTTTGTAACCGTTATTGGCATTTAGATTTTCAATGCTTTTTATTTAAGAAGATGTTTTTCGATAATACCATTATCGCAAGTCTCAAGACAAAACTATCCGATACCGAGCTCAAGAATTATGGGAACAATTACCTTAACAGGGAAGAATTAAAATTACAAAATACTTGGTTATTTAATTATATGAGCGATCATCTGACATGGCCACAGCCTATTATTGTACTTGAAACAAACACTTGTCCATTAGAAAAACAAGCGAAACTCCATAAACCATATCATTTGCTTGAAGGACATATGAGGCTCGCGATAATGCAAGCGAAGATTCGAAGTGAAGAACATATTTGTCCCGAACACGAAGTTTGGTGTGTTGAAATGAAAGCTGGGGGTTGTAATAAGGGGAATAATAATGATTAAAAATGTAATATCTTTTCTTGATTGGAACAGTTTACTAAGCGCATTTGTTGGTGGTGTGCTCGCGTTACTTGGTGCATATCTAACAATGAGAGGGACAAAAAAGGAACGCGAAAGGAAAGATGCAAGAGAACTGGTGCCGTTATTCTATTTTTTGAATTCTAAAGCAGCCATGTTGGTTAAAATTGGGAACCATCCTGAAGCGGTTCCTATTACCCAAATAGTCAGTGAAGAAGAAATCTCAGATATCAGGAAGAGGCTTGCATTCGCCTCAAGGACATTGTCATTAAGTGAAATTGGAGACATTAATAGCTTTTGTAATCAGTTAATTGTTCTAGAGGAAACTAGAAAAGATTGTTATCAATCAAGTCCTGAAAAATATCAGAAAGAGATCAATATATATCAGACGGTGTTACATGAATGCATCCAATTATTATTAAATGAAGATAAAAAAAGTGGAATTAACATAATAGGTGAAAAACTTGAAAAGTATTTTTCTAAACGACTTAAATAAGATGAGAGCATGAAGGTTACATGATGTAACAAAAACGAAACCATGACTAAAGAATCTATAAGAATATGCATCCCTAACTACTGAGCATTTAATTTGAATGCAATAAATAACACAATAAAAGGATTTGAAACTTTTGCACAAGGGCAAAATGATTTCGTTAAGAATTTAAATACGATAACGCAGAGTTGCAGTTCGTTGGGAGAAGCTGCCAGACATTATTATGAAAACAATACCAAAGTGCTTGAAGCCATTGATTCCTTAAACAAGAATGTAAGTGCTTTTTTTGAGTACGATTTGGATTATTCCAAAATAATTTCAGCACTGACCAGTGTCCTGGAATCAATGGAAAACGTGGATGACTATGATTTTGAGGAGATCGTCGACAAGACAGCTGGTCAGTATGAATCCGATTCAGATCACGAAGAAGAAATCATAGATGAAATCAAAGATGCAAAGAATCAGCAGAACGAGAAGCGTAAAGAGTTCAACGCAATACTCAAGAAAATACTGCTGTATTTTTTGTTTGTGCTGATGCCAATCATGATAGACAACGGGATACAGATGGTTTTGCATAATAATCCTCCTGAGGTCAATCAGTATTATGTTCAGAACGTCACCAATATCATTGCAGAGGGAGGGTATGATATCGAAGAGTTGGATGGATATCGTATTGTGAGCGAGGATTCGAAGCTCCGGCAAAAGCCAGATAGATCATCACGTGTCACAGGGCACCTGAAAAAGGGAGATGTTGTTCGCGTGGTTGGGAAATATAAAAAATGGTTAGAGGTCACATGGGTGGATATAGAAGGGAACGAAACCTATGGATGGATTCAGAACTATAGGCTGACCGGGTTTGCTGGTGAGTGAAGTCTGGAGAATCGGTGAGTATAATAGAAGTAGTGAAAGGGAAAAGAAAAAATTAGAAAACAGAACAGATGTTCTTTACAACTGCCGATATTAAGGTATAATAATTAAAGGGGCAAGAGATTTTGGAAGGAGATTAATATTATGGCGGGTTTGTTTTCAATTAAAAGATTTTCGGATCTTGATTTAGAAGATTCTTTCTTCGATTCCTTGAAGAAAGATTATCAAGGCAATCAGTTCTCAAAGGGATTTACCAAATGGTATACTGAAAAAGCGAAGGAAGGTGCTAAGGCAATAGTCTATACCGATGATGAAGGGATAGGTGCATTTATCGCACTTAAAAAGGAAGAAGAGACGATAGAACTTAGGAATCTTACGCTTCCGAAGAAAAAACGTCTTAAGATTAGAACTTTCAGCATCGCTCCAAGATATAGAAAACAGCGAATCGGAGAAGGCGCAATTGGATTAGTGCTGTGGTGGTGGCAAAAGTCCGATACTGAAGAGATATACTTTACTGCCTATGATAAACAGGAAACATTAATTTCTCAATTCAAGAAGTACGGATTTAGTGAAATTGGAACAAACAGTAATGGCGAATTAGTTTTAGCAAAGAATCGTAACGGAATTAAGTACTCAGACCCTTATGAGTTTTTTCCATTCATTCATAGCGGATTTGATTATGCAGGGTATATTCTAATTGATGATGTTTATCATGACACAGTTTTCCCTTATTCAGAGCTTGCCGGTGTTCAACAGTTGGGAACTCTCAGCGGAAGCATGAGAAATGGGATTAGTAAAATATATGTTGGGCAGGACTGGAAAAGGAAGTACTATATTGGTGAACCCGTTCTTGTGTACAGGAAATACACTAAAGGGAGTGGTAAACGATATCGTTCATGCATCACCTCGTACTGTGTTGTAAATGATATTATTCAGGCGAAAGTGAATGGTAGGTATCTGATAACCTTTGACGAACTGAAAACAAAGATAAAAAACAAGTCAGTATTTGACGAAACAGAGTTGTTAAGACAATATAACAATAACAAAAATGTAATGGTTATTGAACTGATCTATTATGGATTCTTCGGATCTGGTAATAATGTTAATTTGGATTGGTTAGATAGTAATGGCTTATGGATAGGCAGAGAGTCATATCCAACGGATATAAAGTTGACTGAAGAGCAGTTCAAAACGATTCTAACAGAGGGAAAAGTCGATGTGTCAAATGTTATTGTCCATTAATCCTCGCTTTGTAAAAAGTATTCTGTCAGGTGAGAAACTGTACGAATATAGAAAGTTTAGATGCAGAGAGGATATCGAAAAAATTATAATATATGCTACTGCTCCAGAGAAAAAAGTAGTAGGTGAAGCTTTTGTTTCAGATATAATCGAAGGATCTGTTTCAGATGTATGGAATAGAACAAAAGAGTATTCCGGTGTATCAGAAAAACTATTCTTTGATTATTATTGTGGGAAAAGGAATGCTGTGGCATATAAACTTAATAAAGTGATTAAATACGATACGCCGTTAGAACTTGAAGATCTCGGTGTAGAAAGAGCACCACAATCATATCGGTATATTGATATTTAGTTTTTTTAGGATCAGCAAGCACCAGATGTCAGTGATGGTGTTCGGTGCTTTTGCGTTATTTTCATTCTTTGTGGGTGGTATGGTGTTTTTGCCACCATTCGGTAAGGAGTTTTTTCCTCGCACGGTAAGCAATTTTTCCTCTTCGCGACAAAATGACACAATATTTCTGTGCAACGCAGATACTTGATTTTCGACACTCGCCATTATGGCTTTTATATTCATCCAGTCGGCGCTGCCGGGGGATCTGTCGAGCAATGAAAGCAACTTCATTGTGCAGATTCTGGTGGCGTAGTTTGATGTGGATGCAGCGTGGCAAGGAGAATCGTGCCTAGTAGAAACCGATCATCAGAGGGGCGTATACCGCCGCAGGTCCTATTTGTCGCTATTGAACAAGCTGCGCAGCCCTTTACGGCGGAGAATAACTGTCGCGAGCAGCTCTCCAAGAAGATAGCAGCCGATGATTTCACCGACAGCGATGTAGATCATCATCATCCAGATTGGTATGTCGATGCCGTAACCATATTTAAGGACGAACGGAACGATGACAGTGTTCGAAGCGATCGCGGGAATCGGCACGAGCCAGCGGTTGAAGCGCAGGAGATATCCCCCGGCGGCTCCGATCAGGGTAGCAAGGCTTCCGAAGATCACATCGAGAAGTATTCCCCCACCGAGGCCGTTCGCGATAAGACAGCCTATGAACAGGCCAGGAATGGCGGCAGGCGTAAACAGCGGCAGTATGGTCAGAATCTCTGCTATGCGCACCTGAACTGCGCCGTAGGAAATCGGCGCGAAGATGAGTGTGAGGGCGACATACAGTGCCGCTATTATTGCGCCCTGTGCCAGGAACAGGGCTTTTGATTTTGAACTTTCTTTATTCATGTTTTCCCTCTGTTGCCTATATTGAATCAATCGACGTTCAGTATAAAGGTATTTGGGGGCTTTTGCAAATGGTGTATAATAAAAACGGAGGGAATCAAATGAAGATTTTAGTTACGGGCGGAGCCGGCTTCATCGGCTCCCACACAGTCATAAAACTAATGGAGAGCGGACACGATGTTTTCATAGTGGACAATCTCTGCAACGCCAATGAAAAGGTGCTGGGTCGCATAGAGCAGCTTACGGGAGTCGCTCCTGCCTTTGCAAGGGTTGACATAAGGGATAGAGAAGGTCTCACAGCTGTATGCGAAAAGGCGGCGGCTGACGGAGGTTTCGACGCGTGCATCCACTTCGCCGGACTCAAGGCGGTCGGCGAATCAGTCGCAAAACCGTGGGAGTACTACGAGAACAACATCGGCGGCACGCTGACGCTGCTCGATGTGCTCAGAAAGCACGGATGCAAAAACATCATCTTCTCTTCTTCCGCAACGGTCTACGGTGATCCTGCAGTCGTACCAATTACCGAAGAGTGCCCGAAGGGCAAGTGCACGAATCCATACGGACAGACCAAATCCATGCTGGAAGAGATTATGATGGATATGCAGAAGGCGGATCCGGAGTGGAACATCGTCCTCCTGAGATACTTTAACCCGATCGGCGCGCATCCATCAGGGCTCATCGGCGAGGATCCGAATGGCATCCCGAACAATCTGATGCCGTACATCACCCAGGTGGCTGTCGGCAAACTGGCAGAACTCGGCGTCTTCGGCGACGACTACGATACGCCGGACGGCACAGGCGTGCGCGACTACATCCATGTGGAAGATCTGGCGGAAGGCCATGTCAAAGCGCTGCAGGCCATTGAAGCAAATTGCGGGCTTGCGATTTACAATCTGGGCACTGGCACCGGCTACAGTGTACTCGATGTGGTCAAGGCTTTTGAGAAAGCTACGGGCGTTGCGATTCCGTACTCCATCAAACCGCGGCGCGCCGGAGATATCGCGGCGTGTTATTCGAATCCTGCGAAGGCTGAAGCGGAGCTGGGGTGGAAGGCTCGTTTCGGTATTGAGGACATGTGCCGTGACGCCTGGAACTGGCAGAGCAACAACCCGGATGGGTACGGAGAATAGATTACAGTTAAGCGTTGGCGGCCTTGAGAGTTTTGATGAACTCCGAGGCCGCTTTTGATAAGTACTTGTTGCGCGGATAGGCGACGTACATGCTGCGTGTGCAGATTGTCTCATCGGCCAGATAGAGCTTAGGAAATCTCGAGAGGCCGCTCCTGCGGATGCTGCTGTCGGTGATCAGTGAAACGCCGACGCCCGCCATGGTCAGGGCCAGGGAAGTAAGCGTCTGCTCTGCGCGTATGATCTTTTCAGGATGGCAGCGGTATTTTTCAAACAGCCGCTCCATCATCTGTCCTATGTGCTGGCCCTCGCGCAGCATGATGAAAGGGCAGCTGCAAAGGCTGCGGAACTGTTCTGCCGTAATGGCTGCTCCGGTTGAGCCGCCTGATTGACTTGTATCGGCGTCGTTAGATGCGGCAAGTTCCTTGTTTATATCCCAGTCTTCCGGCACGGCCAGATATACTTTTTCATCCAGCAGTTTTTCGTAGACGAATCTGTCGGGCTCGTCCGCTGAAGGTGTGATGA
>Ga0256407_10007475_pt1 | contig 16422 bp, 3 predicted proteins | sample RumenRJG_04DNA_FD_193489 | JGI IMG/M metagenome (GOLD analysis project Ga0256407, IMG submission 193489) | Bovine rumen microbial communities from Lethbridge, Alberta, Canada - RJG_04 | ecosystem: Host-associated > Mammals > Digestive system > Stomach > Rumen | place: Canada: Alberta | collected...
CAATCCCCAACTTTTTTATTTTTAACAAATATTAATTATTATTTAATATAATCATCAAGATGTTAAAAATATATAATTATTGAGTTTAAAAATATTAAAAAATCATATATATTATGAAATCAATATTCAAATATTTTATTTTTAATCATTTATAAGATGTTTTTAATAATTTTCCCAATATATATATAATAATATTAATAATAGAGTATTACAATGTAGATTAATATCTCTTAAGTTATTTAATATATATATTAATGATTTAATTAAAGAATTAAATTAGAATTCATATGAAATATTAGCTTATACAGATGATTTATGTATATTATGTGAAGGAATAAATCAATTATTAAATATAATAAATAAAATAGAAAAATGGAGTATATTAAATGGAATATATGTTAATAAAAAGAAAAGTGGTATTATGATATTAAAAGTTACAGATGATAAAAATGAAATAGAAGGATATACAATTATAAAACAATATAAATATTTAGTTATAATAATTGATAATAAATTGAAAATTAATTATCATATAGATATTATTGATAAAAAATAAGTGAATATTTTCAAATTATGTATTAAATAAAAAAGATTTTAATATTAAATCAATTATGTTAATATTTGGTTATTTTCATAAATCTAGATTATTATCTGGATTACCTACATTTATAGAACAAAAATCATGGATTGATAGAATAGATAAAAATATTAAAAAATTATTAAAATTACTAATAAGAACTAATAATAATAGATTAAAAATAGCATTATGATTACCTAATTTAAATACTTATTTAATATGTAGATTATTAAAATTAAAACAAAAATATGAATATATTTTTAATGAAAAATCAACTATGTATAATAAAATAATAAAAGAAATAGTATATATTAATGATATACCATCAAATGTTTATTATAATAGTTTTATTACTCAAAAATTAAAATATTTAGGAGAAAAAGAAAGATGTATAATTAATGAGCAATTTAATAATAGATTAAAAAATAATATATATTCATGTTGATAATGATTTTATTTTACATAAATTAATGTATCATAGAGGAAGTTTCAAAGAGATATATTTGAAAAATATGTATTTTATTAATTATTAAATATTTTTGAAAACAAATTAATTTGATAAATTTTAAAATAATAATACAAAAATTTTTAAAATATATGTTGTGGTGAAATAAATAATGAAAATTTTCAATTTAAGATAAAATAAATAATAAATTAAGTAAAGATATTAAATATATTAACATGCAATTGATTGAAAATCTCTAAGACCTCCTTTTATCATATCCTCAATTTCTTTCATTTTTTCATTAAATTCTTCTTTATTATTGTTTAATACTTTCATATTTTTTTTAAATTCAGAAAACTTTTTTATTAATTCTTCATCAGCATTTCTTCCTAAACATTTTGCTCTTACAACTCTCTTAATATTTTCAAATTTTGTTTTAAAATCCTCAAAAGTATTGATTTGATTTAAGTTATTAAATATTTCAATATCTTCTTCCATTAAAGATGCTTGTTCTTTAACATTACCTTCTTTATCAACAATAAATGTTAATCCAGGACAATCCCTTGAATAAGGACACCCAACAGATTCATTTAATTTTTCATCTCCAGTTTGAATAATAAAAGTTGAAACAAAAGAAAATTTTATATTATACTTTTTAACTTTTTTATCCGATATATCAACTTCTTCATTTTTAACATCACCATCTGTAATAATTATTAAATGTTCAAAATTATTTTGTTTTTCATTGTTAGCAATATCTGCAATTAAACTACTATTTGTACCTAATTCACCATCAATTTCATTTAAAAAATTTCCAATTCCTTTAAAATTTAATTCTTTAAATTTTTGATTCCATATATAAAATTTATCTCCTCTTTCTGAATAATAATTTGCAAAAAATAATTCTTTTATCTTATTAAAATATACCTTTTGATTATATACAGAAGCTGATGCATCAACGACAAATAAAGTTTTCATTTGAGAAACTGGTTTTTTTTTTCTTTCTAAAAAACCATTAAATTTATCGTCCCAATTAATTTTAATATCAAGAAATTTAGGTTTATAATCAATAGGATTAACATAATCTTTTAAAACAGTATGTTTTTCAACAGCAGCAAGCCAAGAACATATATTTAAAAAATATCTTGGAGTTCCAGTTTGATCCATTTCTAGAAAGAATTTAGTATAAGAACAATCAATAACTATATCACCTTCTTTATCATTTGAACAATAAAATAGAGCGTTAAAACCACCATCAGAATCTTTTGATAATGAAATAAATGGGACTAATTTATTTGGATCTGTTATCATTTTTAATTGTTCATTTTTTCCAAAATATAAAATTTCATCATTTTTTGGATTTTCTATTATATATGAAACTGTATTTCCTTCATACATTTGGAATAAATTATGAGTAATTTTTTGTCTTTGAAAATGATCCGTAGTAAGAATTTTTCTATTAAATGTTCCATTTTCTTTAAGAATACCTGTTTCAATTCCTTTTAATATTTGTTTTCCTTTATGAAAACCACCTATTCTAAAATTAATTGTTCCATTAAATAGTTTTTCAAGAATTAAATTAGATTGAAAAGTAAAAGGAGCATTATCTGAGAAAAGACCTAATCCTCCTCCATTTTTCCAAAACTCAATGATTACTCTTACAAATTCACCTAATAGTTCTGGTTTAGATTTTTGAAAATCTTTTCTTGGTAATTCTGCATAAGGTTCTCCGCTTAAAACTAAACATGCATAATAATTACAATAACCATTATTATTTTCTATTAATTTTTCTATTGCTGATTCATAATCTATTGCATAATCTGCTTCAATTCCTAAATAATCCAATGCTTTTTGAATGCAATAATTATTTCCGGGTGGAGGTGATTTAATATATCTATAAGATAAATGAGGATTTTCTCTCAAATTCATTTCTGCAGTATATAACATTACTATTAATACTTTTTTTCCTTTTAAAAACTTTTCTGGATACATTGCATTTTTAATATAACCTTCAACTGTTTGAAGTTTTCCTTCTGAGTCTTTTTCTTCTATTTCACCTTCATAAAATGAATGAGAATATAAAAAAATAGGAATTTTCTTTAAATTTTTTACTAAATTGGATTCAGATTTATAATTTTTGAAAAATTCAAAAGTTTCTTTATCAAAGTGATTAAAATGAGGCTCTTTTAAAACAAAATCAGAATTATTAGACTTTGAATCAGAAAAACTAAGTGCAATAGCTTCTATAATTTTATTAGGTTGTTTTGAATAAACAATAAAAGGAAATAATTTCTGAATTCCAAAAGGATAAATTCCAACTCCGATTCCAATAATTAAAAGGTTTTTTGAAACACAATAATTAATTTCTTTTAATATATTTTTTCTTTCAGATTTTTTAAACAAACCATCAGTTAAAATAAATAAATAATCAGTATGTTCTTGTTTTCTAGCATTAGTAACATTATAAGCTGCTCTAATAGCAGCACATAAATTAGTATTTTCACATTTATAATCTTCTGATAAAAAATATAATAAACTTCCCCACATTTGAGATTTATTTGATAAAACATCTAAAGTACCTCTTTCAGAACAAATTAAAATTGGATTTGAATTTGTAGAAATGATTAAATTAAATGAAGGGATATCAATATATGATAGAGCACTTAATAAATATCTAATTGTATTGATAGTATGTTCTCTTGATAATCCTCCTAAACAAGAATATGAAGAATCTATTATTATTGTTAAACCGTAATTTTTAATATATCCATCACCAAGTTGTCTATATATTTTTGGGTTTGGAGTTGGATTTATACATAATTTTATAAATTCATAAATATCTATTTGAGTTCCTACATCTGTTAATATTGTTTCTGTTGGAAGATTTGGTTCAAAAATTACTTCTAATAATTGTAAATTTATTAAGTTTTTTGGGATTTTAAAACTTTTTATATAATCTGAAATATTTATTTTTAGTTCTAAATTTATTATTTTACCAACTTTTTTTTTTATTTCTTTATTTTCTTCTGAATTTATTTCAGGCATTTTAAATTTAAAATCAAGTGATTCTTTTTTGACAAATATTTCTTCTTTTTTTTTAGAATTTATATCAAAATCAAAATCATTTTGAAATTTTTTAATCATATTTTCTATATTTTTATTTTTTTCAATTTCAAATTTTAAAGGTAATATTTTGGTATTATTATTGATTGATTCATGTGATGAAGTTAATGATTCTATTAATGATTTTATTAAATCATTATTAATTACATTATTTAGAACAATATCTTCTTTATTTTTAATAATAAAAGTAGTTAAATTTCTTTTATCATTACATTTACTTGAAAATTCTGTTAATTGTTTAATCACAATATCAATTTGATCTTTTTCCATATATTCAATAGGAAGATAAAATAAAAAGTTAAAAAAACAATTATTTTGCTTAAATATTTCATTAATCCATTCTTCATATAACTTATATTCATCATCTAAACCATTTGTTAAAAAATAAAAAATTCTTTGACTATTTCTATTTATTCTTGGAAATTTATCAATTGCAACTTTAGCACAAGAAGCAATATTTGTTCTATATCTTTCAATAGAAATAGAATCAAAAATTCTTTGTATAATTTCTTTTGAATGAGGTTCATCAAAAGATTTTAATACTACTTTAAATTTACAATCTCCTACAATTGCAAAAAGATATTTTATTTCAAGATAATGAAAAGCATTAATTAAAGATATTATTATTATAAAATAAACAAATTTTTGAAATTTAGTTAATATCCTTGTACAATCAAAAATTACATTCATTTCTAATTCATTAAATTGAATTTCCTTTTGTAAATTTTGAGTTGATATTTCTTTGATTAATTTTTTTGTTATTGGTTTTGAAATATCTATTATTCTTTGTAAATATTCTAAATTTCCTTCATTTTTATCATCTTTATATTCTTTAATATCTTCTAAATTAATTAAAGAATCTGTTGTTTTATATTGAAATTTAGTTTTATTACTTTTTTTCATATGTTCAATTATTATTTTAATTTCATTTTTAATATCAAATTTATTTTCTTCAAAATCATTTCCAACAATAAAAGCTCTAGATTGAATTTCTTTTTTTAAAATTCCTTCATTTTTATTTTTAGCTTTATTTGGAAATTTTTTTTCTGTTTCATAACTTAAATATACCTTTTGAATTTCTTCTGGTAATTTTAGAGGCAATATAGGTAAAGGAATTGGAATAATAGGTATTATTGGTTTAATTTCTTTCTTAGGTGTACCTAAACTGAAATGTTTAAAAAGACTTTCAAATAGATCATTAAAAATATTTGAATTTTTTTTTTTTGTATTTCTGCTAGAGCTTCTTGATGTTGACATTACTTCTTCTTCTGTTTCTTCTTTTTTTTCATCTTCTTCAATTTCTCCTTTTTCTTCTATTTCTTTTAGTGAATTTATAGAATTTAAGTTTAAATTTTTATTGTTTCTTTGTGAAAAATCACTTTTAGGAATTTTAAATTTAAGCTTAGGAGGTAACATAAATATTAATTCTTGATTTCTTGATACATTCACCGCAAAATCAAAATTAAAATAATTTTTTTTAAATCCAACTTCAAATAATTTTTGCATCATTTTTAAAAATGAATTTTTATAATTATTTGTATATTCTGAGATTAAATTATCATCTTTATTATTAATAGCAGTAAAAGCATTAGCTAATTGTGAAAAATATTTAGATATTATTTTTTCTTCTTCAATATTTTGGGATTTTTTTGCTTTATAAATATATAAAGGTAAGATTATTGTTCCAACTTCACAATCTTCAAAATATTTAATTAATGAATTAATAGTTAAAACTTTTGGTATTTCAATAGTATTTATTTCTGCAATTTCAATATTATTCATTTCATTTTCACCAAAATCATAACTATTTTTTTTTATTAAGCTTTTATCAAAAGACTCTTTCATTGGAACTCCGTTTTGAATTAAAAATTTTGTTTTTAATGTGTTTGTACTTATTTGGTTATCATTATCATTTCCACTTTCTTCTTCTTCATTTATATCATTTTCTTGACTTAAATCTTTATCTTTATAATCATCTTTAATTTTTATATTATCTTCATTTATTTTAATAATTAAATCTTGAACTGTTTTTGAATGATTAAAATCTAAAACTTCATTATAATTATAGTATTGATTATCAATATAATCATTTATATTGAAATTTTCAATTAAATTCAATACTTTACTTTTATCCTCTATAAGATCTTTAGTTTTACTTAAGAATAAACTTAATAAAGATTCAAAAGGATTTCTATTTAATTGTATATTTTGACTTTCAATTGGGAAATATTTATTAAAATCTTCATTAAAATTATCTAAATTTTTATGAAGGATTTTTTGAAAAGTATTTATTGAAATATAATCTTCAAATCCAATTACAGAAAACCATTTGTCTTCCTTTTGAATTATAATAAGTTTATTATCTTCTTTTTCCTTTTCAAGAGTTCCTTCATTTGATAAATATAATAAATTTACATTTTCTGGTAATTCTAAAATTAAATCTTTTTTATCATTAATAAAAATTTGTCTATATAAAAATTCTCCTTTTCCCCAACATGTAAATGGCGAAATGAGAATAGCATTTTTTTCTATATCATCTAAATTATTTACATTTATTTTTTTCTCATCTTTTATTTCTTTTATCATTTCTATATCTATTTCCTTTATATTTTGATTATTTTGAAATAATTCTATTTTTTTTGAAAAACTATTTATTTTAAATTCAAATGTTGCTATTTTATCATCATCGAATTTAGTTAGATTTATTTTAATTTTAATTGAAAAATATTTTTCAAATGAATTCATATTAATTTCTTTAGTTGATTCCACAATAGAAACTCCTTCTGACTTTTTTATTGTAGTAAATGTTCCTATTATATTTGTATCTATAAAAGTACTAACTAAAAAATAAAGCTTAATTTCACATTCTTTTTCAAAAGAGGGAATAAATATATTCATTTTATCAGCAAGGAAACTTTTAGTTGAAAAATCATAAATATAAAAATCAAAATAAGTGGGAATAATTAATGAATTTATTAAAATTGGAATTTTAATATGTTCAGAAACGAAAAACTCAATTAAGCAATGTAAAATGTCTATTTTATACATATCTTTTTTATCATTTTTTCTTTTTAGAGTAATAATAAATTTATTTGAGTTTTCATTTTTGATTAATGGTTCATCAAATGTATTATCATTAAATGATTTTATTCGATGTTGTAATTCAAAAGGAATTTCATTATTATTATTTTCAAATTTAAATTCTAATGTTTCTCCATTTAATAATTTTTTTGCATTTAATCTATATTTCTCATTATCAAAAGTGAGAGAATATTTTTCACATATTAAAACAATTTGAATTGGATGAATTACAAATATTACTTCAATTATAATATCAATTGAAGAAGTTTTATCTGAAACTTTTAAAGTTCTATTTAATTTATAAATTTTTTCTTCATTTGTAGTATTTGGAGGTGGAAAAGAAAATTCAATAATAATAGAAGAGTTAGGATCTACATGAGATTTTCTTAATTTCATGTATTTTTTATCTTGTGTATCATATAAATTAATAAATTCTTCTTTTTTTTCCTCATCATTTTCTTTTTTATATTTTGTTTCAATTTCAACATTTAATGATTCTTGTACTAATGAATAAATTTTTAAATTACAGAATTGCTCAAATAATTCAGGACTTAATGGTCCTGGATTAAAATATAATTTTTTATAATTACATAATAATTGCCCATTCTTTTTAATTATAAAAGCTTGAGATAGAAGAGAGGGTTTATCATTTATATCATTTAAAGAAAATTCATATTTTACATTAGGAAAAACAGGAAGGGAAAAATCTTTCATATAAATCTTATCTTTATTCACTTTTGGAATATCTTTATATTTTTCTGAAAATTTTTCAAAAACATTTATAAAAGAATTCATTTTTTTTTGGAAGTCATATAAATATTTTTCAAAATTTTCATCAGATTTATTAAAATTATATAAAATATCAAATTGTTTTAAATGTTTGTCTAATATTATATAATTTTGATTAAATTCTTGAATGTCAATATCTTTATTATTTAATAAATTTTGAATATGATTAAATGTTGTTTTTAAAAGTTCTACAGTATTTCTAAAAAGTAAAATTATATCATCAATAGTATATTGACCGAAAAAAATTTTTTCATATTCAAATTCTTGAAATAACGATTCTTTTTCTTCTTCACTGATTTCTCTATGATGTTTACTTTCAAATCTTTCAATTATATTGTTTTTGTTATAATTATTTACTTTTTCTTCTAAATCATTTACTTTTTGTTTTATTTCTTCTTGTGTAATGTTTAATAGACTAATAAAATCTTCTAATGATTTTGAATAATTTATACAATTTTGCTTTTCAAAGAGTATTAACATTTGTTTTGATAAGTTTATATTGATGAAATTTTTAATATATTCTTTTGGATTTTTTATGAAATTTATAACATGAAATTTATTTGAATTTATATCAGTGTTTAATAATTCATCAAATTTATTGGATAATAATATTTGAAATAATGACTGGTAAAAAGTTAATAAAAGATTGTGAATATAATTCAAAATATCTTTCTCAGCATTAATTTTTACTGAACAAATTTTATTAAAAAATATATAAAACATATTTATTTTTTTATTAAAAATTTTTTCATTTTTTATATCATCTGTAATTAAATTTATCCATGATAAATTAATATTATTTTTATTATACATTGATAACAAAATTTCTTCTCTAATTATTTTTGTTAAATCTTTTTCCAAATAATTTTTATCATTTCCAAAAATTAAACAATTAGTTGATGATAATATTCTAAGAATAAATGCCCAAAAAGGTATATAAATATATGGTGATGGCTTTAATAATTTATCAATATTTTCTTTTGTCACATTTTGTAATAAAATTTTAATGTTATCATAATTATTAAGTAAGAAATATTGAAATGATGGTAAACCTTGTATATTTATTATTGAATCTATATTAAAATCATGTTCAAAACATTTAAAATCTTCAAAACTTAATTGTTTATGAATTTCTTTATTTTTTTGTTGATAATATTCATCAAAAAAATTTCCTAATTTTATCATATCAATTAAAACCTTATTTTTATTAATAGCATCAGAAATATTTTCATTTTCTTTTTTATTATTTTCTTCAATGTATTTTAAAATTAATTCTCCATCATTCAAATCATTTTCTAAATTTATTTTGTTAAAATATTTATAAAATTGTAAAGAAATAATTGCAGCAGCATTTTTAAATGTTTTTGAATCTTTTATTTTTTCTTCAATATTTTTATACAATTCTTCATATAAATTCTCATTATTAAGGAATTCAATATTATCGAAAGCAGGTCCACATATATATTTTTCTTTATTTTCATAAGTGAAGAAAAGAAAAATTAGATCATTTATTTCAAAATTCGGAATCGTAATATCCATTGTTAATTCATATACTCCTGTAATTTTATAAATATAAATGAATTCCTCTTGTAAAAGAGTATTTCTTTCTTTGTCTTTATTTTCATATTTTTCCTTTAAAATTTGTCCAAAACGATTTTTTCTTTCATCAATATCATTAAAAAAAATAGTCAGTTCTTCAATTGAAATTTTATTTTGATATATTTTTAACATTAAAGAAGCTCTACATATTTTATTTGCATATTTAAAATCAAAATCTTGATAATTTTGAAGTGAAATAATATATTTTAATAAACTTTTGAATTCATGATTTTTTTGAAATTCTGAAGATAATCCCATTATTTTAGATATATCATTTGACATTTTAATTTCTTCTATTTTCTTAAGTATTTCCAATGAACTTGAATATTGAAGAATAGAATCAATAAATCTTATATGGGGAGATTTATCATTAATATTTTGTATTACTGGAACTTTCCAATCAATATTATTTTTATATAAAGCCATTTTTTCTTCACATATTGATACCAATGACTCAAAATCTTTATTTATTATATTTACTTTCTTAATCATATCTTCTTTTTTTAAATCAAAAGCAGCATTTATCTTAGATATCAAATTATTTTGCCAAATTTTAAATGTATCTGGAACTTTTAAATTTTTTAAATCATCTTTTAATTTATTTAATTTCTCCTCTGCTATTCTATATTTTTCTTCTATTTCAATATCATTTTTTATTTCTTCTAATTTTCCCTTAATTTCATTTAAAACATTTTTATCTTCATCTATATCCAAAGGTTCATTTGCATTATTTTCAAGAATTGTTAAGGATTGCATTTCTTTCCTAATATCTATTAATCTACTATTTATTTCATTTTTATTTAAATTATAATTAATATTGCTTTTTTTTGTCAAATAAAACCAAAGAAAACTATTACTATTATAATAAAAATATCTTTTTTTAAAATATTGTGTAAACTCTTCAATTTGGTTTAAATTTTCAAGTGAATTGTATTTCTTTTCAATGAATTGAAAGAAACTTGTTTCTTTAATAAAATAGTTATTTAACAAAATTTTATATGTAGATGAACTAGGAGTTAAACCATAAATTATGCTCCAAGCTCTTGAATATATATTATTATTTTTTTTAGGATCAAAAAAATATTGAGAAGTAAAATTATTCTTTTTAAATTCAATTTTTTTTCTTTTTTTTTGAAAATTCATAAATATTTCTCCAATTTGTTTGGTCAAATCTTTTTTTGGAGCATATTCTTGAATAAATGCTATTATATTTTCAGTATCTTCTGCATCTTTTTCTATTTCAATTTCATTTTCATTGAAATCTGCTAATGGAATACTTATTTTTGTTCCTCTTGTAAGTTTAAATGAATTTTTATTATTTAAACATAAGGTTAATTGAATTCTTCCGTTTTGAGTTTCATTAAATGGTTTATGGATAAAAACATGGTTATCTATTTCAATTGTGAATTCTATTTTATTTCTGATTAACATTGATATTGTATTGATATATAAAATAATTAAATTATATTCATTGTGTTCAACAAATAAATGTTTAGGAAAAAAGAAATCAACTATTTCAAATAATTCAGGATTTTTTACACATCCATTGAAAAATTTAATAAAACCTTTTTTTGTTTGATCTTTTACAAACAAATCTATTTTTCCCCATAAAGTAACAAATCTTTCATCATAAATTTGATAATTCATTTTATCAGTAAATAATTCTTCATCACCTATTAGTAAAACAAGTAGTTTCATTTTCAATAATATTGGCTTTAATTCCTTTTTTTTTAATAATTCTTTTGAATCTAATGAAATATGTGAAATTGTATTGAAGTCAATTTTTTGACTAACTTCATATATTTCTTTGAATAAATTTTTTATTATTGAAATTTGGAAAAAATTTGATAAAGTTTCATCATATTTATTATTATTTTCATTATGATAATAAAGTAAATTTAAAGTATCATTTATATTCTTTATAATTAAAGAAATATTCTCTTCTTTAATTTTCAACTTTAAACATTTTTGTACGAAACTTTTAAAATTAAAAGAAAAAATATTTTGTTTATTCGATTGTTGAATTTTTGTTAATTCTTCAAGAACATCATTCACTTCTTTTTCTAATTTATTTTCCTCTAAATACTCTAATTCTTTATAACTATCTTGTTTAATGAACTCATCATAAGTTTTATTTTCAATTTCTTCCAAAGAAAATTTATTTTGTTCATCATTATTTTGACAATAAGAATTAAAATAATAGAGTTGAAAAATAGTTTTAACCCAATTACATATTTCATCACTATTTTCTTTATAATTATATTTTTTACCATCATTTCCAATAAAAGTTAAATGTCTTGGAGAAAATTTAACTCCTCCTGCCATTAAATTTGAAAAAACTTCACTTTGATTTTCATTTAATTTATGACAACAAGCAAGTTTAGAACAAATTGTTACCCATACTTTTTTATTCATTTCATTTTCATATCTTGAATTATAAATAATAACTGTAGAATCAGATATTTCAGTATCTAAAGAAATAAGAGAAAATCTAGCACATGAATTAAATAAAATTTGATTAATTGATTTTTTCCCTAAATTAGAAGGATTAAATGTTAAAAAAAATTTAAATTTATCTTTAATATTATCCTTATTTAATTTTATTTCTTTTGAACTTATTATATTTAATTGAGGATTTTCATTACATAATGATGCTATTGAATCAAATAAAATTGAATGTCCCATTTCAATTCCATCGAAACAAACCCACTTTCCAGTTAAGGCTGCATTAATAAAAGAAGAATTTTTATGTTCTAATCTTCCTGGAAGAGAAATTATATTATAAAAATTATCTTTTGCTTCTTTTAATTTTTGACGTTCTTCATTAGATAAATTTATATTATTTTTATTTAATTTTTTAATTATTTCTTGGAAAATACTATTATATTGATTTTCTTTAATTTTATTGAATTTTTTTTCCTGTTTAATCAAACTTTGAACTTTTTCGTAATTATCTTCCAATTTTTTTAATTCATCACTTTCAATTTTTGTTTTTATTATATCTTGACCTGTTAATATTGACATATCTGAATTTGAAGTTATTTGATATAGTATTATACTTTGACCAAGAATTTTAGTGAATATTTGAATTAAATATGATTTTCCTGAAGCTGTTTCCCCTTGAATTAATGGAATTTTGTTTGATTTAATACAACATATTAAAAATATTATTCCTAATTTTTGAATTTTTGTTAATGAATTAAAAAGTCTTTTATTCTCTTCTTTATTTATTTTCTGAGGAGATTCTGTGTAAAGAGTAATTTTATCAATTTTATTTGGGTTTAAATATAAAACTAATTTTTTTTTATTATCATCATAATCAATTTCTGGAGCAAAATCAGATGTTAAAGATATATTTAATGCCTTCATCATATTTTTTTGAATTTCAATTTTATCAAATCTATAAATAAAAATGAATAATAATAAATAAGTAGAATTAATTTTAGGAAATTGTTTCCTAAAATCAATATATTTTTTCACATCTATTAAAGTAAATCCAGGTTCAATTGAATTACTTTTTACTATAGTTAATGCTTCTATAAATTTTTTTGCAAATAAACTATATTCATTCTCTCTAGCCTCCTGATAATATTTATTTAATTCATCTTTATTTTCTAAAATACTTTTTTTTTCATCTTCATTTAAACTATTATGATTTGAAACATAATTTTCAACGTATTCTTTTTTTGAGTTTTCATCATAATGAATATTGTTAAATAAATTAGTTATTATTTTAGTAAAATCATCTCCATTTGGATTTTCAACAATATGATAAATGGAATTACTTTTTAAATTTAATGGAATTCTATCTAATAAACTTTCATTATTACTTCTATTTATTATTCCTATTATATTTATATTTCCAATTTTTAATTCTGTACCATCAGGAAGGTAAATATTTCTATTATCTTCTAAATTAAATATTGTTGTTAATAAATCAAGAACAGGAAGAGAGGCATTATTAATTTCATCAAATATAATTATTTTTTTTGAATTTTTTTCTTTTAAAGCTTTAGTTATATCAGTTTCTTTATATTCAATTGTAGTTTCATTTTTATCTGATTTAGATATAATCATATTCATAAGTAATTCATCTGATTTAGTTGATTTTGATAAAACTTTATGAATAATTTCTAATCCTAAATATTCTGCTACATAATAAATTGCTTTTTTTTTTCCTTGTCCAGAATCTCCTTCTAAAACAAGGGGAACATGAGTTGCACATGAAAAATGTACTAAATCACAAATTTCTGAAAATTTAGTAGTGAAATAAATATTAGGATCTTTATAATTAAAATTATTAAAATCAATACTTAATTGTGTTCTTTTAGAAATAAGTTTTTTATCATCTATATTTTCTTCAAATGGATTTTCATTGTCTTTAAATTTATATATTTTATATTTTTCATCATCATTATTATCTTTTCTTTCTTTTTTACCATTTTCATATATATAAAAAACTAATTTTAAATTTTTATTATGATCTGAATGTGGTCTGTAATTATCTAAACGTTTTGAAATTTTGATTGAATTTAATTTTTCTGCTAAAGTTAAATTAGGTTTAATTTCTTCAATCAATTTTTCTTCTTTATCTGCTTTTTTATTTAAAACTATTGTTTTTTCTTTTTCATTATAATCTTCAACATTAATTATAGAAAAACGAGAAAGAATTGATTCTGAAAGAGTTATTTGATCATTTAAACTACTAGTAGCTATTATTTTAAAGTTTTTAAAACCTTTTAATTCTTTATTATCTTCTGAGGTAAAAGTATTTGTTGTATCTTCTGAAAGAGTTATTATATTTTTATCAGAAAATAATTCGTTGAATCTTTCTAAAACAGATGTTTTTACTTTTGATATATTTTTTAAAATTAAAGATTTATCTTTAAAAATAGCTGATAATATTAATCCTGGTTTAAATTCCATTTTCAAACCAATTATTCTATTATTGTTATCTTCATAAAATAATTTTTTGAAAATATTATCCACTAAATTATTTTGAAAATCTGAAGAATATTTTTTTTTCTTTTCAATTTCTTTTGTAACTTCTTTTTTAATTTTTTCTATATTTTTATCCCATAATTTTTCATATTCTCCAATTTTAGAAATAATATTAGGTATTTGAAGAATATCATAAATTTGAGTTAAACAATAATTTTTATGTTCAATATTTGAAAAGAAAAAAGAACTTCCTAATAATTGAAGAACAGTAGATTCTCTATTTAAAGGAACAGTTATTGGATCTTCTAAATATATTTTAGATGCATAGGTCTTATAACAAGAAGGACCTATTAATAAAATTGGTTCTTTAAAACTTGTTAATTTCATTTGAAAAAGTAATTCTAATAAAGTTTTTAATGATTGAATATCTCTTAATTCTCCTCTTTTTCTTTCTATATCATCTTTCTCCCTTTCTTTTATTTCTTTCTGATAAAAAATAATTTTTAAATCTTTTTTTTCTAAATAAAATGTCAGTATATTAGCTTTTTCATCTTCAATAAGATTTGTTTCTGAGTTAAAAGTTTCTTTCAAATCATCAATTTCTTTATCTTTTAAATTTAAAGTATTTTCTTGTTTTAAAACTTCACAAAAATTATCTAAATATTTTTTCTTATCTTCATACCTTGATAAAGCATAAAAAAGAAGATTATGTTGAAGTCCAAAATTTTTATATGAATTACTTTGTTTTTTTTGATATTGTAATCTTCCTATAATTTTGGAAACATCTCTTAAAGACCAAGATTCTTGAAATATATGTGCTTTATTTATTTCAAACATACATTTCCCAATTTTTTCGCATTCTTCTTTTCCAATAGTTTCTTTTTTATCATTTGATAAAAAATCATTAATATCATTACAAATTTTTTGAATTTCTTTCTCATCTAATTCAGGATAATTTATTTTTCTTATTTTTCTCAGTATAGCAGATGGTAATTCAGATCTTCCAATAATTCCTACATTATTTTGACATATTATTAGGAAAAAAGTAGATGATATTATAAATTCTTTTTTATAAGCAACCATTCCAGGAATATATAAATTAGTGTCAAAAATTAAATCTAGAATTGGAACAATAGAAAGTATAGTAGACATAGGAGAAATATTTAATTCATCAGCAATATAATATTTTCCTTCAATTAAAGCTCTAGTTAATAAACCTTGATTAAATTCTATTTGATTATTTATTATAGTTGAAGAACCATATAAATCATTTGGATATGTACTTGAATGAAATGTTTGAATATAAAATTTTCCATAAAGATCTTCATCAATTTCTCTCATTTCAGCTATTGCTCTTGCAGCTGTTGTTTTTCCATAACCTGGAGGACTTTCTACACATAAATATAAATTTATTAATGATGATAAATATACTATTCCTACAAAATTTATTAATTTATCTGAACTTGAAAAAGAATAATTTTCATTTCTTTCTTGTGATTCCTCCTTCTTTTTATTGATATCTAATATAAATTGTTTTATTGATTCATATTTAAGTATATCTATTTCATCTGAATTTTTTAAAAATAATAAATCAAATACTACATTTATTATTTCCTCTTCTTTAATATCTCTTTTTTTTTCTCTAAATTTTATTATTAGTTTATATATTGAATGACATAATTTATAGATTGATGAAATAGAATAATTAGATAAATAATTATTTTCTTGATTATTCTCGTTTTTAATTAACTTCACTTTTTCATTAATTAAACCAAATAAATCTTCTTTTATTGAATAATCAAATTGATCTTTCTTTTTATCTTGTTTAATTCTATATTGATTATTAATTAAAGAATTTGTTTTTTCT
>Ga0256407_10007476_pt1 | contig 16416 bp, 1 predicted proteins | sample RumenRJG_04DNA_FD_193489 | JGI IMG/M metagenome (GOLD analysis project Ga0256407, IMG submission 193489) | Bovine rumen microbial communities from Lethbridge, Alberta, Canada - RJG_04 | ecosystem: Host-associated > Mammals > Digestive system > Stomach > Rumen | place: Canada: Alberta | collected...
GATTGGGGATTGGGGATTGGGCCCAATCCCCAATCCCCAATCCCCAATCCCCAATCCCAATCCCCAATCCCCATTTTTTAAAAATTTTTTAAAATTATTACATTTTGATTTAATAATTTTATAATTCATTATTTTTAAATTTATTTAATTAATTAAAAAGAAATTATCTAATGAAAGTATTAATTTTCTTCAGAATTAGATTAATTACTAACTGAACTTTTTCTTGAACTATTTCTTGAATTACTTTTAGAACTATTCCTTGAATTACTTTTAGAGCTATTTCTCGATTTACTTTTAGAACTATTCCTTGAATTACTTTTAGAACTATTTCTTGAATTACTTTTAGAACTATTTCTTGAGCTACTTTTAGAACTATTTCTTGATTTACTTTTAGAACTATTTCTTGATTTACTTTTAGAACTATTTCTTGAGCTACTTTTAGAACTATTTCTTGAGCTACTTTTTGAACTACTTTTTGAACTATTTTTAGAAGCATTATTCTTATCATCTGTTTTTTTAATTTTTATTTCCTTTTCCTGTTTTCTTAAATTTGCCAAATATTTTTTGTATTTTTCTTTTATATCACCTTCTAAATCTTCTTCCTCGTTATCTAATAAATAATTATATAGCCATAATATTTCTTTTATTTTTATATTCATTTTTTTAATTTTTGATAAATTATATATGAATTTTTCATCTCTAATTTTTAAGTTATTATTTTCCCATAAATCCTGCTCCTTCAAATATCCTGCAATATTATTTTTATTTAACTTAATTTTATTTTCTTTATCTTCTTCCCTATATAATATAATAGTCATAAATAATCTTAAAGCTTCTAATAAATATTCTTTAGTTATTGTCAAATCTTCGTTTGAAAAGTAATCATTCAATTTTTTTATCGTTTTATCATCTAAATTAAATTTAGGTTTTTCATCTTTTTTATCTTTATTTGTCTTTTCTTTATTATTTTTTTCTTCCTTTTCTTCTTCTATTTCTTTTTTATCTTGATATTTTTCTATTTCTTTTTTAACATATTTAAATATTAATTTTAAATAATAATCATAAATTTTTGATACTTTTTTTACAATTAAATCATTTTTATTTTTGAATATATTTATGAAATCATTCGAAATACCTTTTAAATTTAAAAGTACATCATATATTTTTGTATTTTCATCTATTTTAATTATTTCATTTTTATCATTATTATCATTTTTATTTTTGGTTAAATATTCAATTAACAATACGAAATCATTTATAAGACTTTTATATTTATTATTATTTCCATTATAAGTGATAACATAATCGTAAATTATTAATTTATCATTATCATCTATTTCCTGGAAATTATATTTTTTTTCAAAATTTGTTATTACATCATTTATTTGATTAGTAAATTCTTCTCCTTTATATTTAAATTCTATTAATTCGCAATTTAATAATTTTTTATTTTCTAATAATGAATCAGTTAATTCTTTTTCAAATAAATCCAAAAAAATTTCAAATTCATTATAATTTTCATATTTTAGAGTATCAATTATTCTTCTATAAGATGAGTTAAACATTACTTCAATAAACTTTATATTTTTAAAAGCTCGGTATGTGAATATCTCATCTTCTTTTATAGCTTGAATATTAATTTTCATAATAGAATTAATATTATATTTTCCTTGCTTCGATTTTATATTTAATATTTCTTCTAATTTTTCATTTTGCTTTTTTGCAAATTTTTCATATAATTTTATATATGTTTTACCATATTTATTATTCTCATCTAAGAAACAATCAGATAAGTAATTCTTATTCGCATTTAAATCTTTATATTTAGAATCATATTTATTATAAAATTTAATAAAATCATTAATCGATTCAGTGTTTTGTTGATAAATTTCACTTTCAAGTATCACCGAGGTTTCTGCTTTATCTCTTGTAATTTCATGAGAATATTGCTCATTAAATAGATTTATTACTTTATTAAAATTAATTAAATTATCGGGAGAATAAAAATCATGTTCTTTCTCTTTTTTTGAATGTGTTTTATATTCTAAATACTTAATCAATATTAGATATTCATTTTTGTCTTTATGAGCTAAAATGTCCTTGATATAATTTTCATCTGGATAATCACTATAGTAAAAATATTCATAATAAGGATATTCTTTTGGATCATAATCATCCTTATTATATAATTCTTTCAATAAAGCAACTGCTGAAGTTTTATCTTTGCAATTTTCTTTCTCTATTTCTTCCAATTTATTAATTACTTCTTTTGTTTTTTTCTTTTTTTTTTGAATAATTTTTTCTAAATCTTCTTCAAAATCAATAAGATCAACATATTTAACGATACTTTGTTTTTCATGCAATTTAAAAAATAGTTCCTTAAAACACACATTCATAAATATTTCAGTTTTTTTTATACCTTCTTTTTCTAATTCTTTTTTCAATAAAATAAAGCATTCTTTAATAGTTTCAAACCATGTCAATCCGTTTGGTAAATATTTTTCAAATTCTTTTGAATTTGTAATGATTTGTGCAAAGAATAAATGTGAATATAATATATAATTTAATAATCTATAAGATAATTGACTTAAATTTCTGATTATTTTGTTTTCTTTTTTGAATTTATTTTCATCTATTTGATTTAGTCCATTTTCTTTTTTATATAATGGTTCAATATATTTTTGTTTAAATTCAACTCTAGTCATTTTATTAATTTTTTCCAATAATCTTCTTTTATCACTTTTTCTATCTAATGTTTCAATTTCATCATCATCATAAAAAATTCTGAAATAATTTTCTCTTTTAATAGGTTCATATACTAATAACATTTTATTTTCATCCTTATCTTTTAAATCTTTAACTTCTAAATATTCCTCTTTTGAACCTATTTCTTTATTACAATATGGGCATTTTTCTCCATTTTCTGTTTGACCTGGAAATCCTAATGGAATTGAGTGATAATATCCTTGATTCTGATCACATAAACAAACATAACAACCTTCATTTGGCTTTTGCTTAAAATGATTTTCAATATTATAATAAAGATCATAATATAATTTTTCTTTTGTATCACTTCCAGGATAGAATCTTGTTTTTAAATATTCAATTTTATTTATATTATATAGAGATGAATAAATATAATCACCTTCATATTCTTCAGCTAATTCATTTAAACAATATCTAAATCCATATAATAATGAATCAATATATATAGGTTCAATATTATAATCTGATTTAAATTTAGAATATTTTTCTGGATCAAATAAAATTCTAACTAATTCAATTAATTTTTTGTTTTCTGTTTTTCCATACTTAAATACTGGCTCACAAATATTCTTATAAAAATTATTATAAATTTCTGTATCAAAATCATTTTTATTTAACTGAGATAGTATTAAATTGTATGCTATTAAGTAAAAGGTATCATAACTTAAATGATTTTCACTATCTTCTTCTTCTTCTTTTTTCTTTATCGCAATAATATCTTCTTCTATTATTTCTTTTTTATATCCTTCATTTTTATACTTGATTATTATATCATAAGTATTTTTATAATTATCATCATCTAAAATATCTGCCCAATAATTTGGTTGATCTTCACTTTTAAATTTAACAAATTTTTTGAAATTATTATATTTAGATAATTTGTATTTTTCTTTGATATCATGCTTTAAAAATATATCTATTTGTTTATTATTTTGATAATAAATAATCTTATATAAATATAACTTTATCATTTTTATTATATTATATTTATCATATTTATTTATAACTTCGATTATTTTATTAGGCTTAAATTCTGTCTTTTCATGCATTTTAATAAAAATATAACAAAAAGATTTTATATATCCCAGACAAAATATTTTATATATACGTATCAATTTATCACGATATTTTTCTGCGTTTTCAAAATCTTCATTTAAATATTTGAAACAATCCTTAAAAATATCAGTTGGAGTCTCTTCTAATGATTTATAATTATCATATAAATATATTAATGAATTTTTTTCAAAAAAATAAAGTAATGTTTCAGATAAAGTAAAATAATTTGCTTGTTTTTTATTAGATAAATTTTTATCTAAAATTTTCAAAGTAATATCTTTACTTTCTAATAAATTTTTTTGTATATGTTTAAATTCTTTAAAACATGATGTTAGAAGAATTTGTAATATATCATTTGATTTTTTTAATATATCTTTTTCTTTAATTAATGCATCAAGTATATTTGCATGATAATTAATATCGTTAACTTTTTTTATTTCTTTAAGAAATATATATTTCAATAAATCAATATAGCTTTTATTACCTGTATTCATTTCATTTTTTAATAAAATAAGGAGATTTTTTAAATTTTCACTTAAAGCAATATTGTTATTATTTTGAATAATCAAGGAACTTTTTCTTAAATATTTTCTGAGCTCTTCTATAGCTTTTGCACTAAAACTTTGACAGTCAATTATTTTGAATAGTTCATCAATTATAAATAATTCTTTTAAATAAATTCGCAATTCATTAATTAAATTATTTAATATATTATTTATTTCTTTTAATTGATCATAATAATTTGCTATATCAACTTCATTATTGTTATAATTTTGCAAATGATTATTTGAATCTGTTAATTTTATATCTTCTGATATAATACTTAAGCATATACTCGTTAATAAAATATAGAAACATTCATTTACTTCCATTAGATGCTCCGGATTTCTATTAGGATCAACTATATATTTAATAGAAATATTTTCATCATAAATTGAATCCTCAATCATTTTATACATTATATTTCCATCTGTATCATGATTGATAATATTTTTGGCATACTCAAATACTGATAATATTTTTTTTATATAATTTAAATTTGATTCAATCCATAAAATTTTTATTAATAAAATATTTATTGAATTTGTTTTATTATCTTTTATTATCTGGTTTTTTTTCGAAGAAAATCTTAATTTCAATAATAGTTTTATTATTTTAACACAACTTTTGCAATATGGCTCTTCATCTTTATATTTATCTAAATAAAATATAATATAATCTTTTAATACTAAATCTGGAGATATTCTATTAATTAAATCAAAATAAAATTGAAATGTATTTTTATATTTATTATTTATTTCTTCTAATACTTCACTTAATATTGATTCTTCTTCATCGTGAAAATCAGATATTTTATTATCAGGTTTTGACCCTGAATATTTTCTTAAGGTTTTTTCGTTTTTTAAAAATTTAGCTGTGAAATTTTTGTTCAAAAAATCAGATAAATTACAATAAAAAATCAAAAATCCAGGTATACTATATCCAGATAAAAATTTCGGCTCTAATTTTTCTTCTTCATTTTTCATTTCTGATAAAATTTTATCTTTAATTTCTCTTATTATACCTTTATCTATTCCATTTTTATTATTAAAATCTTTATCAATTTCTAACAAGGTTGTAAGGAAATTATGATGCTCTAAATAAGTGAAAATTTTTTCTAAATTTTTATTATATATATTATCTTTAATATAATCAATTATACATGAGATAAGGTCGATACTATTTTTATTAATATAGTTTTCATTAAACATCTTTTCAATTAATTTTCCACAATCACCTTTTGCTTTTTTATCTTCATCAATTAATTCTTTAGCTTTTGTTATTAAACTTTTTTTGAAGTCTTTATTATGTTCCATAAAATTCAATAATTCATTAATATATTCTTCTTCATTCAAGTTATCCAAAAGCCTGGTTTGCTCTTTTTTACTAATTGCTTTGCTAACAAAATTTATTAATGATTTTTTAAATTCAGCTTCTTCATCCATCGATGTTCCTGATTCAAACATTATATCTCTAATATTTTTGGTTAATATATTTCTTAAATTTATACCTGATGGCCCATTTAAGTTGTCAATAAAAATTTGATTTATATCATTGTTAATATTTGGTATTGAATAAATTCTTTCTTTACTACTATCTGAATTAAATCTTCTTGATATATGTATTAAAAATATATATTTATATCCATCATTTTTGTAATAGTTATTAATAAAACTAGTAACAAAATCAATTTTATCAGAATTAATTTGTTCAAAATGAATTATAATTATTTTATTATTTTGTTCTTCATTGAATTCATTTATTTTCATTTCATCTATTTTATTTTTAAGTTGATTTTCACTCCTTAGCTCTGATATCATGAATTTCTTATCATTATAATATCCATCTATAAGATTAGCTATATTACTAAATGTATATATAATTGATATTTTATAATTATTTATATTGGCTTCTACATCATCTACATATGATTTAAAATTATAATAATTTTTATTATAGTATTTTAGTTTTATTATGTTTTTATCGCTTAAAATAGCTATAATATCTTGTGGCAAAATATAACTTATTTTAGTATAAATTTTATCTTCAATATCTTCTAAACTTTTTTTGCCTTTTATATTTTCAATAAAAGAACTATAAACTAATCCTCCTATATCTTCTTCACTACAATTTATTAATAGATTTTCTAATTTATAAGTAGTTTTTTTCTTTTTCACTGTTTCTATTAACTCTATTTTTTTTAATATTTTTCTTATTTCTAATTTTTGATCATCGGTTAATAAATCACGGAAATATATTTGTATTTTTTCTAATCTATTCAAAAAGGCTGTATCAACAGAATTAATGAAATTTCTATCAACTAAAATTATAACTCGAAAAGATTCACTAACAGGAGTATCTTGTTCACTAAAATTTTCTAAGCATATTCTTACATATTTCCTCTCGTCAATTATTTTATAATTCATATTATACATATCATATAAATATGGCTGTATATTATTTAAATTTTGTAAGATGACTATTCTCTCAGGCTCGGCAGCTAAATCTTGAATTTCGTTTATTTTTCCGAATTTATAATCATTATTATTATTATCATCTGGGAAAGTACTCCCATTTAATGACTTTATTTTATCACTTTCATTTTTTTCAGGATTTTGCATTTTTATATTTTCAATAATTAATGAAGATAAATTAGATTCAATTTCCAACATTAAATATCTTGAATTAACATCACTAATATTTTCGTTGATACATTTATTTAAATCATAATTATCAGTAATTTTTTTTTGTATTTTATAATTTTTTGCTTTATCTTCACATACTAAATTATATATATGTTTAAATATATAGACTGAACTAACTTCAATTATATTGCTTTGAGATGTATCATTCTTTTTTTTAGGTTTAATTTTTTCTCCTAAAACTTGTTTGATTCCTTTAATAAGTTCATCTTTACTTTCCTTTTCTAATTCAAAGTTATCATCAACATCTATTTCAAAAGTTATTCCTCCAAAATTTCTTTCTATATATGCTTCAACTTTATCCACAATTTGTTTTTCATCAGTAATATTTGGTAATTTTGATCCTTCTAATGCTACACTTTTTATTATGCTATAGAAATCACGATTTCCATGAAATTCATATTTTATTTTATCTTCTTTCATCAAAAGTTCTTTAAAATACGGATCATCTTCTATTTCTTTTAAAGATTTGTTTTCAAATTGTTTTTTTTTCAAATTCAAAAACTTTTTTATAACCATAAATTTTTTAATTTTCTTCAAAAATTTTTTATAATCACAAAATGCTCTAGAAATTAATTCAAAAATTAGACTATTAGTTTTATCATTATAAACATTTAATTCAGGAGAAATATTATTAACAATACTTTTAGCAGTATTATTGACCTCATCTATATTATCTTCTAAATTAGGTACTGATAAATATAAAGCTCTATTAGATTTGGCGGCATCTAATGAGTAATTACTAATACCTATAAAACAAACACCTTCAGTCTTTCCTTCATATTCTAATTTGTGGTGTAAAACTTTTAGTGGATTTTTTGGAGATTTTTCAGATAATCCTAATTCATCAAATAAAATCATATAAATAGGTACATCATCTCCTTTTTTATCTATATTTTTAAGTTTAAAATTTTTATATAACTTTTCGGCTCTTTTGAATAACTTTTCTACATCTTCTGGTATATTTGATTTTGAACCTTGAAAATATATTTGAATAATCTGAGGATATTTTCTAAAAAAAGGATTTTTTGAATATTTCCCTCTCATTGAATTTGTTATTAATTTAGAACTCAAACTTTTACCTGTACCTGGTTTACCAACAATAATTAAAGGTATTTTTGTACATACTGACAAAAATAATAAAAATAGATTTTCTTTCAATAATTGATTTTTGCCTATTCCTGGACCTAAATCTATTTGATCTATTAAATAATCTTCTTCCAATTCTAAAAAATCACTAAAATGTTTTATATTCATATTTATTTCCCTAATATCTTGACGTAATGGCTCATATTTTATATTACTTAGTAAATCTTTTTCTGAATTGACTCCCAACTTATCTTCAGAATATACATTAATTATTTCATATAAAATATTTTGTAAATTATAATCAAATTGTGACCTTTGTTCATTATCAATTAATCTTTTATAATAGCATAAATATAATGAGCAAATAATACTTTTTATCCTATAAACTTGCGATTTTTCATAACTAATATCACTTTTTTTTGTGTCATTTTTTTTCAAAAAATAATCCTCAAAAAATTCCACACATTTTGTAAATCTTGTTATTTCTCTTAATGATACTATTGAAGGGTCTTTAAATGTATCTCTTAAAAATATATGACATTGAGATATTGCTTCCGCTGTTAATTTATGAATTTCTTTTTCCTCATTATTAAATAATTTATTTGCTGTAATACTATATATATATTTTTTTTCATCTTCATTACTTAATGGACCAAAACTATATACATAATATAACAATGATTCTGGTAAAGGTTGCACTTTATATACCAAAGATTCTTCTTTATTAAAATCTTCTTCATTTATATCTTCTTTATTAAAATCTTTTTCATTTATATCATCTGCAATTTTTAATCCTATTTCTTGAGACTGTTCTACTTTTGGTCTATATGGATTGCAAGCACCAATTAGTCTTATATTTTTTTCTAATTTCTCACCTTTGAAAGTTCTATTAATAAAAATTTCAGTTAAAAGTGTCAAAGAAAAGCATGTATTTATTTCATCGAAAAACACCCAATACTCTGCATTAACATTTTTCGCTAATTTATTAGCTTTTATCATTTCTTTAGAAATATCTTCATCATTAATACCAGGATGAATCTTTATTATATGTACCATTTTTTTGCCATTATTTAAAAGCTGACTTAATTTTGTTATTAATGAAGTTTTACCACAACCTGTTTCTCCCATTATTATAACTGGAACATCGGCTTGGATACGATATATTAATAATACCATTTTCTTATAATTATCTTCCGTTATTACATAATTATCTGAATCTTTTTTTAATATTTCTGTTAACGATAATAATTCGGTTTTTTTATTTGGTGTTTTATTTTTATTTGATACGATTTGATCAGTTTTATTTTCTTCTATTTCATTTGGAAGATTTAACATTTGTTTTAATCTTTTTAAATATTTAAATGATGGATTTACTACTTCGCTTGTTGCTTCTAAAACTAAATCATAAAAATCATCTAAGGCTTTTTCTCTATTAAATTTATATATTTCAATAAACTGACCCATATCTATATCTTTTGATAATTTATATTCATTATATATTTCTTTTATTTTATCAAACGATTGTTCAGGTACATCTGAAATTTTAAATCCAACAATATTAATATTATTTTCTACACATTTTTTTATATGTTCTTTTAATTTAGGTCCTTCTTTATCATACTTATCATTTTTACTAAATTCTTTCCCATGAGCCCCTGCATCCGCTATATGTATTATTAACTTTATTCCATTTCTCCAATTCATTTTATTTAAAGCTAAATTATATCCTTCAACCCAATCTTCTGGAGTATCTCCACCTCCTTTAGCTTTAATTTTAGAAATAAATTGTTTTAATTTAACTATATTATCTGTTAAAGGTATGTATTCATTTATATCATCTTTACAATCTATTCTATCCCGATAAAACACAGCACCAAAATTAAAGCTTAAATTTAAATTTTTAAATTTATTTTCTAATTCTTCAAGAATAGATTCAACTTTTTGATTTGCTGCATTTATCTCACTACCCATTGAACCAGTTGCATCTATTAGATAAACTATATCCACACTTTTTTTTATTTTATTTTTTATTCTTTCTTTTTCTTTTTTTTCATCAAAAGGTTCTTCTCCAAGAAATAATAAATTTGGCTTTTTGGATTTTTCATCTATATAAAATATCGGTGTTTTAATTTCTTTGTTTTTCAAATCATTATCATATGCTTTGTAATACAAATCAAATCTTTTGTTTGATTTGCTCTTTTTTTGAATTAATAATTCTGAAAAGCCACCGTTTGTAAATAATTTGGAAGTTTCATTAAAACATTTTTTAATTTTTTCTTTTTGATTTGAATCTAAACTATTTATATTTCCTTTGAGTTTACTATATTGACTTATAAATAGTTTTATAAATATTTCTATTTGATGATAAGAGTAATATTTTAATCCAATATTTGCTTTGATATATTCTTGTATTTTGTCATTTTCATAATTTCCTGTCATAACCCCAAACACATCTCTTGCATCTCTTGTTTTATCATCTAGTTCATCTAGTTCTAAATTATCCATTGGTATATTAGTCATATTTTTATTTTCATTAAGTTTTACTTCACCTAAAACTATGTTTTCTATTCCGAAAACATTTAAAATTTTCAATTCTGATAAATAGTCTTTGGAACAATTTGGAATTTCTATATATATTTTTAAATTTTTTGGAATATAAATAATATCTTCTTTATAAGTATAAAATTTAGTTATGAGAAAAGAAAATAAAAATTCATTTATTACAGGTATTTCTTCTGATTCTGCTAAGTCTATATGTACTGAGATTTTTGAATAATCAATATTTAAAGAGGGTTTTCTAATTATATCAATTTTTGTTTTATCCTTTTTTATTTGCTCTTCATTTTTAATTTTTTCTTTATTTTTTATTAATTTGAATAACTCAGCTATTTTATCGTATATTATTTTTTTAGATAATTCTCCACCTAAAGGTAAATGATAATAATCATTTTTTGAATTAGTAATCATTTTTTTAATTTTTTTTGATTTTCCTAAACCGCAAACATCTGATGAAATAATTTTTATATTTTCTTTAATTTTTTCCAATTCTTGACTAGAAAAATTATTGATTCCTGAACTATTAATTGATAGATTTAATGGACTATCTGTTATATTACTAGTTCTTTCTTTAAAAGATTCATTAAAATTTTTTCCTTGATAAAATGCATTTTTTTTCTTTAATATTTTACCATCTTGATTATTTATATTTTCATTTTGCTCACTATTTAAGTCATTAACTTTAGAGAATGAATAAGTTTTATCATAATTTTTGTTAGTATATTTTTCTAGTTCTTTTAAATTATTATTTAACTTATCATCATAAATAAAAAAAATACAAGAATCTAAATACTCTTTTGTATTTAATTTATCCAAAATTTTTTCTTCATTTTCTTTTTTTAAAAATTTTATTGATAATAATTTATCAATAAAAGTTAATAATTTATTAAATTGATAATCATTAAATGATTCAACCATTTCAACTACAAACAAAGTATTTTTATCACATAAAATGGCCCTATATAAAAACGATTGCATTTCTTCTATAGATGTTTCTTTACTACAAATTAATAAATTTTGAGCTATCGGTAATTGTTCCAATTCATCCAAAAATTGATAAAGAATATATTCTTCTTTTGATATGTTTTCTATTTTTTGGAGGAAAATACCTTTTTTTTCTTTTTTCTTTATTACCATTTTTTTATAATGATTGTCTATATCTTGATTTTCATTTTTTTGAAACAATGAAATTATATATTTCGAAATATTATCAAATTTTTTCTCATTATATTCTGGATAATAATTTGCCCAATCTTTGGGCCCTGATTCATTATATATTTTACCATCTTCTATTTTTTTGTTATTATCTGTTATATTTAAAATATATCTAAGTATTTCATCAATATCAAGACCATAATCTAAATGTCTTTGTATCTTTCTAAAAATTTTTCCGTATGAAAATCTTGAATATTTTTCAGTTTTATATAACTTATTTAATTGTTTTTCGTAATCAATTTTTGCCTTCAGTAAAAATTGTCTTATTCCATTGAATTCCATTTCTTCGTCTTTTAATCTATATGAAATATTAGGATATTCTACTTTTATATTTATCAATATTGGTAAATTGCAACCTTTTATTCTCAAAATATCCATTTTTTCATAAATAGATTCTAAATTATTAACTAATTTTTTAAAAAATATTAATTTATCACATTTTTCTTCAAATGAATCTTCTCCTTTTTTATCTTCTTTTTTATCCTTATCATCTAATTCACCTTTTGAATTATTATTCTTAGGTTGAATGCTGATTTGATTTTTAATATGAACTAATTCTTCCAAATTTATAGAAATATTTTTATCATTTTCTTTATAGAAAAAATCTTCCTCATCTTGCTTGAAAATAAAACAAGCTTTAGTGATAATTTTATCCACATTTTTAAAAATATTCTCATCATCATTATCATCATCATTTCTATCTAATTCAATAATAGCTTCATATATTTTTGAATAACTCACAAATTTTTTTTCATCGAGTTTTTTAATTTCATTTAACATTTCATTGTTATCTTTATTAACTATTTTTTTTAAACCTTTTAAACATTCAATTGTGTCTTCTATATTTTTAATAGTTAATCTTCTCTTAGTTGGATCAATTCTCTTTTTCAAATAATCGATATCTACATTTATTTTTTCCAATAAAAAGTCTATTGCTTCTTTTTTTTCATAAAAAGAAGTGAATATATCATAGTACTTTTGATGACATTTATAATCATAAATTTCTTTACTTTTTAAATCTTTTAACCAATTTTTAAGTTCGTCTAAACTCTTTTTCGTGGAAAAATATATTTGAGGATCTTTAAGTGATTCAAAAGTTTTTTTTGAAAATATATCAAAAAAATATTTTATACTTTTAATATCCATTTCATATTTTTTACTTTTAAATATAATTTCTAAATCTTCTTGGTATTTTTCTGGAATTTCTAAGTTTTTAATCGTTTGATCAATGAATTCTTTTGATTTCGATTCTTCTTTTTTACTTAATTCATCTTTTATTTTATTAAAAATTTTTTCGTTTTGCTTATATATATCTTCAATTTTATTATTTTCTTGGAATAATTGTTTAATTTCATTCAATGTTTTCCTAGCATTATAAAAGCGCTTTTCTTTTCCTTGATCAGGTGTAATATCAAAAATTATTCTAAAAATAAATAAATTTTTAACATTATTAATATCTTGAGAAAATTGTTTATTATCTAATATTTCTTTTATTGAATCTTGCATTTTTTTATTATCATATTCATATATTGGACTTTTTTCAATATCTTTAATGATACCTATTATTTTATCAATCAATGCTTTTTTTGTACTATTATGAAATATTGAAAATGAATTTTTTATTTCTAATAATTCTTTAATAGTATTGTTCATTTCTTTAATTTTATTATTTAATTTTTCATATTTATCCTTAGGATCATATTCATTTATTACTATTTTTATTAAACCTAATTTTTTTATTATTTTTTCGCTATTCTCATCTTTTCCTAAGAATTTTTCTAATTCTTTTTTAGTAAATAAATTACCTTCTAAATCTTTATATATATCATCTAATACACCTATTATTTCTTTGCAACATTTTTTATCTAATTTTCCTTTTTCATTTAAATCATATAATAATTTTATATTTTTATTTTCATTATTGGAATAAAATTGTTCCCTTTTAAACTTACATTTCTTGACTAATTCTTCTAAAAACTTTTTTTTATCTTCAGGATTTAAACTATCTATTAGTTTTATTATATTTTCAATATCGTCTAATTTTTTCAAAAATAATTTATATATATATTCTTTCATCACATCATATTCTTTACCTTTATATGTTTTCATTAATTCATTATAAATTAAGGATTTAATATCTTTATTTAATTGACTTATTCTATCTTCTAAAAACTCAATATTTTTTTCGAATAAATAGATTTTACTCACAAATTCTGCTAATATTTTTACAGCCTGATTTAACTCTTTTTTGTCCTTGATTGATTCTATTTCTGTTTTAACACACGCTTCATATTTATTTTTTAGCAGACAATAATATTCTTTTATAGATTCTTCTTCGATTGAGTTTATATCTATCAATTCAAGAACTCTTCCAAAATTAGCAATGCTTTTTATTTTAGAAACTATTCTATTCAAAAATTCTGATATATTTTTTCTAAAAATTTTTTCAAATTCAAGTTTATGGAAAGAATCAATAAATCCTTCATCTATTTTGTCAAAATCAATACAATCTAAAATTGTTACATCTCTATTATGAATAAATTTTTTTTCATCGTCAACATCATCTTTATCAAAATAGGGATTATACTTTTTAATTATTCCTAGCTTTTTAGAATTTGGTAAATCATTTTTAGATATTAAATCCTTAATATTTCTATTTAATACAAATGTAAATTCATCTCTTTTATAATATGTTTCAGTTTCTTTCATAATAGGTTCAAGATAATTATCTTCATTATCTTTTTTTTTATCTTTTTTGTCACTTTTTTTTTCATCCTTATCCTTATTTTTATCCTTTTTGTTTTTTGATTTATCAACCTCACTATCTTTTGTTCCATCTTTATCTTTATTTTTTTTATCTTTGTGTTTACCATTTTTATCACTTTTCTTTTCTTCATTCGCTATATTTTTTTCTTTTTTATTGTCTTTATCCTTAGAATGATTTTTATTGGATTCTTCTATAATGATTTTAATTAAGGCACGATAACTTTTAAATAACTTTCTTAATTTATGACAATTATCAATATTTTCTAAATCAGCTTTACTATAATAATGATTAATTAAATTGCTCCAAAATTCAATTGTCATATTTAATAATAGTTTATTATTAACTTTCGAATAATCAAAAATTTTTTGAATTAAACTTATTATATTAGCTAATTCATTCTTTTTACCTTTTTCATTCTTTTTTTTTATTAATTTTAATTCAGGTTTTATATTAATAGGTTCTAAATCAGGATAATTTGTAACTATTTTTTCTTTGTGAGTATTTATTACATACACAAATGTTTCTATATCTTTTATGTAATCTAATGCTTTTTTAAAAGTTTTCATATCATTATTATCTATTGTATATTCTATAAAATTTGTATAAAAATTTAAATCTTGATTTAGTGGCTTTTTAAAATATGAATGAAACATAATTAAAATTTCAAATAACACTTTATTATTTTCTTTATATAATTCTTTTATATTTTTTGAAAAATAGTTATCATTTGTATCATAATAATATAAATAACAAATAATTATTCCATAATAAATAGTTTCATATTCATTGTTTTTTATAAATTCTTTATTTGAAAAAATTTGATTAAAAGTATCTAAATATCTAAGTAAATTTGCATCAACATTCGGATTTTCTATTCCTTTTATTTCTTTGAAAGTAGCTAATAATTTAGAAAATAGTTTGCTACATAGATTTTTGTCTACATAAATTCGAAGAAATAAAAATATTAAAAGGTTAAATTTTTTTTCGCTTTTATATAAATCTATTGCTTCTTCATAAAGTTTTTCTATTTTATTTAATTCATTATTTTTTTGCAAAGCTTCTAAAAATATTTCCAATTTATTATAAAGAGGAATAATTTTTTGGCTTATATCTAATGGAACAATATTATCAATATAATAATCTTCTTTTATAAAATAAATATCATAAATAAAATAATTCTTTTTAGCACTAAAACTAATTGTATACACATCATTTCCGATTATATATTTAAATGTATAGGAATTCTTTTTTCCTTTTTCTGCTAAATCGATTTCCTCTTTTTTCATTTTGAATTTAAATATTCTATGTATAAGAGTAGTTCCATCTTCCTTGCTTATTTCTTTTTCATAAATGATTTCAGGCACGACATCTGTTATGAAATTCAATTCTATAGGAGATTCTTCTTTTTTATTTTCGGTTTCTATTTCCTTTGGAATTAAAACAACAAAATAAATAGTGTTTTCTTCACCATCTTTTGTTGATTCCGAAATTATTTCATTCAATTTGTCATTGGCTTTAGGGTTTTTAAGTTCTAAAGATTCCATTAATTATAATATTTTTTTAGGATATATTTTTATAGTAAATCATAAAAAATAGTTAAAAAATCAAAATTAAATAAATTTAAAAATAGTTAAACTTAAAATTAAATAAATTTAAAAATATATATTTTAATTTTATTTATTTTATGGGGATTGGGGATTGGGGATTGGGGATTGGGGATTGGGG
>Ga0256407_10007477_pt1 | contig 16411 bp, 12 predicted proteins | sample RumenRJG_04DNA_FD_193489 | JGI IMG/M metagenome (GOLD analysis project Ga0256407, IMG submission 193489) | Bovine rumen microbial communities from Lethbridge, Alberta, Canada - RJG_04 | ecosystem: Host-associated > Mammals > Digestive system > Stomach > Rumen | place: Canada: Alberta...
TGCTTACCGTCAGAGAATGCATTGCCAACGGTCTTGCCAAGTTGGATGTAGGTGTGGTGAACGGGATCAAATGTAATCAACTCCATCTTCTCCACATCAGGCTTGCCGTCTTCTGCCAGATACTTCTCGTCACAGAGAATGTTCACGATTTCTGCAACGAGGTAGTAGCCCGTCTCACTCTCGTCAATCTTCTGTTTCACACGACACTCCAGCGTCATCGGGAACTCCTTGAATACTGGTGCATTCACATTAGGAGCCTTCTCAATACTCCAGCCTGTCTTCTCCATCTTGTCTGGAGTGTTCCTGCCGCTGACGATGCCTACATAATCAGAGGCAACCATCGTCTCAGCCGTTGCGAATGCTACGGTGAGCTCAGGATTCACGGCCAGATTGTCCGTCGTCTGATGCGATCCAAGCGAGATAATGATTTCGTGCATATCCCACTGGCCACCCCAAGCAGCATTCATGGCGTTGGGCTTACCTTCTTTGTCGTAAGTGCCGATAATCAGCACGGGTTGTGGCAACAGCCACGCAGTTGATTTGAAACTCTTCATATTTATGCTTGTTTTATTGTTCATCATACTAAATCTGGGTGTAAAGGTACAAAAAAATTATGAAACACGCAAACAAAGCATGGTAAGATCGTCGTTGGGCTCGGCACCGTTGCGATGAGTCTCTACGTCGGCCGCCAGGTTTTCGATGACCTGCTGGGCTGTGTCGAAGTGGGTGTTGCGAAGGATGCTGAGCAGGCGCTCGTCGCCAAACTGACGCAGTTCGGGGTCTTCGGCCTCGTTAAGTCCGTCGGTATATATAAAGAGCGGACGCCCCTTTACGCTATCTATCTCTTCGCCTACATACTGCAGATCGGGCCATAGTCCGATGGGGGCATTGGGCTCCATCTGCATAAAGTCGCCATGGTTGGCGCCACCACCGATGACTGGGGGATTATGTCCGGCATTGCAGAAATCGAGATGACCAGTATCCATATTGAGCATGCCAACAAACATGGTAACGAACATACCGTTTACATTGTCATCGCCACCAAGCACCTTATTCATGCGGGTACATATTTCGGCGGGCAGCATGCCCTGATCGGCCATGGTCTGGAACAGGCGTGTGGCCTGTGCCATAAACAGAGATGCCGGAACTCCCTTACCGCTCACATCGCCCACGGCAAAGTAGAGCATGTGGTCGCGAATCAGATAGCCATACAGGTCGCCACCAACCTCCTTGGCGGGAGTCATCGAGGCATACATGTCAAGCCCCTCGCGATTCGGGAATGTGTGGGGTACCATACTCATCTGTATGTCGCGGGCAATCTGCAGTTCGCCCTCGATACGCTGCTGAGCGGCTTTCATCTTAGCAGCGCGTCGACGCCAAATAGAATATACAACAAACACCACCGTGAGTAGCACAATGGCCACCAGAAGCGCCACAACTCGTGTCTGCAGCAGTGAGGCCTTCTGCTCGGCTATCTCGGCATCTTTCTGCTGTGTCTGATAGATAGTGGCCAGTTCGAGTGCTTGATTCTTCTTTTCATTAATAATGGCAGAGTCGAGGTACTGGAAGGTGTATGCAGCTACGTTTAAAGCAGAGTCATTACGACCAGCTTTGTAGTTGGCATTGAATTTCTTTGTAAGGTAATCTATGTTTTCGAATGTAGGCTCTGAACCAGATTCGGCCAAATACTGATATACTATCGCATAAGCATCGGCAGCTTGGGCGTAATGCTTAGCTCTCAGCAGATACTCGCCCTCATGGATTTTTGCAGTGGGTGTCTTGGCATATTGTGTGCGCTTAAACTCTGCAAAAGCCTGGTCGGCCTCTTTTTGCTTGCCAAGACCATTACAGATAGTAGCGCGATTGATGTAATAGGTACTCCACGACATGTCAGTAACAAAATCAGGAACATTCTCTTTACTGGCCAGATCCCTAGTGATAGCCTCTGCATAGTTTATCCATTTTTCAGCCGTCGGGTAATCATCTTTATATGAGTAAGAAATGGCGATGTTAAATAGAAAGACAGTTGCATAGTAATCGTGCTTCCAAGAGGAGTCTAACGCTCTGACCTTCTGGATGCAATCATAACATTTGTCGTAGTATTTCTCTCCTTCGGCTATCATACCCAGATTAACATGGCTCCTACCTACATACTGCAATATTTCAGCCAGGATATCGTAGGCTTCGGTAGTGTATTCTGGTCGGGCAACTAAGGTGTAAAGTCCTTCGTAGGCAGGCAGGGCGGCGCGTAACACCCCCTCGTCGTCATTTTTCTGCACAGCGTTTTCTACCATTGCCTTGACGCACTGGAAAAAGAACAGACTGTCATAAGCGTCTTTGGGCGTTTCAGCCAAGGCGCGCTTCAGAATAGTTTCTGCATCTCGGGGCCTTCCTGTTCGTAAATAGATACTTCCTTTCATGTAGCAATTCCTGAATATCGAAATATCGCCAGTCTCCAGTAAACTGTCGCAAAGGAAAATGGCACGGTCAAGGTCCTGTACGCTGGTAGCTGCAAAAATCAGACTATCGGCGAGTGTTTTCTTTGGGACATAAGACAGCTTCTTGTCACATGATGTTATCGCCAACATGCAGATGGCAATGAACAGGAAGGAGATGTGAGATGTTGCTTTCATTGCTATAAAGGTTACGTTTTTATTTGATAACTATCTTTCTGCCGGATGTGATGTAGATACCCTTATTGGGGTGCAGAATCTTTCGGCCCATAAGGTCGTAAAGTGGGCCGGCGGTTGCGGGCTGGCTATTTACATCGCTGATGCCGGTCAGGGGGCTTAGAGTGGCGGTAAAGCTGATGGCGCCCGTTTCTGATTGCTCTGTGATATAGTTGAGCGTAAGGCCCGTGGGCTTTGTGTCGGTGTCGGTATAGAAATAGTAATTGGGCAACTGCGTCTGGTCTGAAAGCACCGTAACAGAGTCGGTACCAGGGAAGGGGGCTGCTGCCATACTTGCTTTCCACTGATTAGCGGTGTAGGTTCCTGCTTGTCGCAGAAAACTACTAATAAGTGTGCCACTGGCTGGCACTACTGCTATTGATGGATGGCCTGCCGTGTTATTGGGGGAATCGACCATGCTAACACTGTTATATGGATAGTCCACATGGTATACCAGTAACCCATGCCCCAGGGCTTTCTTGTTGAGAGAGCGCTGCTGGATATTCTCCATTATGATGTATTCGTACTCATTATCGGAGTTGGTAAACTTATAAGCCTTGCCGCCCTCTATCAGCGGCATCATATCGCTTATCTGACTAGTGTTGCCATAACCTATCTTACTTGTAAGTTCTTCTATCTCTATCCATCCCATCACTTCCTGTTCCCAGGCTGTATAGGCACATGGCATAAAGCCATTATAATTGTAGAGTCCATAATCCATAATGCTCCACGACTCCATCTCCTGGTTATCTACGTATGCACTTGTTTTCGTAGGATAAAGGTCGGGCAGACCCATGCAGTGCGATAACTCGTGGATAAACACGCCTGTACCGTTGATATAGTCAGGATACTGCGGATAGAATAACTCAGCACTGCAGTTAAAGTGGTTGATGGGGCGATTGTCGAAGCTTTTCATATTGTGAAAACTCTTGGCCTTGGCCCAGATGGTACTATCGCCACCGGCCTGATTCTCGCCGAAGCCGGCAAAGATGACGCACACCAGCTCGATATTGCCGTCATTATCGTTGTCGTATACGCTCATGTCGCTAACCAGATCCTTAACCTGATTGATGGCATCCTGACAGAAAGCATCAAAGTTTTTATCTTTGCCGTTATCGTTGTCTCCATAGAATTTCAAGTCATTGGGCAGTGTAACGGGGCCCACTACGTCGAACTGGGGCGTGAACTGGCCATGGCTGCATGTCTCGAAATACTTGCGCACACTGTTGGCGTTCATATTATTATGATTGCCCATATCCTGCTGACTGTCGCCATTAAGATACTGATTGAAGGCCTGTTCGGGACTGTTGATCGTGAATTTTACATCCTGGAATTCTGCCAGGATGGTTAATATACGGGGGCTGCCGCTATGTGGCAGATACCTGCCTTCGTGGATGGCCAAACCGCGAGTTTCGGCCTGTGAGCGTGCGGCCTGAGCATGAAACAGGTCGCGGCGCATGGCTTGTCTGCTTACGGCCAACTGCTCATTACTGCTGCGATAATCTGGCTCGTGAGCTAGCTGGGTAGTAGCTCGCAGTGTGCCTCGTTCGTCGATGTCAGCCACACAGTAACCCTTTTCGGTGGCAATGACGATGGTGCCATCGGTAGTGGCTGTCCAGTGGTGGAATTCGTCGCCAAACTGCTCGATGGTGAGCATAGTGCCATCGGCCTGTTTTACTGTGAAACTGCCTCTCAATGCTGGTGCAGCTTTAACCTCTGCCCCTATGGCCAGCAATATGCTGGTTATAGCTAATAAGAGCAGTCTAGTAATAGAAAAGACTTTCTTTGACATATTGGTAAAATAATTTGCGGCGAATATACAAAAAAAATCTCAAATCAATGGGGTTTTTGCTCTGGGATTTAATAAGATTTGTGAAATAATTGACAAAAACGTGTGGCTTTGCTATATTTTGTGTAATTTTGCGGCTTGATATAAAAAAGATGATGAGATGAAAAAGATTATTTTAGCGATATTTGCATTGGCATTGATAAGTGAGCCTGCCGATGCACAGTTCTTGAAGAAACTGTTTAAGAAGAAGGCTAAGACAGAGAAGAAAGCCTCGAAGAAGACAGATGGTATTGACGACGATGCACAGGTGGCATTGGCTGATTTTGCCACATTGGCCGATAATACTAATAACCGTAATGCCTTTATGGATATTCCCCTTGGCATAAAGGCTAACCGATTTGAGAAGCAGTTACTGGAGAAAGGTTTTACGGAGCGAAAGCTGGAGGGAAACCATACCGGCAAGTCGTATATCTACGATGGTGAGGTGTATGGTGCTAAGTCAACAGTTACTCTGGCAGTGAGCGATCAGACCGACCGTGTGTATGCGGTAGATGTGACCGATAATACCATCTACGCATCGGAGAAGGAGGTGAAGGCCCGTTTCTCGAAGATTAAGAGCGAACTGCAGAAGGTATATGGCCGTGGCTATGTGGACAATCAGGGCGAGGCATATACCATCCAGACACGTCTGGGCACAGTGAATCTGCACTACGAGCGTGGCTCGCTTACCAGCAGTTATACTATGGGATTTGCACTGGATGATGCTAAGGCTTACAAGATGGCATATCAGGAGATGGATGATAAGGAGTATGAGACGGCTCCTAGAAAGATAGATGCCGGACTGGCTGCTGCCTGCAACCATACCGACCTGGTGGGCCTGGGCGTGCGCCTGCTTCAGAACCGTACGGTGAAGGGGGCTCAGACGGTACTGGCCAGTTACGACTTTACACTGGGCAAGGCCACTGCTAAGGCTATCCCAGCATCATTCAATATGGATGGCTATCAGGCCACAGCATCGCTGGCACGTAAAAAGCAGGCCATCACTGCCATCACGCTTACAGCTACCGATGATGCTGAGGCTGTGTGCAAGGACCTGAAGACATACGGTTTTACCTCGGCCGACCAGAAGACCTGGCGCCAAGGTAAGATGACGGCCGTAATTTCGGCCGACAAGCAAGGCCGCGTGGTGATTACTCTGCGATAAGCTGTTGGCTCTCTATATCCTTAATTACCAATCCGGCCAGCATAAAGCCGAAGATAGCGGTGATGTGAGCCAGAGTACCATTGATCTGGGCCTTAGACGAGCACCACTCGTGGTTGAGTAGTGACTTGTCGCCAGGGCCTGTCTTGGCCTTAGGACACATACACTGCTCGGTGCCACAGGTAGCATTGTGGCCACGGTTGGTAAGCAGTTCATCGCTATATACACATAGGAACTTTCGCTTAGGGAACTTTCCCTGGCTCTTGAACTTCTTGCGGAGTGCACGAGCCAACGGGTCGCCCTGAACCTTCCAGAATTCAGTTACCTTTATGCGGGTAGGGTCGAGCTTCAGTGCTGCTCCCATCGAAGAGAACAGTTTTGCCTTGGTGCGACAAGCCATTAGGATAAGCAATACCTTGTCCTTGAGCGAGTCGATGGCATCGATGATGTAATCGTAGCTGTCGAGTGAGAACTCCTCGGCCGTTTCTTCGTTGAATATCTTCTGCAGGGCTGTAATCTCTGCCGATGGATTTATGGCCAGAAGTCGTTCTTTCAGGGCGTCGACCTTGACCTGACCAACGGTCTTGGTGGTGGCCATCAGTTGGCGATTGATATTGGTGATACACACGCGGTCCGAGTCGACAATCGTCAACTGTCTGATACCACTACGTACCAGACTCTCGGCGCACCACGAACCTACGCCACCTACTCCGAATATTATAACCCGCTTCTGGGCTATATTCTCCATCGCCTCGTTGCCTAAAAGCAACTCGCTTCTGCGAAATATTGCATCCTGTATTGCCATTGTTTTGCTGAATTTGGCTGCAAAGGTACAAAGATTATCTTAACTATCAAAATAATAGTGACAAAAATAGTGGTTGATCATCACGACCAACCACCGATAACTTATTAAGACAGATGTATGCGGTTATTTACAAAGGATAATCCTCGAATGCGTAGAGCACTGTGCTGAGGTAGCGCTCGCCTGTATCGGGCAGCAGAACCACGATCTTCTTGCCCTTGTTCTCTGGGCGCTTAGCCACCTGGATGGCTGCATAGAGGGCAGCACCTGCACTGATACCTACCAGCAATCCCTCGCTCTGAGCAATCTCACGACCTGTGCGGATAGCATCATCGTTCTCTACATCGAATACTTCGTCGATTACGTTAGCATCGTAGGTCTTGGGCACGAAGCCTGCGCCGATACCCTGAATCTTGTGAGGACCGCTCTGACCACCGTTGAGCACTGGGCTCGACTTTGGCTCTACAGCGATTACCTTAACGTTAGGATTCTGCTCCTTGAGATACTTACCTGTACCGCTGATGGTACCACCTGTACCTACACCACCGATGAAGATGTCGACCTTACCATCAGTGTCGCGCCAGATCTCAGGACCTGTGGTAGCATAGTGCTTAGCTGGGTTGGCACCGTTCTCAAACTGTTGCAGGATAACTGCTCCAGGTATGCTGTCGCGAAGTTCCTCGGCAGCGCGGATGGCGCCTGGCATGCCGTCTTTTCCAGAGGTGAGTCGAACCTCGGCACCATAAGCCTTAACGAGGTTACGACGCTCAACGCTCATGGTTTCAGGCATGGTAAGGATTAAGTGATAGCCCTTAACGGCTGATACCAGTGCCAGTCCTACGCCCGTATTTCCACTGGTTGGCTCGATGATGGTTGCACCTGGCTTAAGTATGCCCTTAGCCTCTGCATCCTCGATCATCGCCAGTGCGATACGGTCCTTAACGCTACCGCCAGGATTGAAAAACTCTACCTTAGCAATCACAGGTGTCTCAAGACCCTTTGCTGTTGAATACTTGTTGAGCTCAAGAAGTGGAGTGTTGCCGACGAGCTCAGTCAGCTGTTTTGCAATTTTTGCCATAATCCTTACCTTTAATATTATTAATAAAATAGATTCTGTTCACTGTGATTAAAGAACCACGGTGCAAAGGTACGGCGATTTTCGCAATCCTACAATCCCACTAGTGTGGCATTTCATATACCACAAATATGGTATATTGCCAAAAAACGGCCTAAAAATGCCCCAAAATGGGCCTAAATATAGAATTCTGACGAGTCGACAAGGCCTGCACGGAGGGCATATTTGATTACTTCGTGGGCTGTGTTGACCTTAAGTTTGCGGAAGATATTCTTGCGATGGGTGGTGATGGTATGCACACTCGAGAATCGCTCTTCGGCTATCTCCTTGGTGGTCTTGCCCTGGGCGATGGCCTTTACTATTTCTGTCTCTGTATCGGTAAGTATGCTTGGGTGTGTCTCTTCTTCCTGTTGGCGACTGATAACTATCTCCATTGCTCGCTGACTGATGTATCGCCCGCAATGGCTTGCCGCCTCGATGGCATCGCGAATATCCTTTAGTGGTCCGTCCTTATACGCTATGCTGAACTGATGGGATGAGTAAACCACACGGCGCAGGAACTCCGGGGTGAGATCGTCGCTTACCAGTATCCACATGGATTTGGCAAATCGCTCGGCCACTATCAGCAACTGGTCCTCATCGGCAAAGTCGAACAGGGTATAGTCGAGCAGTACCACGGCACTGTCGTGCTCCTTAAGCTTCTCTACCAGAGTGGTCTTGTCGCTGGCACGCACCAGAGTGTTGCTGTCATCCTGCTTGATGATTGTCTCGAGTGCGAAGCGCGAAAGCTCCTGATTGTCTGCGATTATATACGTTCCCATCTTGATTAATCATTTGTTTTTATGTGTAATCTGGCTGCAAAAGTACTATTTTTATTTCTATTATTGCCAGGTTTCGTTAATTATTTGTATTTTTGTAGCCGAAAAATAGAATATATGAACGAGCTTATTACCTCTATTAATGATGCCGTGTGGGGATATGTGCTGATATTCGCACTGGTGGGTTGTGGACTTTGGTTTACTTGGCGCACACGATTTGTGCAGTTCCGTATGGTGGGCGAGATGATACGACTGCTTACCGATTCGGCAGTGGACACCGTGGGCGAACAGGTGAAGGACGATGACCGTGGAGGTAAGAAGAAACATATATCATCGTTTCAGGCTTTTGCCGTGAGTGTGGCCACGCGTGTGGGTACAGGCAATCTGGCTGGTGTGGCCTCGGCCATTGCCATAGGTGGACCAGGAGCAGTGTTCTGGATGTGGATTATCGCACTCATCGGATCGGCTACAGCCTTTGTGGAGTCTACTCTGGCCCAGCTGTTCAAACAGAAACATAAGGACTCGTTCATCGGCGGACCAGCATACTACATTCAGCGCGGACTGCATCAGCGATGGATGGCTGTGACGTTTGCCATACTTATCACCTGCCAGTTCGGACTGTCAAACAACTCCATTCAGGCCAACACCATTTGTGGTGCTATGCAGGAGGCCTTCGGTTGGTCGCCCCTGTGGGTGGGAATAGTGCTGTCGGCCCTTGGACTGTTCATCGTGTTTGGCGGTATCCAACGTATTGCCCAGGTTAGTGCTGTGCTGGTGCCTGTTATGGCCATCGGCTATGTGGTGCTGGCTATTTTTATCATTGTGATGAACATAGAGCATATACCACATGTGTTCAGTGTGATAGTGCAGGACGCTTTCGGCATACATCAGATAGCAGGTGGCGGCATAGGTGCTACCATTATGAATGGTGTGAAGCGTGGACTCTTCAGTAACGAGGCGGGCGAGGGTAGTGCACCTAACGTGGCTGCCACAGCTGCCGTTACTCACCCAGTGAAGCAGGGACTGATTCAGGCTCTGGGCGTATTCACCGATACCCTGCTGGTATGCTCGTGCACAGCTTTCATCATCCTTATCAGCGGACTCTATCAGGTGCCCGAGCTAAATGGTATCGCCCTCACTCAGAGTGCACTGCAGAGCGAGGTTGGCTCCGTTGGTCCTATATTTATTGCCATCGCCATCTTCCTGTTTGCCTTCTCCAGCATCATCGGCAACTACTACTATGGCGAGGCCAACATCCGCTTTATCACTCAGAACAATCAAGTGATGACCACCTATCGTATCTGTTCGGCTGGTGTGATGGTGATGTTTGGAGCTATGGCCAGTTTCGAGCTGGTGTGGAACATCGTTGATTTCTTTATGGCATTCCTCACAGCTTGCAACCTTATAGCCATTGTGCTGCTGGGCCGATATGCCTTCCGCCTGCTCGACGACTATCGTGAGCAGAAGCGTAGGGGCATAAAAGAACCCGTTTTCCATCGCAGTCAGTTGCCTGAGATAGAAAACGAGTTGGAGTGTTGGGAATAACTGTTTCCCCTGATTATTTGATTACCAGTACAAATCCTCCGCGAGGCTGACAGGTCATCGTGCGAGGTATCTGGTTGCTACAGCTGATCAGCCAGTCCTTGTCGCCTGCCAGTTGGTATTGCGATGGGTCGGCATCGGCAAAGGTCTGTACACAGTGGTCAGCGCCATCGATGAAGCTAAGATCTACATCCAGAGTCTTCTTGCTGTTGGTACCGTTGATACCAGCCACATACCAAGTGTCGCCACTGCGACGGGCCAGTACCACGCTCTCGCCAGGATAGCCTGACACGTAGCGAGTCTCGTCCCATGTGGTGGGCAGTTTGCCAAAGAAATTCTGAACCTTCTGGGGCTGAACCAGATAGCTCTCAGGCTTGTCGGCCAGGTGCTGCAAGGCACTCTCGTAGAGCACTGTAAGAGCCAACTCGTGAGCATCGCTGGTGATGTGTGGATGCTGTGAGTCGCTGAATGTACATGGAGTATAGTCCATCGGGCCGATGATGTTGCGAGTGAATGGCAGTGTGGTGTTATGACTTGCAGCCACATTGGTGAATGTGGGCACATTGTTATACCACTCAGCACCATACACACCCTCTGTCGACATCAGATTGGGATATGTGCGCTGCCATCCGCGAGGCACTGTTGCTCCGTGGAAGTTTACCAGCAGATGATGCTTGGCAGCACTCTCAAGCAGGTCGATGCAGTAAGTCATATCGCGCTGACAGTCGCCCGAGAAGAAGTCGATTTTTACTCCTGCCACGCCTATCTTCTCGCACCAGGCAAACTCCTTTTCGCGATCTTCGGGCTTGTTAAGGCGGAACTTAGGTGTAGGCGCACCGTCAATCCAACCTACTGACGAGTTGTACCAGATCATAGGCTTGATACCCTTCTGGTTGGCATAGGCTACAGCATCCTCGATGCTCTTTCCGTCCTTCATCTGGTCCCACTCGGCATCTATCAGCACGTAGGGCAACTTCAGTGTTACGGCCATGTCGACATACTTCTTGATGATGTTGTAGTCGTTAGATCCGTGATTGTATGCCCAGTATATCCATGATACCACACCTGGCTTAATCCAACTAATGTCCTGCAGTTTGCAAGGCTCGCTCACGTCGGTTACCAGTGTGCTCTGGATTAGCTCCTGCATACCGCCGATGATGGCCACACGCCATGGTGTGTGCCACTTGCCACGTATCTTCTGCTCGTTCACATCGGGTGTTACACGTAGCAGGTTGCCATCGGTATACAGGCATGCTGCAGCCTGATTGCGCTCTATGTTGGCCTCTGTAAGCAGCATAAACACACCTTCCTGAGGCTCTACCAGTGTGGGGAATCCCCAGCGCAGGTTGTAGCCATCGTCCGACTTAACCACACCAGCCATACGACCGATAGGTTTGATCTTGCCTGTGGTGCTCATAGGATAGAAACCCTCGTAGCTGTCGGTCCACTGCAGCATCCAGCGCTTGGTGCCCTCGGGTATCATGTAGGCTGTCTGCTCCTTGGGCAGTTTTCCTTTTAGTCCGCTCAACTCGTAGCGGAAGGCTGCACCGTCGTTGTACAGTCGCAGCACCAGCGTCAGGTTGCCACTCAGTTTGGCTGTGTATTCGTTGGCCGCATTGGTGCAGTGCGATTTCTTGCCGGCTATCATCTCGTAGTCGGCCTTAACCAGCTTGCTGAACTTCCACTTCAGTTGGCCGTTCTTCATGCCCTCAAATCCCAGCACGGGGATGTTCAGGGCCGTCTTTTGCTGATAGTTTACACATATGCCCTTGCCATCGTTAACTACCGATAGCTTGCCATTGGGCGAAATGGGTTGCTGAGCCGAAATGCTCAGCATACCTATACACATAGTTAGTAAAGATATTAATTTCTTCATTTATAGATGTTTTTTGGTATGAATTCGATATCCATAAACCGTTACCACCAGGAAACAGATGAGTGGCAGTACGAACGAGATGTTGGTGGCGGGCATACCCATCACTGTGCCCTCGTCGATGATCATAGCCTGCAGTGGGGGCAATACCGATCCACCCAGGATGGCCATGATGAGGCCGGCAGCACCAAACTTGGCATCGTCGCCCAGTCCGTCGAGAGCGATACCATAGATGGTGGGGAACATCAGCGACATGCATCCGCTTATGCATACCAGACAGTACAGTCCTGTGCGATCCTGCAGCACGATTACACCCAGTGTAAATACCATTGCCAGCACACCGAAGATGGCAAGCAGCATGGCGGGCTTAACGTACTTCATCAGGAATGTGGCTATGAATCGCGAACAGATAAAGAACAGCATGGCGTAGATGTTGAATCGCTGCGACAGCACCTCGGCAGCCTGCTCCTCCATACCCTCGGCCATAAACACGCGCGTACCATATTGTATAATACAGGTCCAGCACATTATCTGTGCACCCACGTAGAAGAACTGTGCTATCACACCCTCGCGATAGTACTTGAGCGAGAAGATGCGCTTGATGGTCACCAGGAAGTGGATGTCGTGGTTGGCATCGCCTATCTTTGGCATTTTTGTAAAGCGCATCAGCAGTAGCATAGCCACTATCACCAGTCCGATGATAAGGTAGGGCGATATGAGCACACTCAGGTCGGCATCCTTCAGAGCCTCAAACTCCGTGTCGCTAAGCAGTGCACGCTCGTCGCTGCTCATAGGGTTAAGCTTGGCCTGAATGAAGTTCATGGCCACAAACATGCCGATGATCGAACCACAGGGGTTGAAACACTGTGCCATGTTCAGTCGTCGGGTGGCCGTCTCCTCCGGGCCCATGGTCAGGATATACGGGTTGCACGATGTCTCTAGAAACGACAGTCCGCACGTCATGATGAAGTAGGCAATGAGGAAACATCCGTAGATGCCGATGGCCTTGGCGGGGAAGAAGAGTAGGGCACCTGCGGCATACAGTCCCAGTCCCATCAGCACTCCCGCCTTGTACGAGAACTTACGTATAAAGATGGCTGCAGGGAATGCCATACAGAAGTATCCCCCGTAGAATGCCACCTGAACCAGTGTACCGTCGGTCACGCTCATGCGGAATATCTTTGAGAAAGCCTTCACCATCGGGTTGGTGATGTCGTTGGCAAATCCCCAGAGTGCAAAACAGAACGTAACCAGTATAAAGGGTACGAGGTAGTTCACCCCGTCTTTTATTATCAGAGATTGTTGTTGCTTTTCCATTTCTGCAGGTCTTTAGAAGTGAACTAAGATACGGAACACCTTGCCTGGTGCCTCGCTCCACTGGCGCATAGCCTCGGGAGCATCCTCAGGTGCTACATCGTTTGATATCAGTCGGTCAACAGGACATGTGTCACGCTGCAGATAGTGTATCACAGCACGGAAATCCTGTGGCTGGGCATTGCGCGAACCACGTATGTCGAGCTCCTTCTGTACGAAGTACTTGGTCTGGAACGATACGTCGGTCTTGGCATAGCCTATGCACACCACGCGACCTGTGAATGCCACCTCGTTTACTGCCATCTGATATGTAGGAGCACTGCCCACAGCTTCGATGATCACGTCGGGACCAAATCCGGCGGTTATCTCCTGCAGTCGGGCGTGTACATCCTCTGTCTTGGTGTTGATGGCGTATGCTGCACCCATCTCTTTGGCCAGAGCCAGCTTCTCGTCGTCGATATCGGCAGCGATTACTGTTGCTCCGCGAAGGGCCGAGCGAACGATAGCACCCATGCCCACCATACCACAGCCGATAACCACCACAGTGTCGATATCAGTTACCTGAGCACGGTTCACGGCATGGAAACCTACGCTCATGGGTTCAATAAGTGCACAAGTGCGAGGATCGAGTCCCTCGGCTGGGATTATCTTCTCCCAGGGCAGAGCGATAAACTCGCGCATGGCACCGTTGCGCTGTACACCCAGAGTCTCATTATGCTCGCAGGCATTTACTCGCTGGTTGCGGCACGATGCACACTTGCCACAGTTGGTGTATGGATTGCAGGTCACCACCATGCCCGGCTTCAGTATCTCAGGCACGTCGGCTCCCACCTTCTCTATCACTGCACCCACCTCGTGTCCAGGTATTACGGGCATTTTTACCATTGGGTTGCGGCCCAGCCATGTGTTCAGGTCAGAACCACAAAATCCTACATACTTCAGGCGCAGCAGCACCTCACCGGCCTTCAACTTTTGTTCGGCCGCGTTAACTATTTCCATCTGGCGCTCGCCAGAAATCTGTATTGCTTTCATAACTTCAATTCTTCAATTTTTCAATTCTTCAATTCTTCAATTTTTATTCGCTCATATTCTTGATGTACGGCAGATCGGGCAGGTTTTCGAATCCGAAGAACTTCTTGGCATTCTCGCCTAGGAACATTCTCTTCTCTTCGGCCGACAGCTCTGGCGATTTCTCCACAAAGTCGTAGCTCATCTTGTAGGTGATGGCTGTGATGGTGCGAGGATAGTCCGATCCCCACATCAGTTTGTCCATACCTACCTCGTCGGCAGCCTCCTTGATAGCACGGATGGCCGATGGGAACGGGTAGAACTCATCGTTGAACAGCCAGGTGATACCACCGCTCTCCACGTACACATTCTCGTGGCGGGCCAGTCGTATCTGACTCATCCATCCCTCGCGTGTCACCATGCCGAAGTGGCCGATGGCTATCTTCAGTTTGGGGCACTCCTGTATTATCTCCTCCATCTGTCCCACCTGTGCGGCACCGTCCTGCAGTTCTATGCCCAGTATCTTGCCGCTGGCCTCCATCATGTGCATCAGTTGCATCATCTCGTCGGTCAGAAACTGCTGTGGCAGTCTGGCGGCGGGCACCTTCAGGCCTCGGAATGTCTCAACCACAGCCGGGGCCACTTCTATGAATCCGGGATGGCGATAGTCTACCATACCAAACGTGAAGAAACGGTTGGGATAGCGGCTCTCCACCTGTATCAGATAGCTGTTCTGTATGCCGTCGATAAACTCCTGAGTAACCACAGCTGCAGCCACCTGGGCGTAGTCCATGTTACTAAGAAATCGCTCGGCCGTGTTCTGTCCGTCGGTCATGTATGGCGGTAGCATCTGTCGCTCTTCGCCGAAAAACAGCGAACGGCTGCGATTGGGCTCAAGCTGACATATACGTTGACCGTCAACCACCGTGTCCTGATTCAGCCACAGATGGCTGTGAGCATCTATTATGAGTTTTTCCATCTTACAAACATTTGGTCGCCTATGATTTCCTGAACCTTACGTACCAGTTCCTCGTCCATCGGCTCGTTCACGTATTGTATGTTCTTAAGCACATTCTTTGGGTTGGCACTGCTAAACAGGGTTGTGGCTATGCGCGGATTCATGCTGGTAGAGAACTGTATGGCCAGCTTGTCTATTGGGTAGCCCTGCTCCTCGCAGTACTGGGCTGCCTTGGCGCATGCTCGCTGCAGATCCTTGCCTGCCGGGTGCCAGTCGGGTGCTCCACGCTGCGACAACAGTCCCATCGAGAATGGCGAAGCATTGATCACACCCACACCGTGCTGCTCGAAGAATCCCAGATAGTCGGCCAGCAATGTGTCGTTGAGCGAGTAGTGGCAGAAGTTCAGAATGCTCTCCACCGTACCAGCAGGAGCATGCTCTACCACCCACTTCAGGTTCTCGGGCTGCAGGTCGGTTATACCCACGTGCTTCACCACGCCCTTTTCGCGAAGCTCCACCAGTGCGGGCAGTGTCTCGTCTACTATCAGTTGCAGTCCGCCCTCCATGTCGCCCTGAAATTCTATGTCGTGCACGTTTATCAGGTCGATGTAGTCCACGTTCAGTCGCTCCATACTCTCGTACACACTCTCCTGAGCGCGCTTGGCGCTGTAGTCCCAGGTGTTAATGCCGTTGTGTCCGTATCGGCCCACCTTGGTAGACAGATAGTATTTCTCATGTGGTATGTCCTTAAGCGCCTTGCCCAGCACGGTCTCGGCCTTAAGGTGTCCATAGTAGGGCGACACGTCGATGAAGTTGATACCATTGTCAACTGCCGTGTGTACAGCCTCTATTCCCTCTTCCTCGCGGATGCTGTGGAACACTCCGCCCAGCGATGATGCGCCGAATCCCAGATTCGACACCTTCATGCCAGTTTTTCCGATTTCGTTGTAAACCATATTGTTGATATCAGTTAGATGTTATATGCGTCGTTTGTCATTTCCACGGCCACCGTCTCCTCGCGGAATCGCTCCATGGGGTAGTACTCCAGTCCGTCGTATCGGCCGCTGTCGCCCCACGAGTTCTTCATGATGAAGTATCGCTCGCCGTTCTCGTCGTGCGCCAGGCCTACTATGGCCATAGCATGGTGCTTGTCCTCCCAGCACACTCCGTGGTGCAGGCGCACTGCCCGCTCTGTCTTCATCATGAGTGTGTCGATGGGTATGTTCAGATAGCGCTCGTGAGTCCAGTTGTCGGGCACGTCCAGTTCGCTCTCCTCGTTATACGGCTTGCTGTCGTCGCACATCAGTGCTATATATTCGCCAGGCTTGCACACACTGCGGGCAAACTCCTGCAGGGTGTATT
>Ga0256407_10007478_pt1 | contig 16409 bp, 12 predicted proteins | sample RumenRJG_04DNA_FD_193489 | JGI IMG/M metagenome (GOLD analysis project Ga0256407, IMG submission 193489) | Bovine rumen microbial communities from Lethbridge, Alberta, Canada - RJG_04 | ecosystem: Host-associated > Mammals > Digestive system > Stomach > Rumen | place: Canada: Alberta...
TCTATGCTTTACCAGCTCTCACCTCTATTACTTTTAAGGGAAGTAATCCTCCTAATTCTTTGGAAAATGTTTTTAAGGCTCCCAATGAGAATGTCTCTGTATATGTTCCTGCAAATAGCATAGAGGATTATAAGACAAAGTTGGGAGGCTTGAGCTCAAAAGTAAAGGGAGCAATAATTCTGGCGGATGATGAGGCATATACCAGAGAGTCAGATGCTGAAGGTGTTGCTGCTTTCTATACCCGTAATTTCACTAACGTGAACTGGCAGGCAATATATCTTCCTTTCTCTTTGAAATACGAGGACTGGAAGGATGATTTCGAGATGGCTTATATCAACGGTATTATCCAGAGGGATAATGATGATGACGGCGAGATTGACGAGACAGAACTGGAGATAATAAAGATGAAGAGCGGTTCTACCCGGCCTAACGCCCCATATCTCATCAGAGCTAAGACTAAGGGCAAGAAGACTTTCTTCGTTAAGAATACAACCGTATATGCTGCTCCTGAAGAGAGTTATGTGGATTGCTCTACCACTATTGCGAAATACACCATTATAGGCACTTACAGCCCTATCCCTTCAGAAACAATGATAGCAAACAACTATTACGGTATGGGAGGTGGTGAGCTGATTCAAAGCGATGGCTCTAATGGCCTTAAGCCTTTCCGCTGGTATATGAAGGTGGAATCGCGTGATTATTCTAAATATAGCGTGAAAAATGCTGCGAAGGCTATCACTATCAAGGTTCTGGATGAAGAAGAGACAACAGGCATAGCAAACATCCAACATCCATCACCTAACACCCAGATCTTTGACATTAACGGCAGAAAGGTTAATGAGAATAGCCTCAAGCCGGGAATTTACGTAAAGAACGGAAAGAAGTTTGTGGTTAAATAAACAGAAGTATGAGAAAGAAATATACCAAACCGAAACTAACGGTTGAAGCTATGAATCTCCCATTACTTGGTAATACAAGCCTTATTCCTGTGGGAGGCACAGGTTCGTTTGATGCAAAAGAAACTTCCTCGTATTTTGACGAGGAGGAAGAGGAATATTAATTTTTCTTGCGAACACGGAAGTCACGAAAGAAACGGAAGTTTAGTTAACGTGAGTTCGACAAAAATATAAACGCTTCTGTTTTACTTTGAAACATTAATTAAGACGGGATTAAACATTAATTAGGACAAAAAAATATGTGGATTTAAGCCGTAAGGCTCATTAATGTCATAGATTAATGTTGTATTGATGTCCGAATTAATGTTATACGAAGTATAGAAATGTTTTCGTCGAATTCACGTTAATTATTGTCAGTTAAAGCACCAGAGGCGCGTTTATAAAGTCGTTGAGCTCACGTTAGTTAATTCCGTGAATTTCGTGTTCAAAAAAAGAGGGTTCTTGTGGTAATTACGTTAAAAAGGAAAATAAATGGCGGAAAATTTGTTCATGTCGTATTTTTTGTGTAAATTTGCACGGATTTATTTTTGAGTACGGAAAATGTCCGTACTTTTGATGTATAATTAAGACAATAAAAATTTTTTTTCATTACGATGAACGTAATTTCAAAGACAGTCTCTCTTCCTGATGGTCGTCAGATCACCATTGAGACCGGTAAGCTCGCAAAGCAGGCCGATGGTTCATGTACCCTGAAGATGGGTAACACAGTACTCCTCGCTACTGTTTGCGCAGCAAAAGATGCAGTTCCTGGAACAGATTTCATGCCACTGCAGGTTGAGTATCGCGAGCAGTACGCTGCTGCAGGTCGTTTCCCTGGTGGCTTCACAAAGCGTGAGGGCAAGGCAAGTGATGAGGAAATCCTCACATGCCGTCTTGTTGACCGCGCACTTCGTCCACTGTTCCCAAGCGATTTCCACGCAGAGGTTTATGTTAATGTTCTCCTCTTCTCTGCTGACGGCGTAGATCAGCCTGATGCACTTGCAGGTTTCGCTGCTTCATGTGCACTGGCATGTTCAGATATTCCATTTGAGTGCCCAATCTCTGAGGTACGTGTAGCTCGCATCAATGGCGAGTTTGTTATCAACCCTACTTTCGAACAGATGAAGGAGGCAGATATGGACCTTATGGTAGGTGCTACTGCTGACAACATCATGATGGTTGAGGGTGAGATGAAGGAGGTTCAGGAGGCTGACCTTCTCAATGCCCTTAAGGCTGCACACGCTGCTATCAAGCCTATGTGTGAGCTCCAGAACGAGCTTATGAAGGAACTTGGTACTGACAATAAGCGTGAGTACTGCCACGAGGTTAACGACGATGAGCTCAAGGAGCAGGTTAGAACCGAGTGCTACCAGAAGGCTTACGACGTTGTTAAGCAGGCTCTTGAGAAGCACGCTCGTGCGGAGGCTTTCGAGGCTATCATCACAGAGTTCAAGGAGAAGTATGCTGCTGCTCACACAGACCTCACAGAGGATGAGCTTGAGGAGAAGAATACTCTCGCTGACAAATACTATCACGATGTAGAGAAGGACGCTATGCGTCGTTGTATCCTTGATGAGGGTGTTCGTCTTGACGGTCGTAAGACTGACGAGATCCGTCCTATCTGGTGCGAGGTTTCTCCACTCCCAATGCCTCACGGCTCTTCTATCTTCACTCGTGGTGAGACACAGTCTCTCACAACCTGTACTCTCGGTACAAAGCTCGACGAGAAGATGGTTGACGGTGCTCTTGAGAAGTACTACATGAAGTTCCTCCTCCACTATAACTTCCCTCCATTCTGTACAGGTGAGGCTAAGGCTCAGCGCGGTGTAGGCCGTCGTGAGATTGGTCACGGTCACCTTGCATGGCGTGGTTTGAAGGGCCAGATTCCAGAGGACTTCCCTTATACAGTACGTGTAGTTTCTCAGATTCTTGAGTCTAACGGTTCTTCTTCAATGGCTACAGTATGTGCTGGTACTCTTGCTCTTATGGATGCAGGTGTTCCAATGAAGAAGCCAGTTTCAGGTATCGCAATGGGTCTTATCAAGAACCCTGGTGAGGATAAGTACGCAGTTCTTTCTGATATCCTTGGTGATGAGGATCACCTTGGCGATATGGACTTCAAGACAACAGGTACAAAGGACGGTCTTACAGCTACTCAGATGGATATCAAGTGTGACGGTCTGTCATACGAGATTCTTGAGAAGGCTCTTGCACAGGCAAAGGCTGGTCGTGAGCACATCCTCGGTTGTATCACAAATACAATCGCTGAGCCACGTAAGGAACTTAAGCCACAGGTTCCACGTATCGTTGAGATTGAGATTCCTAAGGAGTTCATCGGTGCTGTTATCGGTCCTGGCGGTAAGATCATCCAGCAGATGCAGGAGGAGACAGGTGCTACTATCACTATCGACGAGGTTGACGGTGTAGGTAAGGTACAGGTTTCAGCTCCAAACAAGGAGTCTATCGATGCTGCTCTCTCTAAGATCAAGGGTATCGTAGCAATCCCAGAGGTTGGTGAGGTTTATGAGGGTACAGTTCGTTCTATTATGCCTTACGGATGTTTCGTTGAGATTCTCCCAGGTAAGGATGGTTTGCTCCATATCTCAGAGATTGACTGGAAGCGTCTTGAGACAGTAGAAGAGGCAGGTATCAAGGAGGGTGACAAGATTACTGTTAAGCTCCTCGAGATTGACCCTAAGACTGGCAAGTACAAGCTTTCTCATCGTGTACTCGTAGAGAAGCCTGCTGACTATGTAGAGCGTGAGCGTCGTCCACGTCCAGAGCGTGGTGAGCGTCGTCCTCGTCCAGAGCGTGGTGAGCGTCGTCCACGTCCAGAGCGTCGTAATGAGAATCATGAGACTCACGAGCCAAAGGATTTCAATGACTCTCTCGATCACGAAATGTAATATAGATTATATGAAAATATGTGGAGGATGTGCATAGGCACATCCTCCTTGTTTTTTCTGTATAAATGTGAGGATTTATTTGTTTGTTATGACTCGGACAAATACCATATTTATGGGATTGTATGCGTTAATCATCTCAAAATGCTTTGTTTCCTCAGTATTATTTCGTATCTTTGCATCCTAAAATTAGACAAATGGCTAAATACGATATAAATAAGGTTAGGGAAGATTTTCCTATTCTCTCTCGTGAGGTTTATGGAAAGCCTCTTGTGTATCTTGATAATGGTGCTACGACACAGAAGCCTCTCTGTGTGCTCGATGCTATGCGTGAGGAGTATCTCAACGTGAATGCGAATGTGCATCGTGGAGTTCACTATCTATCGCAACAGGCAACTGATCTTCATGAGGCTGCCCGTGAGAAGGTGCGCCAATTCATCAATGCAGAGAAGACTTCGGAGATAATCTTCACACGCGGAACTACAGAGTCAATGAACCTTGTGGCAAGTTCCTTCTGTGACGGTTTCCTGAAAGAGGGAGACGAGGTGGTGATTTCAACTATGGAGCACCATTCAAATATCGTGCCTTGGCAGTTACAGGCTTTGAAGAAGGGTATCGTACTTCGTGTCATCCCTATGAGCGATGAGGGTGTGCTTGATATGTCTGCTTTCGAAGGCTTGCTTTCTGAAAAGACAAAACTCGTGAGCGTGGCTCATGTCAGTAATGTGCTCGGTACTGTTAATCCTGTTAAGGAAATCATAAGAAAGGCACATGAGCGTGATATTCCTGTTCTTATAGACGGAGCTCAGAGTGCTCCTCATATTGCCATTGATGTTCAGGATTTGGATTGCGATTTCTTCGCATTCTCCGGACATAAGATGTATGGTCCTACAGGTATAGGTGTGCTCTATGGCAAGGAAAAATGGCTTGAGAAGATGCCGCCTTATCAGGGTGGCGGAGAGATGATAGGTACTGTGTCCTTTGAGAAGACAACATACGCAGACCTTCCTTTCAAGTTTGAGGCAGGAACACCTGATTATGTAGCTACACATGGCTTGGCACGTGCCATAGACTATATGCTCAACCTTGGTATTGACAATATTACTGCCCATGAGCAGGAGCTTACCAAGTATGCTATGGAGAAGATGCAGGCTATTGAGAATATGCGAATCTTCGGTACAGCTCCGGAAAAGGATGCTGTTATAAGTTTCCTAGTTGGTGATATCCACCACCTTGACATGGGAACTCTTCTTGACCGCCTTGGTATTGCTGTTCGCACAGGGCACCATTGTGCAGAGCCTCTGATGCACAGACTCGGTATTCAAGGTACGGTTCGTGCTTCTTTTGCTCTCTATAACACGAAGGATGAAATAGATACCCTCGTTTCGGGCATAGAACGTGTAAGTAAGATGTTCTGATGGAGAAACTTAGGACGATAGAGATGAATCGCCTTTCCGTGGAGGAATTTCATGAGGCGAAGAAGATGCCGCTTGTTGTGGTTCTTGATGATGTGCGCTCTCTGTATAATGTGGGTAGCGTTTTCCGAACTGCCGATGCCTTTCGCGTAGAGGCAATATACCTTTGCGGCATAACTGCAACGCCTGACGGTACTCTCAAGGCTCAACAGGAGATTCATAAGACCGCCCTTGGCGCAGAGGAAAGCGTGGAGTGGAAATACTTTGCCAATGCTCTTGAGGCTATCAGGGAACTGAAGGCAAGAGGATATAAGGTACTTGCTGTTGAGCAATGTCACGGTTCTACCATGCTTCAGAACTACGCCATAGACAACCAACCTTCAGCTGTTGTTCTCGGCAATGAGGTTAAGGGCGTTCATCAGGAGGTTATTGACGAATGTGACGGATGTCTTGAGATTCCTCAGTTTGGAACCAAACATTCACTTAATGTCTCTACAACGGCAGGTATTATCATCTGGAAGTTTGCCGAGGTAACTCTCTAAAGCTATGAATTATAGATTAGCGACTATCGATGATTTTCAGGAAATCATCGGTATATATCGTTCTGCCATTGATACTATGAATGCTAATGGCATCATGCAATGGGATGAAATCTATCCCACGGCAGATGATATTCGTAAAGATATTGATACACAAGAGATGTATGTCGGTTTGAAGGATTCTCGAATATGTGTAGCCTATACTCTTAATAAGGAGTCTGATGCTCAGTATCAGAATGCTTCATGGGATGCTGGCATTAACTATATCGTTGTACATCGTCTCTGTGTGGCTCCAGAATTTCAGCATCAGCATATTGCGAGAGATACCATGCAACATATCCATAATGAGTGTAGAGAATATGGCATCAAGACTGTGCGTCTTGATGCATTCACAGAGAATCCATACGCCCTCGCACTCTACGAGAACTTAGGATATCAGAAGCGTGGAGAAGCTGTATGGCGTAAGGGTAAGTTCAATCTTTATGAACTTATTCTTTGATTGTTTTACTTCCGAAATAACTCCAATTCTACTCCAATTCCAGTGCTATTGGGAATAGAAGTTGAGTTGGAGACGTTTAGCCGAAATGGAATATGGTAGTGCTTCTGAACGTTTCCCCAGGTCTTAGGATTGTAGAAGGCTATTGTGGGTTGTTGGGTGAATCGGGGAAATGATGTAAATATGGGTGGTATGATGATAAATATCATAAATAATCTAATATTTTTTTCTATTTTTTTTAGTTTTATTAGCAATAAATTTTGTCGGTTCAGTTTTTAATTGTACCTTTACACTCGAAAATTTAATACGGACACCATTCTACGAGTGATCGGTCCTGTTTTCTTCGTGTGAGGATCCACTCGAAAACTTAATACGGACACCATTCTACGAATGATCGGTCCTGTTTTCTTCGTGTGAGGATCCACTCGAAAACTTAATACGGACACCATTCTACGAATGACCGGTCCTGTTTTCTTCGTGTGAAAATCCACTCGAAAAACCTAAATCGAACACCACTCTGTGAGTGATAAGTCCATTTTTCATTAAGCTAAACAAATAATAGGCGAATAATAATTTAATAAAAAATCAAAAAGGTGATGAGAAAACGTTTGTTCTTTGTGCTCACTCTGTTTGCTATGTGCTCTTTAGCCTTCGGACAGAAGAAGTTTTCAAAAATTACAGCTGCAGATTTTGCTACTCCTTCGGAGGCTTCAGACTCTTCAGTTGATGCTGTGTATATTTATGACATTGGTGAAACCCGTGTCACAGCTACAACTGGGCATTTTAATATCGAGACACAAGTCAAGGTTCGTATGCAGATTGTAACAGAGAAGGGTAAGGAATATGCCAACAAGGCAATAGTATTCTATCATAATCCCAAAGGCTCACAGGCAGATAATGACAGGATATTAGATCTTTCGGCTGCTTCATATAATCTTGTTGACGGCAAGGTAGTTAAGACTACCATGTCGAGCAAATATGAGTTCAAGGAACAGTTGGATGATCATAATATGCGTCTGAAATTCTCGATTCCAGAAGTAAAGGTAGGTTCAATAATTGAATATAAATATACAAGGGTAAGTCCAAGGTACGCAGATATTCCATCGTGGTATTTCCAACATTCTGAACCAGTTAGATATAGTTTCTATTCTGCAGCATTCCCTGAGTGGTTCAAGTATCATGTGGAGGCTCGTGGTTATTCTCCTTTAAACGGAAAGCAGGATAACACAAATATTATGGTGGGAACTTCATTGCTTAAGGCTGATAGATATATTTTCGAGGCTGAGAATCTCCGCGCCTTAAAGAATGAGCAGTTCGTCTTTTGTCAAGATGATTATGCACAGCATGTAGATTTTGAGCTTAGGGGAGTTTCTGTTCCTGGAGAAATCTATAAGGATTATACTCAAACGTGGGACAATGTGCGTGAATACCTCAAAGATGAATATGAGATGGGATCACGTCTGAAGGTTCAGAATCCGTATGCAGAGGAGATGAAGTCTCTAGATCTTGAGGACAAGCCCATAAGTGTAAAGGCTTCACGTATCTTCGCATTGCTCAAGAGTAAACTGAAGTGGAACAAGGAGTATAAGCTGTATTGTAAGAATCCGCAGAGAATTCTGAAGGAGGGTAAAGGTTCTAACATAGAACTTAATTATATCTATATGGCTATGCTCAGAGACGCAGGCATATCTTCTACTCCAATGCTTATCAGACGCCGTTCTAGAGGTCGTCTCCCTTTGACCTATGCAAGTATCGATAAGCTGAATACTTTTATTGTTGCCATAGTTGACGAGAATGACGCATTGTTATTTGCTGATTGTTCTGCAGATTATGGTGATGTGAACGTATTGCCGGCTGACTTGATGGCTGAGGGTATACTCTACGATCCATATATAACAAAGACTCCGAATAATGGTGCAACGCGTGGAGGTACGATCTTCGACCTTTCAGAGATAAGGGGAAATACTACAAATACCCGTATCAATTGTGTTGTAACTCCTGATGGACAATTGGCAGGACAGAGAATCAATACCCATATCGGTTATAATGCATTGTCTTATAAGAATGCGTATCACGAGAAGGAGGATAGTCTTGCCCTGATTGAGAAAATAGAGAAGAACCTTGAATGTAAGCTTTCTTCTTTCAGGGTAAGGAATGCCGAGGGAGTGGGTCGTGCCGTTGAAGAGAGAATACGTTTCTCTAAGGAGAGCGTTGTTGACGGTGACAGGATATACTTCAATCCTATTGTCTTTGCAGATGAGAAGACAAACTATTTCATCAAGTCTGATCGTGTGTTGCCTATAGAGTTCCCTGCTGCTCAGAACACAATAATCACTTCAGTCGTGACTATTCCAGAAGGGTATGTCGTGGAAGAGATGCCAAAGCCGGAGACAGTTACCCTGCCAGGCTATCTTGCTGTTACTATTTCCTTCGAGATGCAGGAGAATCATCTTGTGACAAAATATGAGAGTATTGTTGACAATACATTAATTCCTGCTACAGAGTATGCTAATCTTCAGGAGTTCTGGAATAAGGTTCTGAAGATAAACTCCATGATGGTTTGTCTGAAGAAATCTTAACAATTTTCTATGAAACGACTTTGTTCTACAATATTATTATTTTCAGTAGCAGTTTTTGCTGTTGCTCAGGATGTTTGGCGTGCGTCTGACATTGCTGACTCGTTGAAGCGTGAGGCCTATTCCGTTGTGCGTGACTATCAGGCTACGGTTACTGCCAGTTCGAAGAAAGCAATGACTGTGCATTACCATAGAGTCATTACTATTCTCAATAAGAAAGGCGATGATCATGCTTTCTGGAACTGTACTACGGATGATTTCTCGCAGATTACCTCATTTAGCGGGAAAATTTACGACGAGCAGGGCAAGGTGAAACAGAAACTGAAGCGTAGTGATGTACATACTTCACAGTATTCTCAGCATCTAGCCACAGACAACCAGAAAAACTATGTAGAGCCACCAGTCATGGACTATCCATATACTATAGAATATGACTGGGAGGTGAAGTCGTCAAACGGTTATGTGGAATATGATTTCTTCTCTCCTGTATGGACTGACCGTCAGGCATTGGAGAAGGCATCGTTCAAGGTAACTGTCCCTACAGGTACAAAGATCAGATACATGGGCTTGCCTCATGAGCAGAATCCTCAGAAGCAAGGAGATGGAAAGAATGACGTGTATGTCTGGAATATGTCTGCAATGCGCTGTTTAATAGACGAGGAGTATGACGATTATTTCATGTATATTTGTCCATCTGTAATAGCCATACCTTACGAGTTTGTGTTTGGTGAAAGCTCCGGCGTTCTTGATACTTGGGAGAACAAAGGAAAGTGGTATCATCAGCTTGCAGAGGGTAGGGGCATCCTTCTACCTGCCGATAAGCAGAAGGTAAAGGAACTTACTGCAGATTGTAAAAATGATAAGGAAAAGATAGCAGCCCTGTATAAATATCTTGGGGAGAAGACTCGCTATGTCAGCATTCAGCTGGGCATTGGCGGTTGGCAGCCTATGAAGGCAGAGGAGGTTGGCAAAACCGGTTTTGGCGATTGTAAGGCTCTTACCAATTATATGCAGGCATTGTTGAAAGAGGCAGGAATTGAGTCATGCCAGACAATTATCAGTACCCGCTATTCCGAACTGTTGAAGGATTTCCCGAATATGCACCAGACAAACCATGTTATCCTGACTATACCACAGGCAGATGGAAGTAATATGATTGTGGAATGTACTAATCCTCAGTTGCCTCTCGGCTTTATTCCTGGAGACTATGCCGGGCATCAAGCATTACAGGTGGTAAATGGTATGGGTAAGTTGATTCGCATTCCTGAATATACTCCGGATAATAATTATGAGAAGATGGTTGCGGATGTACAGTTGCAGGCAGATGGAAAGTCTGTTGTCAAGTTCTCTGACGATCACTATGGCGAGCGCTATGAGGCTGTTCGTTCAATCGTCTATCAAGATGACAAGAAACGTAAGGAACGTGTCGGTCATTGGATAAGCCTTCAGGATCCTGTTGTAGAGAGTGTTAAGGTGAACGAGACAAAGACAGGTGTTCCGCATCTTGATGTGCAGAGTGAGCTGAAAGGAACATACGGAAAAGTGAATGGCAATAAGATGTTTATCAATTGTAATCCTTTCCGTGATATTCATGTACCACGTTTCCGTAAAGACAGGACTCGCCCTATTATTGCAGAAAGCACATACCGTTTTGACGATGAGATAAGGATTTCCCTTCCTGAAGGTTATGTCTATCCTGCTGGTCAGAGTACTGATTCTTCTACAACTGACTTTGGAAACTACACCCTTGACATCAAACAGGATGGGCAGAAGCTTATCGTAAGGACATGTATTACAGTTAACAAGGGCAGGTTTGATATCAGTCGTAAAGATGATTTCGCAGGTTTCCGCGAGAAAGTATCAAAGATGTTGAAAAAACAGATAATAGTAGAAAAGAAGTAAGACGTTTTTTCGTATTTCTTTCTATTTGCAGTCGCTCTTCCTTCGCTAATTCTCCGAACCAAACTCGATGAACCTCCGTTCTTTGTTCGCTATATGAACGGACCTTCATCGAGTTTGGTTCCTTTTTATAGTGGAGTCATAACGATATTACATAGGAGATGATGAGTTGTTTAGTCGAAATGGAATATTGTTGTGCTTCTGAACGTTTCACCTGGCCTTAGGATTGTAGAAGGCCATTGTGGGTTGTTTGGTGAATCGGGGAAATGCATAGTTTCGAAACATACAGCATTTCTGCGATTATGAGGCTTCCCGTTTTTGCCAATCATATTGCCCTTGTGTCCATTGGCTGTGTATATCTGTAGAGCTGGCTCGGTGGTATATACTTCTACGGTTATATCTGTATGATTATCCACGAGACGGGCTGCAAGTCTTGACAGATCACCGTTTGTATTCAGTTTATAGCAGTGGTCGTAACCTTTAGTTATATTGAGTTGGTTGTTGGGGGTATCGATTCTTTCGCCGATGAGGTGAGGTGTACGGAAATCGAAAGGAGTGTCTTTTACAGCAGCCAGTTTGCCTGTTACTCGTTTGCTCATATCATATACCGCAAAACTATCAGCGTCAAGCCATAGTTCTTCTTCAAGCACATTGGAGGCATGATCGCCTGTAAGATTGAAGAAGTTGTGATTGGCAATATTGACGACGGTAGGTTTTGTGGTAGTCGCTTTATAGTCAATGCGGAGATCCTGTTTTTTGGTCAGGGTATATGTTACATCGAGTGTTAGCTCGCCCGGGAACCCGTTTTCACCATCGGGTGAGATATATCGCATGGTAATGCTTGTGTCATTATGAGAGATTATATCCCATATACGTTCAGAAAAATTAGGTGAACCGCCATGAGAACAATCTCCGTGATGCCTGATCTGAAGCATATATTCATTATCGTCTATTTTTAGGTACCCTCCCGTTATTCTACCTATGTATCTTCCTACTACAGCACCAAAATTCTGCCGTTCCAATGTGTATTGCTCAAGACTGTCAAAACCAAGGGCAAGGTCTGTATTTCTGAATATGAGTTTCTGAATACGTGCGCCATAGTCCATTACCTTCATTTCCATATTAGGGGCACGAAGGGTATAAGTCTTGATTTCTTCTTGTTGTGCATAGGAGAATAAGGATATGGAGATAAGTATGATATTAATAATGTATTTCTTCATTGGATATAGAGTAATTAGTTACTATTTGGGAACAAAGATAGTAATTTTTCTGAAATTTTTATTATCTTTGCCGGAAAAAATAAAGATTTCATGCTAAAGAATCATTTTTATGAGGGAAAGATAGAGGCAGGATGTGATGAGGCAGGAAGAGGATGTCTTGCCGGTTCGGTTTTTGCTGCTGCTGTGATTTTGCCGGATAACTATCAGAATGATATGCTTAACGATTCTAAGCAGCTCACGGAGAAGAAACGTTATCAGCTTCGTGAGCAGATAGAGCGTGATGCCGTAGCATGGGCTGTCGGTATAGTTACAGCTGCCGAAATTGATAAGATTAATATCCTTAATGCCTCTATCCTCGCTATGCATAGGGCTCTTGACCAGTTGAAGGTAAGACCAGAGGCAATAATCGTGGATGGAAATAAGTTCAAGCCGTATCGTGAACCTATTGGAAATGAGGCAAAACTATCTTCTTTTGAAAGAAAGGAGGGAACCCCAACTCCTCATACCACAATAGTGAAAGGTGACGGCAAATATCTTGCAATAGCCGCAGCTTCAATTCTTGCAAAGACATATAGGGATGACTATATGAACGAGATTGATGCTGAATATCCAGCCTATCAGTGGAAGAAGAACAAGGGATATCCAACCAAGGCTCATTATGCAGCTATTCGTGAGATTGGTCCTTCTCCTTATCACAGACTTACTTTCAAAGGAGTTGTAGATACGCAGTTGGAATTGGATTTTGGCAGTGAAGAGGTATAAATTGCAAACACGACTTTATATTTTTCCGCACACTTACGTTGTAAGTGCAAGAAAACAGGCGTGAAGTTTGTCAATGTCACAAATTTTTAGTAATTTTGCGCCCCGAAATAGGAGATTGTAAACAGTAAATTCAATTATATAATAAAATTATGGCAAAGAAAGCTCTTTTGATGATTCTCGATGGATGGGGAATCGGCAAGCATGGTAAGGGTGATGTTATCTTCAACACCCCAACTCCTTATTTGGATTACCTCCAGGCAGTTAGCAGTGTATCACAGCTTCAGGCTTCAGGTGAGGACGTAGGTCTTCCTGACGGTCAGATGGGTAACTCAGAGGTTGGTCACCTTAATATTGGTGCAGGTCGTATCGTATATCAGGACCTCGTTAAGATCAACCGCGCTTGTAAGGACGGTTCTATCGCTAAGAATCCTCAGGTAGTAGAGGCTTACACATACGCAAAGGAGAATGGCAAGAAGCTCCACCTCATGGGTCTTACCTCTAACGGTGGTGTTCATTCTTCACTTGATCATCTCTTCAAGCTCATCGAGATTGGTAAGGAGTTCGGTCTTAAGAACCAGACTTTCGTTCATTGTTTCATGGACGGTCGTGATACTGACCCACGTTCAGGTAAGGGCTTTATCGAGCAGCTTACAGAGGTTTGTAAGGCTAACGACGCAGCTATCGCAAGCATCATCGGTCGTTTTTATGCAATGGACCGTGACAAGCGTTGGGAGCGTGTTAAGGAGGCTTACGATCTTCTCGTATCTGGCACAGGTAAGAAGGCAACTGACATGGTTAAGGCTATGCAAGAGAGCTATGACGAGGGTGTAACTGACGAGTTCATCAAGGCTATCAGCAACTCTAACGTAAACGGTAACATCGAAGAGGGTGACGTTGTTATCTTCATCAACTTCCGTAACGACCGTGCGAAGGAGCTTACACAGGTTCTCACTCAGGAGAACATCGAGGGTATGAAGACTATCCCAGGCCTGAAGTACTATTGTATGACTCCATACGATGCTAACTTCAAGGGCGTTAACATCCTCTTCCCTAAGGAGAACGTAACAAATACTCTTGGTGAGTATCTCTCTCAGCAGGGTAAGAAGCAGCTCCATACAGCAGAGACAGAGAAGTATGCTCACGTTACATTCTTCTTCAATGGTGGTCGTGAGGCTCCATACGAGGGTGAGGATCGTGTACTCGTTGCTTCTCCAAAGGTTGCTACATACGACCTCAAGCCAGAGATGTCAGCTTATGAGGTTAAGGATAAGCTCGTTGCTAACATCAAGAAGAATGAGTATGACTTCATTGTTGTAAACTTCGCTAATGGTGATATGGTTGGTCATACTGGTGTATACAATGCTATTGCAAAGGCTGTTCACGCAGTTGACAACTGTGTTCGTGACGTTATCGAGGCTGCTAAGGAGACTGGTTATGAGGCTATCATCATCGCTGACCACGGTAATGCTGATAACGCTATCAACGAGGATGGTACTCCAAACACAGCACACTCTCTCAACCCAGTTCCATTCATCTATGTTACTGATAACAACTCAGCAACAGTAAAGGATGGTCGTTTGGCTGACGTTGCTCCTTCTATCCTCCACATCATGGGATTGGAGAAGCCAGCAGACATGACTGGTGAGAACCTGATCGTTGATTAATAGATTTGATTTTAATTTCCCAGCCCCTCCCATTGAGGGAGGGGATATATAACTATCGCTTATGGAAGTAAAAATAGCTGATAGCTGGAAGGAAATATTGCAGAGTGAGTTTGACAAGGAATACTTTGTCAGACTCACTCAGTTTGTTAAGGCTGAATATGCTGCTGGGAGATGCTATCCTCCCGGACATGAGATTTTCAATGCCTTTTCGCTTTGTCCTCTTGACAAGGTTAAGGTTGTCCTGCTTGGTCAGGATCCTTATCATGAGCCTGGACAGGCTGAAGGTCTTTGTTTCTCGGTAAAGGACGGAATACCTCTACCTCCGTCTCTTATTAATATATTTAAAGAGGTGAAGGAAGATGTTGGTAGTGTTCCAGAATTATCGGAGGTTGCGGCTCAAAAAGGACAGAGAATGTATAACGGTTCTCTTCGCAGATGGGCAGAGCAGGGAGTTCTTCTTCTTAACGCTACCCTTACGGTACGTGAGCATCAGGCAGGTTCTCATCAGAGACAAGGTTGGGAAACTTTCACGGATGCTGTCATAAAGGCTGTTTCCGATACTCAGGAACACGTTGTGTTCATTCTTTGGGGGGGATATGCGAGAAGTAAGAAGTATCTTATCGATAAACAGAAGCATTTGATTCTGGAGTCCGTTCACCCATCTCCACTATCTGCCAATAGGGGAGGATGGTTCGGCAATCATCATTTCTCTAAATGTAATGCCTATCTTGAGCAGCATGGTAAGGAGAAGATAAATTGGTGATTCGTAAATAGTAAATTTGTAAATTGTAAATTTGTAAATAGTAAATAGCTTGATGCTTCCAATGGTACAGATAGGTGATGTTATCGTATCACCTGATATATTTACTGAATACTTCTGCTGCGACCTTGAGAAATGTAAGGGCGAATGTTGTGTAGAGGGTGATGCTGGTGCTCCTGTTACTCTCGAAGAAGTAGGCGAACTTGAGAATGTGCTTGAAGTGGTATGGCCTGACCTTAGTGCTCAGGCTCAAGCTATAATAGATAAGCAAGGTGTTGCCTATACTGATGAGGAAGGTGATCTTGTCACGAGTATCGTGGGAGGTAAGGATTGCGTGTTTACTTATTACGACGACCTTGACATTGGCACTAAGGAAAAGCCATGTGTTGTGAAGAATTGCTGTCTATGTGCCACGGAGAAAGCATTTAGGGCAGGCAAAACCAACTGGTGCAAGCCTATCAGTTGCGCACTCTATCCTATCCGTGTGGCAAATCTCAGCAATGGACTTGTAGGTCTTAATTATAACCAATGGAGCGTATGCAAATGTGCCCGTGAGAAGGGCCGAGACCTCAAACTCCCTCTGTGGAAGTTCCTAAAAGAGCCTCTTATTCGTCGTTTTGGAGAAGAATGGTATGGCTGGCTTGCCGATTGTGCCAAGGAGTTTGAGAAGATGAGGCATGAGTAAGTGCCTTTATATATTTAAGTAGGTAATATTGTATTTGATGATATGTTCTGCTCAGATTTTCCAAACAAGGGGTCTGTTCTTCGGTTTTTGTTGTCAAATTCTCGGAAATTAAACTTTTTTCTGAAAATATTTCCCGAAAAATTTTGTCAGTTCGGAAAAAAGCAGTACCTTTGCACTCGCTTTCGGAAAAACGGTGCCAGACACCACATGGAAGAGGGTAAGAAGAAAGAGTTCTTTGACAAGATTTACATAAACAGAAAGTAGTAGTACAAGAAGCAAGTGAGGAGACTCACTTGGGTAAAAACGAACCGATCAATTCGCCTCCTTGATAGGAGGCAAAGAGAAGAAGCTTCTTAATAGATAAAGGATAGTCGTCCCGAGCAAGACAACGATGCTCTTCCGTAAGATGAAGAGCTCATTATAAAGAGATTTTACAATGGAGAGTTTGATCCTGGCTCAGGATGAACGCTAGCTACAGGCTTAACACATGCAAGTCGAGGGGCAGCATGAGATTAGCTTGCTAATCTTGATGGCGACCGGCGCACGGGTGAGTAA
>Ga0256407_10007479_pt1 | contig 16409 bp, 9 predicted proteins | sample RumenRJG_04DNA_FD_193489 | JGI IMG/M metagenome (GOLD analysis project Ga0256407, IMG submission 193489) | Bovine rumen microbial communities from Lethbridge, Alberta, Canada - RJG_04 | ecosystem: Host-associated > Mammals > Digestive system > Stomach > Rumen | place: Canada: Alberta | collected...
CCAATCCCCAATCCCCAATCCCCAAATCCTATTATAAATTATAAATATAATTTTTATTAATTAAAATATAAAAAAATAAATTAATTAATTAATTAACTAAATAATTAATTAATTAATAGATTAAATAGTTATTAAATTAATAGTTTGAAAAATAATAAAAAGATTTACGAATTAGATATTTATGATGATTTTTTTAACTCTTTTCGAATTTTATTAAATTAAATTTTAATAAGAATTATGTAATAATAAATTATTTAATTAAATAAATCTTTTTTATTTCCATTTAATCTAATCTGATTCTGAATCTGATTCTGATTCCGAATCTGAATGTTTTTTCTTTTTACAATTTCTTCCACATTTTTTTCTTCTTTTATTTTCTTCTTCTTCTTCTTCTTCTTCCTCTTCTTCTTCTTCTTCTTCTTTTTTTCTTTTCCTTTTGTTTTGACTTTTTATTTCTTGATCACTTTCTTCTTCTTGTCCTCTTTCTTCTGCTTCTTGTCTTTCTTTTTCTTTTCTTTTTTGTTCTTCTTCTTCTTTTATTTTTTTTATGTGCTCTTTTACTTCATTTTCAAACCCTTCATCTTTATTATCTATCAAATAATAATAAAACCATAATATTTCCTTGATTTTGATATTTAATGATTTTATTTTTTCCAAATTTTCTTCAAATTGTCCATTACTATATATATTTGTTTCCCATAAATCTTTTGATTTTAAATATTCTATTATATTTTTTCTATTTGATTTAATTTTTCTATCTTTATCTTTTTCTTTTTCCCTATATAATACAAGACTTATAAATAATCTTATTGCTGTTGCTAATGATTCTTTATTAATAATCATATCCTTTTTTTCAAAAATTTCATCTAATTTTTCTATAATTTTTTGATCTAAATTAAATCTTGGTTTTTCTTTTTTATTATCTCCTTCTTTTTTATCCTTTTCTTTTTCTTCTTTTTTTTCTTGATAATTTTCAATATCTTTTTTTATATATTTAAATACAAGTTTTAAATAATAATCAAACATTATTGGTATTTTATTTACAACTAGATCATTGCTATCTTTATCATTTTTATCTTTATCATTACTATCTTTATCATTTTTATTTTTAAATATTTGTTTGAATTCTTCTGATATATTTTTTATATTGTTAATTATTTCACATATTTTTGTATTTTCATTAACTTCATTATTATCTTTAATTTTATTTAAATATTCTATTAAAGTTATAAAATTATTTATAATAATTATATATTTATTATTATTTCCATCATTATCAGTAGCATAATTATAAAGTATAACTTTATCATCTATACCAAGGGTTACTTTCATATCACCAAATTTAAAATTACAAATTAAATCATTTATTTCATTACTAAATACTTCATTATTATAACTAACTCTTATTAATTCATTATTTAATAATTTTTTATTTTTTAATAATAAATTAGTCATTTTTGTTTCTGTTGAGTTCAAAATAATTTCATATTCATTATAATTTTCATAATTATTAGTATCTATTACTTTTCTATAAGATGAATTAAATATAACTTCAATAAAATTAAATATTTTTTTTGGAATATTAAATGTAAATATTTCATTTTCTTTAAGTTGCTGTACACTTATTCTATTTTTACAATTATTATTAAATATTCCTAAATTTATTTTTGTATCTAATAAATTTTCTAATTGCTCATTTTGTTTTTCTATAAATTTCTCATAAATTTTTTGATAAGTTTTTCCATATTTATTATCATCAGACAAAAGTAAATCACATATACAATTTTCATCAACATTTAATTTCAATTTCTTTCCATTTGCATTTTCTTCTTCTTCTTCCAATTCGAAACCATTATATAATTTAATAAATTCATCAATTAATTCTTTATTGTCAAGAATTTTTTTTTTTTGCTTTCTTTTTTTTTTTTAGAATCTTTTTTATTTTCAGTATCTTTATGATTATCAATGTCTTTTTTATTTTCAGTATCTTTTTCATCTTCAGTCTTTTTATAAATATCACTATCTTTGATAATTGTTTTTTCAGCAAATTCTCTAGTTATTTGATTAGAATATTTATCACTGAATAAATTTAAAACTTTATTAAAAATAATCAAATTATCTAAAGAATATTTATCTTTATTTTCTTTTTTTTTTTTTGTTTTTTAAGTTCCAAATATTTGCTTAATATTGGATATTCATTTTTATCCTTATGTTCTAGCATATTGCTTATATAATCTTCATCTAAATAATCAGTATAATAAAAATATTCATAATATGGATAATCTCTAGGATTATAATCACTGTTATTATATATTTCTTTTAATAAAGCAATTCCCGATGTTTTATCATTTATACTTTCCTTTTCAAATTTTTTAAATTTATCAAATCAAACAAATTAATAAATGCGATGGAATCAAAATGATAAAGCTTTATATATATAAAATAATATATAATCAATATAAAAGACAAATAAATGTATTTTTAAGTGATAATATTAAAACTAAATATAAACTTGATAAATATGAAGGTTTTGAAGATTTTATTAAATTCAAAAATAAAGAATTATTAAATTATAAAAATAAAGTATCAGATAATGATATTTATAAAGATATATATAAAAAGCTTGATGATTATCAAAAAGATGGCTTTAAAAATGAAATAACAAAAGAAGATATAAGTAGTAATGGAAATTTTAATTTTGACGATTTTTATATGGCTGCATATAATTTAATATTACTTAAATTAAAACAAAAAGATTTCGAAACAGATGAAATTTATATTAATTTTTATAATAATGTTTGCGAACCATTATTTAAAAAAGATGGCGAAGAAGAAGATAGTAATAAATTATTAATATTAATTCAATTTCTATTTGAAAAAGAAAAATATTTAGAAATTAAAAAAGAATATGAAATTAATCCAGAAGACATTGAAGTATTATTATATGGGTATAGATATTGTTTAAATGAAATATCAGAAGAATATAATGATGATAAAGAAGACTATATTTACACATCTTTATATAATCATTTTAAATTAAATTATTTAGATAACAATTTTTATCCTGGTAGTGATCCAAAGGAGGATGAGCCTTATTATGAATTATATAATAAAATAGAAAATCATTTCAAAGAAAAGCCAAATCAAGGATGCTATGTTTGCTTATGTAATAAAGGATTTTATCATTCAGTCCTTTCTGGATTTCCTAGTTATTCTGAAACAAATATTAAATGTCCAAATTGTGGTAAAGATATTGGTGCAAAAGAAAAATATTTAGAAGAAAAAGATGAAGAAAATAAAATTAAATTAATTAAGGTATATGAAACAATTAATAGAGAAAAATATTTAAGAATATTTGAGAATCAGGATGAAATTAATAAATTAGAAAGTAAAAGAGCTTATTATAATAAATTAAAAGAAATAAATTATATGACTAAAGAAGAATTTAAACAGAAATATATAAAGCCATTATATAATAGGGAAAAAGGCTTAAATAAAATAAATGAAAATAATTTTAAAAAAGATAATAAGCAAATAAGAAATTTAAGTCAGATATCATATAGATTATTAAATTATATTTTATATTCTCATTTATTTTTCGCAAAATTATTCACAAACCAAGGAAAATTTGATAATTATTTACCAAAAGGAATGACATGGTTTAATACAATAAAAGTAAGCTTTACTTTATTACAAAAAGAGTTAGAAAAAAAAGGTATTAAAGAAATCGAAATATTTATGAATTTCATTTTCAAAGATTTATTTAATAAATTACATGATAAAGAATGCATTAAAAATTATGAAGAACTTATTAAATTTGAAAATGAGTTGGAGAAATTAATTCAAGAAAAATTTACTCAAGCAAAAAAAGAAATTGATATTTTTTCAGGTTTAAATTTTGATTGATCATGCATTTTTATAAATAAATAACAATATGATTTTATATAACCTATGCAAAATAATTTTGCAATATTTGCAGATTTACCATGATATTTGTGTGCATTTTTTTTGAAATTAGATAAAAATTCATTGCAATCTTTAAAAATATCTAATGGTTCTTCTTCTAAAGATTCATCTTTTAAATAAATTAATGAATTTTTTTCAAAAAAATAAATTAAAGTTTCTGATAATGCTAAATAATAATCTGTTGTGTTATCTGATAAATTTTTATCTATAAGTTGAATTATAACATATTTGTCTTTATTATTTAATAAATCTTCTAGTGTATACATAATATCTTCTAAATATGATTGCAATAATAATTGTAAAACATCATTTGATTTTTTTATTATATCTTTTTCTTTCATTAATTCCCCAAATATTGCAGCACGATAAGTATCATCCTTTATTTTTTTTATTTCTTGCATATATATATATTTTAATGTCTCATAATATTTATTTTTGAATTTTTCATCTTTTTCTTCTTTTAATATCTTATTTAAATTCATGAAATTATCTATTAATTTACTAAATTTATCAGACCTATTTTTTTGTATAATTTTAGAATTTTCTACTAAATAATTTCTGATTATTTCAATATTTTTTATATTTTTAATTCCTTTATCCAATTCATATTCTATTATGTTTATTAATTCATCAATAATACATAATTCATTTAGATTTATATTTAAGTCATGATTTAAAATTTGTAATATATTATTTATTTCTTTTAACCTATCAGAATAATCTTTAATTGTTACTTCCACTAATTTTATATTTTCAGTTATACTTAAACATAAACCACCTAATAATATATAAAAGCATTCATTTACTTCTCTTGTAAATTCTGGATTTCTTTCTTTATCAACTATATATTTAATAGGGCTTTCTGTATCATAAATTAAATCATATATAATTTGATTTAATTCAATTCCATTTTTATAATTCATAATATCTTTACTAATCTCAAATGATTTTAAAATGCTTTCAATATAATTTCTATTAGATTCTATCCATATTATTTTTAATATTATAATATTGATCTCATTATTTTTATTATCTTTGATTATCTCATTTTCTTCTGAAAATCTTAAAGATAATAATAAGTCAATTAATTTCCAAAAACTTTTTGAATAAGTACCTATGGATTTTTCTAAATAAAATGTAATATAATCTTTTAATATTAAATCTGGTGTTATTTTATTTATTAAATCAAAATATAATTTATCTTGACTTATTTTTTCTGATACTTTATTTAATAATTCTTTTTCTTTTTCATGAAATAGATCTTTTGCATTCTCAGGTTTATTTCCAGAATAATTTCTTAATTTTTTTTCATTGTTAAAAAATTCTGCAGTAATATTATTATTTAAGTAATCAGATAAATCTTTATAAAAATTATAAAATCCTGGTATTTTGTAATTAAATAAAAATTTAGGTTCATATTTTACATCATTATTTACTTTTATTTCTTTTAGAAATTTACTTTTTAATTCTTTAAGTATAATTTTATTAGATCTATCATTTTTATTAGATTTATCATTTTTATCCAATTTACTATTTTTATCATTACTTATTTCTATTAATGTAGTAAGGAAATTATTATGTTCCAATACTTTAAATATATATTGTAAATATTTTTTAAATATATTTTCTTTAATGTAATCTAATATACAAGATATAATATCAAGACTATTTTTATTTATATGGTTTTCTTTAAACATTTTATTAACTAAAGTTTGACAATCTCCTTGTGCATCTTTATCTATGTCTATTAATTCCTTTGCTTTTTTAATTAAATCATCTTTAAATTCTATATCTTTTGTCATATATTTAGTTATTTCATCGATATATTTTTCTTCATTTAAACTACCTAATTTACTTTTCTCACCATATTTTTCACTAAAATAAGTTGAAAGTATGCTGTTTTCTTTTGCTCCATTTTTGTTTTTTTCAGACATTTCTTCATATACAAAATTTACTAATATATCATTAAATTCATTATCTAAATTCTTAAATGTATCTGCATTAAACATAACATTTTTTATACTTTTTTTTAATAAATCATTTAAAGATATATCTGAACCTTGCAAATTATCAATAAATAATTGATTTATATTTTTATAAATATTTGGAATTGAATAAATTGTTTTTTCTTTTTTTGTTTTATTTTCTATTTTAAAACTCCTTTGTATATGAATTATAAATATATAATTATAATTATCATCTTTACAATAATTATTAATATAATCACTTATAAATTGTATTTTATTTGAATTATATTGTTCAAAATTAATTGTTATAATATGTTTCTTTTGGTCTTCATTTTCATTTTTACTTTTGATATCATCTATTTCATTTTTTAATTTATCTTCTGTCCTAATTTCTGATATCATAATTTGTTCAGTTTTATTATATCCTTCTACAATATTAGCAATTTTACTAAATGTATATATAATTGAAATTTTATAATTATCTTTTGTATTGTCTTTTCTAGCTGATTCTAAATCATTTATATATGCATTAAAATTATTATATCTTTTTTGGTCATAATATTTTTGCTTTATTGGATTTTTATCTGGTAAATTTGTTATTATATCTTGTGGTAAAATATTACTTATTTTATTATATATTTTTTCTTTTATATCAACTTCATTTATTTTTTCCTTTTTATTTTCTAAAAAATAATAATAAACTAATCCTCCAATTTCTTGTTCACCACAATTAATTAATAGATGATTTAAATGATAATTAATTTTTGATTGCTCTTTTTTAACTTCATCTTTTAATCTAATTTCTTCTAATATTGATTTTATTAAACTTTTTTGTTGAGTATCCAATAAATCCTTAAAACTAATATTCATTTTTTCTAATCTATTTAAAAATGCCATATCAACTGAATTAACAAATTTTTGTTCAACTAAAATTATAATTCTAAATGAATCATTAACAGGTGTTAAATCCTCACTAAAATTATCTAAACATATTTTAACATATTTTTGTTCATCAATTATTTTATAATTCATATTATATAAATCGTATAAATAGGGTTGTATTGGATCTAAATTTTGTAATATAACTAATTTATCTTGTTTTGAAGTGCTATTTTGAATTTCACCAACTTTTTTAATTTTATATTCATTATTATTATCATCTGAAAATGGGCTTCCATTAATAAAATCTATATCTTTTTTGTCTGGATTTTGCAATCTAATAATTTGATTTATTAATGGTGCTAAATTTGATTTTATTTCTAATAATAAATAACGACTATTATTATCATTTATATTATCATTAATACATTTATTTAAATCATATTTATCCATATGATCATCTTTTATTTTATAAATAATCCCTTTCACATTATCCTTTGTATTATCTTCAAGAGTACATGCTTCATTATAAATTTTTTTAAACAAATATACTGAAGTAACTTTTATTATTTTATCTTCTACTTTTTCTTTATTAGATTCATTTTTTTTTTGCTTGGATTTGATCGGTATTTTTTCTTTTAATATTATATCCTTAAGCTTTCCCATTAATTTTTTAATATCATTAGTTTGTAAATTAAAGTCTATATCTATTTCATAACTTATACCTCCAAAATTCCTTTCAATATAGTTTTCGATAATAGGTATAATTTGATTTTCATCAGAAATATTATTTAATCTTGACCCTTCTATTGCTACACCTTTTATTATATTATAAAAATCACGATTTCCATGAAATTCTGATTTTATATTATCCTCTTGTTTTAATAATTTTTTATAATTTTCTTGGAGTTCAATTTCTTTTAAATCTTTTCCATGATATTCTCCCCCATTATTAACATATTTCTTTAAAACTACCAATTTTTTAATAAAAAATAAATATTGTTTATATAGTTGATAAGTTCTTGAAAGAATATTAAAAATTAAAATTTTAGAATTATCTTTAGATATATCTTCAGAAATACTTCCTACAATACTTTTAGAAGTGGCCTTTAGTTGGCCAAGCTTTTCTTCTAAATTTGGTACAGATAAACTTAAAGTTCTGTTTATTTTAGCTGCATCTAAAGAATAATTACTAATACCAATAAAACATACTCCTTCATTTTTACCATCATATTCAAGTTTATTATGTAATACTTTAAGTAGATTTGTTGGTGCCTTTTCAGCTAATCCTAGCTCATCAAATAAAATCATATATATAGGTACCACATCATTTTTTTTTTTTAATTTTTTTAAAACTTTCATATAAACCTTCAGCTTTCTTAAATAATTCCGTAATATCATCTGGAATAGTAGATTTAGAGCCTTGGAAATAAATTTGAATTATTGGAGGATATTTTTTAAAAAATTCATTTTTAGAATATTCTCCTTTCATAGAATTATATATTAACTGAGCACTCAAACTTTTACCAGTACCTGGTTTGCCAACTATAATAACTGGTATTTTTGTGATAACTGCTAAAAATAATAAAAATAAATTTTCTTTTAATAATTCATTTTTGCCTATACCTTTATCTAACTCTATTTGCTTAAGTAAAAATTCTTCTTCTATTTTTAATAAATCACTAAATTGATTCATATTTCCAGTAATATCGGTTTTTAATTTTTGATTCTTTATTTTATCAAATAAATTACTTTTATTTTCTTCATCACTTTTTTCTTCTGAATAAATATTTACTATTTCTAATAATGTTTTTTGTAATTCATTATCAAAACTACCTCTTTTTTCATCATTTATTAATCTTATATAATAACATAAATATATAGAACATATAATACTTTTTATTTTATAATGTTTTTTTGTATCATCATCTAATTCAGATTTACTTTTGTTATTTTTTTTCAAGAAATAATCTTGGAAAAATTCAACACAATTTGTAAATCTAGCTATTTCCCTTAATGATACTATTGAAGGATCTTCAAAAGTTTTTCTTAAAAATATATGACATTTAGATATAGCTTCAGTTGTTAATTTATGTAATTCTTCTTCATCTTTATTAAATATTTTCTGTATAATACTGTTTATATATTTTTTTTCATCTTCATTTTTTATTGAACCAAAACTAAAAACATAATATAATAATGATTGAGGCAATTGTTCTACTTTATATACCAAATCATCTTCTTTATCATCTTCTCTTGTTAATCCGCATTTTTCAGCTGTTAATTTTCTTCTCCTATATGGATTACATGCTCCAATAAGTCTTATATTATCTTCTAATTTTTTTCCATTAAATGTCTTATTAATAAAAATTTCTGTTAAAAGTGATAATGATAAACAAGTATTAATTTCATCAAAGAAAACCCATAATTCTTTTTTTATATTTTTTTCTTTATTTATATATTCTTGTTTTGTTGCTTTTCCATTTATTTCTTTCATCCTTTTGCATATATCTTCATCTGTAATACCTGGATGTATATTAATTATTTCCACTAATTTTTCACCGTTATTTAAAATCTGACTTAATTTTATTATTAAAGGAGTTTTACCACAACCAGTTTCTCCCATAATTATAACAGGTACATTTGCTTTTATTCTATAAACTAATAATACCATTTTTTTATAATTATCTTCAGTTATTACATAATTATTTTTATCTTGATCTAATATAGATAATAATGATTTTTTATCGCCTTCATCTTTTTCTAAATCATTTTCAAGTTGTAATATTTGTTTTAATCTTTTTAAAAATTTATATGAAGGGTTTACCAATTGATTAGCTGCTTCAATAACAAGTTTATGAAAATTTTCTGAAACAGCTTTTGGATCCCCTCTAATAAATTCATAAATTTCTATAAATTGTCCATTATCCTTATTCGATATTTTATAATCATTATATATTTCAGTTAGTTTTTCAAATGATTGTTTTGGTTCATCACTAATTTTAAACCCAATAATATTAATATTTTTTCTAACACATTCTTGTATTAAAGGGGGTAATAAAGGTCCTTGATCAGGATGTCTATCTCCTTTTGAAAATTCTTCTCCATGGGCCCCAGCATCTGCAATATGTATTATTAATTTAATTCCTTTTCTCCAATTCATTTTATTTAATGCTATTTCATATCCTCCAACCCAATCTTCTGGTCCATCACCTCCACCATATGCTCGAACAGTAGATATATTATTTTTTAAATTTGTCATATTATCTGTCAAAAGGAAATATTCATCTTTATCTCTTTTAGAATCTATTTTATCTCTATAAAAAACAGAACCAAAATTAAAATTATAATCTTTATATTTAGTTGTTAATTCTTCATAAATCTTAATAACATAATCTCTTGCAGCATTTATTTCTCTACCCATTGATCCAGTTCCATCTATTAAATAAACTATATCAACTTCTTTATTTAAAATTTTATTAATTTTTGTATCTTGATTCTCTTCTTCACTTATATCTGGAAGTATTTCAAATTTACATTTCTTTGTTTTTTCGTCTATAAATATTAATGGAGTTTTAAATTTTACATTATTTAGATCATTTTCATATGCATCTAAACATAAATCTATTTTATCTCTTATTTGTTGTTTTTTATCCATTATTAATTTTTGAAATCCTCCATTTGTAAAATATTTTGTACTTTCTGCAAAGTATGTAATACAATTATTAGTTATATCATTATTTTGAGAATTAGTAAATTTTATTTTTGATTTTTTAAATATACTAAATTGATTTACAAAAAGTTTTATAAAAGTTTGTACTTGATGATAAGAATACTCATTAATACCTATATTTCTTTTTATAAATTCTTCTATTTCTTCATTTGTTTCTTTTCCTATCATTCTTTTAAAAATTTGTTTTATATCTTCCTCTAATTCTAATTTAGGCAATTTTCCTAGTTCAATATGTTCTTTTTCAAATACACTTAATATTCCATATTTTGTTAAATAATTTTCGAAACTATTAGGAATTTCTATATAAACTTTTATATTATTTGGAATGTAAATAATATCTTCATTATTAGTATAAAATTTAGTAATAAGAAATGAAAATAAAAATTCATTTATTAAATCTGTTTCTTCAGATTCTATTAAATCTAAATGAACAGCAATATTATTATATTCTAAATATTCGTCTTTTTTTTTATCTCCTTCATCTTTTTTATTTTTTTTATTTATTTCATCTTTTTTAATTTTTGTATCTTTTTTAATTTTTTGCAAAAATTTTAATATTTTTTCATAAATAATTTTTTTTGTCAACATTCCACCTAAAGGAAAGTGATAATATATAGTATTTTTTTCTATCAATTTTTTAATTTTAAATGATTTGCCTAAACCACATACATCAGAAGAAAAAACTTTTATATTTTCTGATATTATTTTATCATTATACGAATTATTTGAAGTATCTAAAATTGAACTACTTAAAATAGTTGAAATATTTAAATCTCCCATTGCATCCCCTCCACCATCTTTTGGAATATCTTCAAAGAAGGATTTCCTCTTATTGTCCTTATCTTGTTTTTGAATTGTATATTTATTTAATTCATTCTTAAAAGCATATTCATTTTCTAATTTATTATAAACAAAAAATATACAACTATTTAAATAATCTTTTGTGCTACATTTATTATTTTTTTTTTTTCAGAATTTTCAAATTTATATGATAATAATTTGTCAATATAACTATACATTTTATTATGCTGAAAATTAGAAAATGATTCTAATATCTCAATTACAAATAAAGTATTATAATCACATAATATTGCTCTGTTAAAAAATGATTGCATTTCTTCAATAGATGTTTCATTACTACAAATTAGAATATTTTGTGCTATAGGTAATTTATCTAATTTATCATGAAATAAAAATAAAATATATTGTTCCATTGATATATTTTCACATTTAAAAATATAAATACCATTATATTTTTTATCTCCTTTTATTAGCATATTCTCATAATGTTTTTGGTAATCTAAATTATTTTTTTTAAATAATGAAATAATATATTTTGACATATTATCAAATATTTTTTTAGTATAATCTTTAAATTCAGTCTCATAATCTTCACCTATTTTCACATTATATGGCTCAGCGTCTTCAATTGTATCTTTATAATCTGTTTTATTTAAAATATATCTTATTATTTCTAATACTTCACAATTTCCCTCTTGATGCATTTTTATTTTTCTAAATAATTTTCCATATAAAAATCTTAAATATTTTTCATTTTGATATATTTTATTTAATTGATCTTCATAATCATTTTTAATCGTAAATAAATAATTTTTTATATCAATAAATTCTTTTTCTTCATCTTCATCCTTGAATTTATATGTTATTTTTGGATATTTTATTGAAATACTTATAATTATTGGTATATTATATCCTTTTATTCTTAGAATTTTAATTTTATCATATATTACTTCAAAATTAGATACTATATTTTTAAAAAATATCAATTTATCACATTTTATTTGGTATAAATCTTCTTTTTCTTCATTTTTTTTTTCTCCATTTTTTATTTGTTTATTATCAGACTGAATATTAATTTTATTTTTTAAATCAATTAGTTCATTCATATTTTTTGGAATTGATTTACCATCAATATTATAACAAAAATATTCATTATCCAGTCTAAATACTAAGCTGGCATCTTCAATAATTTTATAAACTTCTTCAAAAATATCTTTTTCAGTCTTTCTATCTAATTCAATAATTGATGGATAATGTTTTGAATAACTTACAAATTTCTCAATTGTTTCAGGAGGTAAATCTTTTAGTTGTTCTATTATTTCTGAATCCTCTAAATGTATAAGTTTTTTAAAATGGTTTAAACATTCAATTGCATCTTCAATATCTTTAATAGAAATACTTTTAATAGTTGGATCTAATTTATTTTTTAAATTATCAATATTTGTATTTATTTTTCCTTTTAAAAAATCTATTGCTTCTTTTTTTTCATAAAATGAAGTAAAAATTTTATAAAAAGGACTGTTAGATTGATAATTATATATATTATCCTTATTTAATTGTTCTAAAGTTCGTTTAAGGTCTTTTAAATTCATTTTTGATAATTCTATATTTTTTGGAAAAGTTAATTTTTTATTTGAAAAATTTTCAAAAAAAAATTTTATACTTTTTATAACCATTTCATATGTTTGACTTTTAATTATAATACTTAAATCTTTTTTTGTCTCTTCATTTTTAATATCAAAATAATCTACCATTTGTTCTATAAATTCATTTGATTTAGATTCTTCTTTTTTACTTAATTCTTCTTTTATATTTTTAAAAATATCTTCAAATTCTTTAAATATTATTTCAATATTTAATGATTCATCTTTATTGGATGATTTTTCTTTATTAGATGATTCTTCATTATTGGGTGATTTTCCTTTAAATAAATCTTTTATTTTATTTTATTTTTCTTTTGCATCTTTAAAACGCTCTTCTGGATCTTTACCTTTTGCTTTTTCAAACATCCTTTTAAAAAGTAAAAAATCTTTTACTTTATTAATATCTTCACACTTTTGCTTTAGTTTCAATAGTTTATCTATATCCTCTTTCATTTTTTGAGATTTAAATTCTTTTATCGGCTTAGTTTCTATATCGCTAATAATTTTAGTTAACTCTTTTATTTCTGCACCATATTGCTTTCTATGAAATATTATAAGAGAATTTTTTATCAAATTTAAATCTTTAATCTTTTCATTTATATCTGAAATAATTTTTTTTAAATCTCCATATTTTTTTATCTGATCATAGTTTTCCAAAATTAATTTTATTAATCCTAATTTTTATATTATTATATTTTTCTTTTCTTCATTATTATCATCTTTATTCTTTCCTTGTCCTTTTTCTTTTATTTTTTTCTGTTCTTTATTTTCTTTTTTTTCTTCTTCTATTTTATCCTCTTCTTTTTTTTCTTCTTTTTTATTCTCTAATTCTTTGTCATTTTTTTCTCTTAAATTTAAAAATTCTTCTAATGTTTTTTTAAGGATTGAACCTATTTCTATAACTAAGTCATTTCTTATATCATCTAATGTATTTTCTATTTTACCATTATATTTAATATTTAATTTTCCATTTTCATTTAAATTACATAATAATTTTATTTTTTTATTTTCAGAAATTGAATAAAATTCTTCTTTTGAAAATTCGCATTTTTTCATTAATTCTTTTATAAACTCTTTTCTATCTTCATCTTTTAAACTTTCAATTAATTTTATTATATTATCAATATCATCTAATTTATTTAGAAATATATCATATATATATTGTTTCATTTTTTCATATTTTTTATCATTATAAGTTTTCATTAATTCATTATATATTAATGATTTTATTTTATCATCTAACTTGCCAATTTTTTCATCTAAAAAACTATTATTGTCTTCTTCCAAAAATATTCTACTTATAAATTCAGATAATATTATAACAGCTTTATTTAATTCCTCTCCTTCTAATGATTTAATTTGATTTTTGATAATTGATTCGTATTTATCTTTAAGTAAATTATAATAATCATTTTTTCTCTTTTCTATACTTTTTATATCTATTAATTCAATTACAGTACTAAAAGTCCAGATATCTTCTATTTTAGATATTATTTTAATTAAATATTCTATTATATTTTCTTCAAACATGATTTCAAATTGAAATTTTTTAAATGTTTCCTTAAATGCTTTAGTAGGATTTTTAAAATTTATATTATTAAAAATATTTGTTTCTCTATTATTTTTATACCTTTCAATATCATCTTTTTTTTTAGTATTATAATATGGATTATATTTTTCAACAATACCAATTTTTTCTTGATCTAATAAATCATCATTTTTTTCTTCCAAAAATATTTTAATATTATTATTTAATATAAATGCAAATTCATCTCTCCAATAATATTTATTAATATCTTTTTTAATAAGTACTTTATTTTCATCAGTAGTATTTTTATATAAGGTTTCAATTAAATTATAATATTCTTTAAACAGCTCTCTTAAACGATAACAACTATTTATATTTTCCAAATCAGGCTTATTATATTGTTTTAATAGATTTATCCAAAATTCACTTTTTAAATATAATATTAATTTCTCATTATCTTTAGAAAATTGAATAAGTTCTTGAATTAACATGATTATGTCGTCAATTTCTTTCTTATTATTATTGGCTTTTTTTATAAGTTTTAAATTAGAAGATAAAGCTATTGGCTTATTAATAAAATTATCATATTTTTTTAAAATATCCAATTTATTCTCATTTATAACATATATAAATGTTTCAATATTATCTATATAATTTAATATTCTTTCAATTATATTTGATTTTTTTTCTTTTTTAATAGCATAATAAATAAAATTATTATAAAATTCCTTATCTTGATTTAATGGAACTTTAAAATGTGAATAGTATATAATTAAAATTTCATATAATATATCAGCGTTTCCTTCAGAAAATTCCTTTATTTTTTTTGGAAAATTATCACTATCATAAGAACTTAAATAACAAAATAAAATTTCTAAAAATGAATGGGATCTTAACCATTATTTTTTATTATATTATCGGCATTTGAATAAATTTGATTAAATTATCTAAAAAACAAATCAATTCTTTACCCCTATCTGTATTTTCTTTTTCATTTATTTCATTAAATATTTTAAGTAATTTAGAACACAAATCTTTATTTTTCTCATAAATTTTAAAAAATAAAGATATTGCAAGACTAAATTTTTTTTTATTGTTATATAAGTCAATTGTTTCAGTATATAATTGTTCTATTTTATTATTTTCTCCATTTTTTTCTAAAGCTTCTAAAAATATATCTAATTTATTGTAAAGTTCAATAATATTTTGGTCAATGTCTTCTCTAATGATATTGTCAAGCCATCTATTACCTTTTTTTAATTGAGTATTATATATAAAGGAATTTTCTTTAACAGAAAATAAAATATCATATGCATCCTCCCCTTGTATACATTCTATTTTATAGTCTTTTTTTTTTTCTTTTTTTTCTTTTTTATCCTTTTCTTTTTCTTTTTTTTCAGTTGTTTTAATGGTTAACTTAAAAACATTATGTTCAAGAAAAGAACCATTTCCTTTTTCGACATTTTTTTGGTAGATCCTTTTAGGGGCATTTTCTGATGTAAATGTAAAATCAAAGTTTACTTTTTCTTCACTCGGCCTTAAAATGATAAAATATATATCTTTTTCTTTACTACTTTGTTCTTCTGTAGACATCAATGTATCTTATCTTTTATATTTTTACTTTTTTTTTTCATTTTTTATTCTTTTTAAAAAATAGTTAACAGAAAGTTCTAAATAAATAGTATAAAAGAGTGATAAAAATAAGTTTTTAATTATTAATTATTATATTTATTTTTTATTTATTAATTAATTATTTATTCAATATTTTTTGCTAATTATTGGAGATTGGGGATTGGGGATTGGGGATTGGGGATTGGGGATTGGGGATTGGGGATTGGGCCCAATCCCCAATCCCCCATCCCCCATCCCCCATCCCCCATCCCCCATCCCCA
>Ga0256407_10007480_pt1 | contig 16407 bp, 1 predicted proteins | sample RumenRJG_04DNA_FD_193489 | JGI IMG/M metagenome (GOLD analysis project Ga0256407, IMG submission 193489) | Bovine rumen microbial communities from Lethbridge, Alberta, Canada - RJG_04 | ecosystem: Host-associated > Mammals > Digestive system > Stomach > Rumen | place: Canada: Alberta | collected...
CCCCAATCCCCAAAACAAAAAAAAAATAAAGATTTTTTCTTTATATAATATTTACTTATATTTATTTAATTTTTCAACACATTAATATATTTATTAATCAATATTGAATAATCATTTAAATTTTTAACTTACTAAACTAGTTATTTAATAATCATCTCGTGAGTCTTCTTCTTCCTCTTTCTCTTCACCATCTGTAGCATTATCTTGTAAAACATCTTCATTCTTTTCATCAGCTTGAGTTTCAGTCGTATTTATTATTTCAAAATCTTCTTTTTTTTCTTCTTTTTGATCGATTTCTTTATTCTTTTCTTTTTTCTTATTCTTATCAATAACTTTATTTAATATTGTATCTCCATCTAAAACTTTATATAAATCCATGGCATGTCCTATCTTAATATCTTTATGGCATATTTCATATAATTCATTATCTTTTTCATCATTGTCAGCTATTTCTTTACTCCAAAATTCATTTTTGCATATATGCAACTTTAACTCCAAATCTGATTTAATATCTATTTCTTGTCTTGAACCAGCTAAATATCTAGATATTAATCTCCTTAAAGCAAATGTAAAATCTTTAATATTAATTATTTTATTCTGATTTTCATTTTTTTTAAAATAATCAAGAACATATTTTTTGCTTTCTTCAGATAATACCAAATTATAATCTTCGAGAATATTTTTATTAATTTGGGTCCAACAAAGAGCTTCAAAATATTCGAAAATTGATACCAAACTATTAATGGTAAATATTTTTTCATTCATATATTGATCTTTCATTTTTTTTAATAGGTCAACAAGCTCTGCACTTAATTTAATATAGTTTGGAAGTTTTTCAATTATATCATATATTAATATATCCTGATCATAATTTTCTTTGATTATTTCATTCATAAGAATTTGCAAAGAAGAAAAGACTTCATTAAATACCTTAATATTGTTATTTTTTAATAATTCCCCTAAAATTTGCTTTTCTTCCTCAGTTAAAGGTTTTTGAATATATTTAATATTATAATTGGTCAATATAGAGCTTTTATCATCTCCCCTAAATCCTTCATATAAATAAGTAATAAATTTAATAGCTCCTGGTTTAAATCTTTTTAATCCAGGTAAAACAATTTTAGCCAATTCTTCTTCTATATAATCATAATTATATATAATATCGTTATAATTTTTATATTGAATATTATTAGCTTTATCCTTTGAAAAAATATTTCTTATTGAACTGCTTGAAATAAATCCTTCTAATGATTGATATATTTTATCGTCTATATGAATTGTTTCATCCTTTGTTGCTTCTTGAATATTTATTTCTTGCTCTAATTGTGATACATAACTATTAAGTAGGCCATTCATACTATTTTTTGAAATAATTAAATTTAAGAAAGCATTTTGCCATTCTATTAAATGTTGATAAGCTGAAGCTAAAAACATCCCTCCATCAATATCCCCATCATCTACTAAAAAGAAGCAAAGTTTTAGATCAGGATTCATATCGAGATATTGTTGTTTTTCTTTTTCTCTGAGAATTCTGCATTTATATTGTACACATTTTTTTTTGATGATATCCCAACTTTGAATAAATGGTTTAACATAATCTTTTTCAAATTCAGCTTTTGTATTAAATATTATTTTATTTGTTATATTGTTGTATTTATCAATTATTTCATCCCATTGCTCTTTAAATATTAGTTTTTTTCCTTCTTCTCGACTTATACTATAAGAATATATGCTTATTAACATATTTGTGAGTTTATTAATATTATCTAAGCTTTTCATATTAATGGCATTTTGAGTCAATTCTTCATCCTTTTTTAATAAAAGATTTATTAAAGTATATTTATCCTCGTTTTCTTTAGATGATTGGAATTTTTTTATGAAAGTATTATAATTATCAATTGATGATACAGTAAAATATTTCAAATCAGGATATAATTTTTCATCATATATAGAAGGTTCATAATTTCCTATTATGATTTCTTTCATACTATTTGGATCAAATATTAATATTTCATTATTAATTTTTTGATAATTTTTATTTAAATCATCTATATTCGCTTTACTTGATAATATACCCATAATATAATTATTTACTTTTCCTTCAAATTCTGTTAATTGTTCAACTGTATCGACATTTTTCAAATTGCATATAAATTCGTTCATTTTTTCAAAGATCATATTCATAAATACTTGGATATTTTCTACATTTTTTTGTTTTAAAGCAGAATCTAATAATTCCCATTCTTTTTTAATAATACCAAATAATGTATGAGGGAATAAATTTTCGACTAAAAAATTATTTACGTCGTTTTTATTAATATTATCTAAAATATAACTTCCAAGAATATATGAATATAATATGAAATTCAAAATTCTAAAAGTAATGATATTTATATCCCTTATATCTGCATTTCTTTCAAATTCGTTTATTTCATAATCTTTAATAATACCTTTTAATGGCTTGATAACATTTTTATCAACATAATTAACCTTAAATTGATCTAAAGTATTAAACAAGAAAGAACCAGTCCAAGTTGGTTGTCTCCAATAATTGCATAGATTATTATATTCGTTTTGATCATAAAATACTCTTATATCTTTTTTAGAACAAACATGGTCTTTTCCCCCTATTATATGTCCTTTTGGGCATTTATCTTCTGCCATTGGGAAAGTACATGGTTTTACCTCATATAAAAATCCACAATCTTTACATATATAATATCCCATATTTAACTTTTTCTCCAATTTTTCTTTTAAAATGTTATATGATTTTAAATATTCATTTGCTAATGGAAAAGAGCCTGGAATAAAATTATTATTAATGAATTTAGCTGCATTTTTTTTAAGAATTTCATTATAAAAACATTTATTATTATTCATTTGAGAATTAAATATAAATCTGAAAGAATATAATAATATTTCAAATTCTATTTGAGTTAATGATTTTTCTGATATTTTTTTAACTATTTTTTCTTCAAATAATTTATTGTCTAATAAATAATTATATAATTTTTTTCCTTCATCTCCCATCTTTATTTCCTTATGTGAAGATTCATATATTTTTTTCATTTTTTTGATTATTTCATTTTTGACTTTTCCATCATATAAATAGGAGATAATTTTATTTACATAAAAACAATAATATAAATCAAAATTATTATTTATATCTTCATAATTTATTTCACCATTTTGTTCGAAATACATTGTCAATTTTTTATATTTTTCACCAGGATTTGAAGTAATAAAGCTTTCTTTGAAAATATATTTTGCATTATTTTTTTCTTTTTCTAGCACCTCTTGCAATTCTTTATATATAGCTACATCTCTATCAGCGAAATTAAATCCTTGGAATTGCTCAAAATTTTCAAATTTTTTACAATATAATCTCCAGAAATAGATATTCCTAACTTTTCTTATATTTTTATTTTTTTCATCATCTTTATCATTAAATACTTCATTTATTTCTTGCCAATTACAATTATCTTTACAATTGAAATTGATATCAACATAATAATAACAATAAGTTTTGACATAAGCTATAGCGAATAATTTTAATAAATTATTATCATTATTTTCTTTATGCTCGTATAAATATTGAATTGCTTTTTTTAGATAAGATAATGATAATTTTAATAATAATTCTTCGCAACATTTTAAATTATATTTGTTCTCATATTTTTTTAAGATATTTGAAAAATATGACTGGCATTGACCTTCAAAAAAATATAATAAAATTTCACTGAATTCGGGACTATCAATTTTTTTACAAATATCTATAAGTGATCTAAATTTTTTTAATTTATCAATATCTAAATTCATAAAATTATTATTACATTCACTTAGAATTTCTTCTTCAGTTTTTTTGGTTTTTTTACTTGGTAGTTCTGGTTTAATATCTTTGAGTGTTTCTGATAAAAATATTTTTGATTTAATTAAAAGCGATTTATTTTGGAAAAAATGTGTTAATAATTTAATCCTAATTTCTTCGTCATAAATATTTCTATGTTGTGCTCTAAATATGAAAAAAAGTAAATTTATATAATTTTCGTCCTTTTCTTTAAATGTTTCATTGAATATATTTATTAAATCCAAAATCAAATTGTATATTCTATTGAAATTCTCACTATAAAATTGCTCAGATTGTTGTAATAAATTATTTATAATTTTTTCGAAATTTTCTTCAAATTGTTCATGATTTGATTTATAAGCTTCGTCTATTTTTATAATACTTCTAATATTATATATTTCTTTACTATATAAAATAAATTTTTTATTTATTTTTTGAAGATTTGCCTCTATTGAAGGCAATGTATATAAATATTCATAAAATTTTGCTTTGTCTTTTTTAATTAATTCAATACTATATAATAAAATCGCTCTTATTAAAGATTCCATTATATTAAAGAAATTTATATTAACAATTTCTGTATAAGCTTTATTTCTTTCAGAATTTTCATACTTAATTTTTTCTTCATCTAATATTTTTATCATGAGCTCTTCAATATTTTCACAGTATTTATGTACTTCAATAAATATATCTAAAAAGCATTTAATTTCATTTATATAAGCTTGTGTGAATAAAATTATTTTTATAAATTCAATCAATGAGCCATTAAATTCATAGTGATGGTTGTGCATATCACTTAATTTTGTTTTTATTATTAATTTAAGGAAGCTCAATAATTTTTCATTAACTAAATAATCTACATTATTTTTTTCTGAATAAATAACTATATAATACTTCAAATAATCTTCCATTAAAATTATTTTTAACTCGGCATTATTTTGATTAAAAATAGCTTTGAAAATTTCATATTTATTAATTTCTGTTTTTAAATTTTCTTCAAATCTTTTTATTTTATCAGTATAATCTTTTCTAGTTTTATCTATTTTTTCCCCAATTAAATTTTTTCTTAATGATTGCTCCACATCAACCAAACTATCTTTCTTTTTTTCTATTATATCACTTTTTACATATTTAATTATCAAATCAAAATAAGGCTTACTTTTTGGTATTTTAAAATCATTATAAATTATTACATTATTTCCATTAATCTTCAATTTAAGTGGAGGCCTAAAATTAAATTTTATTGTTTCAAATGTTTTAGTTATTAGATTTAGAAAATATTCATTTTGTAAGATTAATTCAAATTTTGGATTACATAAAAGTTGATTAAGAACATTCTCTTTGTAAGCATGCAAAATAATTTTGAGTAAATAAGAGCAGAAATAAGTACTTAATTTAGTTCCAATGACTTCAAAAATATCAACATCATTCATTTCCATAATATCAGAAACAAATATATCTTTCACAACTCCTTTAATTGAGCGGCCTTGCTTTTTAAGATTATTTAAAATCAGTTCTTTAATTTTATCATTGGCGATGATTTTTTCAGCAACTTTTGTTGTATAATTTTTCTTATTTAAATCCTCTGTTTCATAAAATATTGTATAATTAATATAATTTAATGTTGTGAAAATTTTATTTTCAATAAAATTCGATTTATGAATATATTCCTCCGCTAATTCTTCACTTTTTTTTTCCATAATTTTTAAAATATTTAAATTTTCTTTTCCAACTAAATTATCTATAAAGATTTGGTTATATTCATCATTAATAAAAGGGATTAAATCAGGTGTTTTTTTATACTCATATCCTTTTTTAAGTCTCTGTTTATGCATAATAAATATTATTAATTTCTCTTTTAATATCGGATTTTCTTTTTCAAAAACAGATAATATATGACTAATAGAATTTATAATGAATAAGTCTTTTTCAGTAAATCTAATTATTAATAATTTATATTTTTCATGTTCGATAAATTCTTGGAATTTTTGAATTAAAGCATCATTAGATTTGAATGAATCACTCATTAAATTAAGCACTGATTGAGAATTAAAATTACCATATTTATTTTGAATTTGTTTATCACCTTCCAAAATATTTTCTGTTGATTTACTAAATGTATATATAACACTTTTTTTAGAAGGCAATTTTTGAAAATATTCATCAAAATTGTCATATTTGCATTGCTTATAAATTTCCAAAACTAGGTCATTATATTTATTATATTCTTTAGGTAAATTAGAATTTAATATAGAAGCGATAATATCCTGGCAAAATGTTGGAACAATTTTATTAAATACTTCTTTAATCATTGTTTCTTCATATTTTCCTGATTCTAATGAATTATTATCTTGTTTTTCCTCTTTTTCTTTATTATTTTTTTTAATCAAATCGTTTTTTAATTTAAAAATAAGGCTTTCAATCTGATGTTCTCTGCAATTGACTAATAATTTATCTAAATCTATTTTTAAATCTTTATTATTGTTGAAAGTTGTTATTAACTCTAAATAATTACATATTTTTTTAGAAATTTCTATATCTTTTTCTTCTAACAGCATATTATAAGTGATTAAATGCTTTTCAAATCTATTTAAAAACGGAGGATCTAAAGTTAGCTTTTTAAGTTGTTCTCTGTTAACAATAACAATCACATGGAAATCTTTATTGACTTCAGAAGAAATTTTAGCATATTCAAAAGCAATTCTTGCAAATTTTTTTTCACCCATAACAGTAAAATTTTGATTGAATAAATCATATAAAGAGGGATAAATAATATCCAAATCTCTTAATATCAATACATTATCAGTTTCCATTATATATTTCACTTTATTCAGGATTTCTTCTGTATATTTTCCTGATTTAGTATCTGCAGAATATTTACTTCCAACTAATTCAATAAATTTTTTATTCAATTTTTTAAGTAAATATTTAACTATATCACTACCATTATTTCCATCGGAAATAAGCATTAAATATCGACTATTTGGATCTATTACATTTTTTTCAATAGCATCTAAAACAGAAAAACTTTTATTTATATTAACTGTTTCATCAAATTTATTTTTATATTGTGTTTTAAAAATTTCTAAAATTTTAGTATTTGTTTCTTCAAGACCACCAAAATTTCTATTTAAGGAATTAATACCAACCTCAGTTAAAATTCTTTTCTGTTTTTGTGGTAAATCTGCTTTTTTTGTTATTAATTCCCTCATTGCTGTTTTTATTAAATTATAAAAATCTCTGTTACCATGAAAATCCTTTGTTTCTTTTATACTATTTTGTTTGAAATTAATATAATCATTATAAGTTCTTGCTAAAGCCTTAAAAAAACCTTCATAAGTATTTGCTAAATTATTATCTAAAGCTCGTGCAATGGCTAAAGCAGTTTCTTCTAAATCTTGAATATCATAATCTGTGATAGATAAATTCAAAGCTCGATTAATTTTAGCTGCATCTAACCTCCAATTTGAAATACCTAAAAATGGAACAGAATCTTCTATATCTTTTTCTAATAAATAATGAATTACTTTTAATGGATTATTACTTGATCTTTCTGCCAAACCCATTTCATCAAAGAAAACTAAATTTATATTTTTATTTTTCTCTTCCTCTATTTTTTTATTATCTTTATTTTCTTTTTTATTGTCTTCAATTTTATTTTCTTCCTTTTTTTTTTCTTCTTCTTCTTCTTTTTTTTCCTCTTTATTATTTTCTTCTTTCTTTTGTTCCTCATTATTATCATCTTTTTTATTTTCTTCTTCATTATTTTTCTTAATCTTTTTTCTATTTTTTGCTTTCAAAGCTTTTTTGAAAACTTGTTTAATACCTTTTGCTGTACTAGTTTCTGAACCTTGATAATAATATCTATATAGTTTTCCTTTTTTCTTAAAAAATTCTTTTTCTGAATATTCACCCTTTAATGTATTATATAAAATTTGGAAACTCAAAGATTTTCCAGTTCCAGGTTTTCCAACTATAATAAGTGGTACGGTATTATCAATGCAAGTAAAACAAGTGAATAAATTTTCTCGAAGAGCTCTATTAAGTGCTATTCCTTTGTCTTTTTCAATAGACATTAATCCAGTTAATTTTTCTACTTCTTTCTCTGGGAAAGATAAAAATTTATCTTTGAAAAATGCATTTAATTTATTAGCTAATTCCAATCTGAATGCTTTATCATTCAAACGCAAATAATAGCATAAATATAAAGTCATGTTTAGGCTGAATTTCATCTTCTTTTTAGGGTTATATTTTTTTGTTGTATCTATATTTTTTATAAAATATTCCAAGAAAATTCCAAATCTTCTAATTTCTCTCAAACTTACCGAAGATTTATCATATTTTTCTCTTATGAAATTATGACATATTGCAATACTATTAATTATATCATTTCTTATTGAAGTTAAATCATTTTCACTAATATTCTCTATAATTTTGTCTTTTTTCATTTTATCTAAAATTGATATTATGGTATTCATGATATATTTTTTTTCATCCTCTACTTTCAGTGAACCAAAATCAAAAATGAAATTAAGTAATGAATGAGGAAGAGGGTTGACTGTATAAACCAAATTATTTAATTTGTTTTTTTCTTTTAGATTATAATAAACTAAGCCACTTTCTCTCATTTTTTTAGTAAGAACTCGATAAGGATTGCAAGCACCTAAAAACACAAAATTTTTATTTATCGGCTTTCCTAAATAAGTATGATTACACATTATTTCTGTAATTAAGCCTAAAGAATTACATGTATTTATTTCATCAAAAAATATCCAAGTTAATTCATTTTCTCTACCTTCTTCCTTTACTTCCTTTGTTATTCTTTCTATGAATTTTATTATTTTTTTATCCGTTGTTCCAGCGTGAATTTGTAATTTTTTCCAATAAAGATTTCCTTTACCATATAATGTCGCTAACATTTCTAATAATTTAGTTTTTCCAACCCCAGTTTCACCCATTAGTATAACTGGAATTTTTGCTTCAATATTTAAAAGAATTCTCACCATTTTAATGAAATTGTCAGAAACAAAGATATAATTTCCTAATTTTTCACATATATTTTTGATATCTTGTTCCGTAAATGTATCTAAAGAAAACAAAATTTTAATTTGTTCTATAAATTTATCATGTTGCATATTTTTATAATCTATTAATTCTTCTGTTTTTTGCCCTACTTTATTTTGACTATTCCATAATTCTTTTAAAGCTTGATATTCTTTATCTTTTTTATCATTATTAGTTATTATACTAATTGAAGCTCCATCTTTATTAAAGAAAACCAAACTCGGCTTAATTAAATCAAAGGAAAAAACTTGTTCTTTTCCTTTTTCATCTGCTAAAACATTTATTTCATCTTCTTTCATTTTAGCATCATCATAATTTCCAAATATTTCCATAGCTCTCTTTTGTCTTACCAAAACCGTATCAAAAGGAGATTTAGTAAAAACTTGAGTCAAAGAAATAAAATTTGAGATTATATTTTTCCTTGCCTTTGCTATGATATCAGGGTTAGCAGCTAGAGAGCAATCAAAGTAAGGATTGTTTGTTAATTTAGTGAATTGTACTGCTAATATTTTTATAAAATTCATTTTTTGATAATAATTTTGATTTTTCAGCTTGAAATACTTATTAATAATTTTTTCACATTCGGCAGCAGATTTATTTATAGGTGCATCCAAATTTATATTTATTCTATCAATTGTTCCCTTATCATACATAGATAAAACTTCAGCAACAATTGATATATTAGAATCTTTTACAAAATGAACATTTTCTTCAAGTCTTAAAGGTCTTAAATCATCTATATATATTTTTTGGAATCGATTCAAGATTTTATATTTTTTATCAAATTCACAAAATCCATTTGGTATTTCAATTAATATATGTATATCATATCCTAAATAATAAATTTTTTCATTCGAATCTAAATATCTTAAAATGATTAATTTCAATAATATTTCGTTCATCAAATCATCGTTATCAGTTTCTGATAAATCCAAATGTAAATAAGTAGTTTTTCCTTTTTGTAAACTAAGATTAAGATTTATTAAATTATTTATGACATAATCTCTATTGATTGTACCTCCAATTGGAAGATATTTATAATCTCCTTTATTATTTTTCACTTTGTAAATTATTTCAGTTGTTTTACCATATCCAGCAAATTTTGAGGAATAAATTTCAATATTATCAAAAGCCTTTATTTTATTTTTTGGTGTAGATAAATAGGAATCATTTAAAATATTTTTTTCAGGAATTAATTTTTCTAAATCTCTAACTAACCCTGAATTTACTTTTTCATATATAAAAAGAATATTTGTATTTATTCTACCTTTTTTAGAGGCATAAAGTTCTTTCAAAGTTTTAACTAAATTATTAGTGGATGAAAGATCTAAACACTCCATGTTACATATTAAAAATAATGTATGAGTTTCACAAAAGAATGCCCTATACAAGAAAGCTCTTATTTGTTCAGATGAAGTATCTTCATTACAAATTAATAAAGTATTTATAATAGGTACACTTCCTGTCAAATTAAGATAAATATTAAGGATATTATAAATTAGATCTGAACTTGTGCTTTGGCCTGATTTTGTTTTTCTATATAATCCAGGACTTAAATCATTTTCAGGTAATATTAAATTTCTTTCATATATTTCATTTATTTTAATATTATTGTTTCTAAACAACTTTTCCAAAAAAGAATTAATATTTTCTAATAATGAGCCTTTTTGGTCATATAAAAAGTCAACATCAGTATTTAAAATTTGATTCAAAGTCACTGAATTTAATAAATGCGAAATATCCACATTTTTATTTTTTAGATTTTCATATAATTGGATAAATTGTTTTCCATAAAATAATCTTAACAGGGGGAAATTCCCAAATCCATTTTTTATTGAATCTCGGAAATTTTTATTCTTTAGTTTATAATTTTTCATCAATTTTTGAAGATTTAAATTCTCTTTTTCGTCAAATGCCTCAGAATTGACAACCTTTAAAGTAAAATTATTTAAATCAGGATATCCTGCTTTTAATAAACTATTAAGTGTTTTTGTTAATTTGTTTAGATTTTCAATTAATTTGATATATTTTTTTGTAAGCTCCGATTTATTTAATATATTATTATTATTTGTTTCATTAAATGTATTATTATTAGTACTTGATAATAATAATTTATTTCGTAACTCTTCTAATTGAGCTTCAGATGATTCAACCTTTATTTTTGATTTATTTTCATATTCTAATTTAAATGTAAATATATCTTTTTTTTCATCCTTAAATAAATATAAAGTTGATTCAATTAATAAATTCTGAATTTTTTGAATTGTCATTTCAGGATTTTCACCATATGATTCAAAAAGTTGAATTATTTCACCATATGAATTTAAATAATTTTGTAATTTTATTTCTATTTGTTTTTCTTGATAAAATCTTTCTTTAAATATCTTTAACAAATCTTCATCTGTTTTAATGTTTTTATCTTCCATTAATTTATTAAAGAAAGAATAAACATTTATAAGATTATCTATGTCAGAAGTTTGTAATTCTGAACTCTCACTTTCATCAATAAATTCATTTAAATTTCTAATTTCTAAATTCGAATCTTTGATTGTTTTAATAAATGTAATTGATTCTTCTTTTCCCAATAATAATTCATAAAATTTAGTTAAAGATGTTTCATTTTTAATATCATAGCCATATTCTTTTAATAAATTATTTCCTTCTTTTATTTCTTCACCACTGACTTCACTTGAATTTATAGTATCAAATATTTTTTCAAATTTTTCAGATAAATTAGTTTTTTCTACTTTTTTGATTTTATCAAAAGATTCTATGAAATATATTATACTTTGTAATAATTTAGAAATTTTTTCTTTATTCGAGAAATTAATTAAATCATTTAATAAATTGTTTTTAATATAATCATCTTTTTCTAAATAAAAAAATTCTTTTAATATGAAATTTATTTCTTTTTTCATATCATTACTTGGATTTTGGATTTCTTTCAAAATTTCATTGATATTATTAATTTCAAAAAATGGTTGTTTAGATTCTTTTTGATTAATAATGTCTTTGCAGGTGTTTTTATATTCTTCAATTGAATCCAAAAATATTTGGCTTTCTGTTTTATCGAGACTTTCATTATTTTTTTTGCTATTATATATAGCCATAAAAAAACAAGAATCCTTATATTTTAAATTTTTACTTTCTTCCAGAAGTTCTTCCAAATCAAAATCTTCTTCATCCTCAAAAAAATTTGTAACTTCTATAATATCAGAAATTTTTTTCTTTTTATATTCTAGTAATTTTTTATTTATTATTTCAATTTCATCTTTTTTGGAAGTACTAAAAAAAGAATTTAAATAATCATTTATTTTTTCCAAAGCTTCAAATCTTTCTCTACATATTTTAACATCATTTAAAAGTTGAGTAAAAATAAGTTTGGTATCCATATTTTCACTTTTAAAAAGAGTATCTAATTTATTATAGAAACTCATTTCTTCTATTATATTATTTATCATTTCATAGCTAATATCATGACTTCTAATTTCATTTATTAACCTATATTTTATAAGTATTATTTCATTAAGATAATTCCCTTGTGATATATTTTGATTTTTTCGAAAATCTCCACATCTTTCCCAAAAAAGTTTAAAGAGTTGATATCTTTGATTTTCCTCTTTTTGATAAAAATCTTCTTTTTTCATTATAAATTTATCCATTTGATTGAGAACATAAAGGCGAAATTGGTCATTTGGGGAATTTAATAACAAAAAGATTAAAGATTCAGCACTATAATAATTTTCTTTATTCTGTCCTAAAAAGAATTTTATTATATTACCTCTTATATAATTTACAATTAATTGCATTTCTTTTGATTTAAATATATGGAAATAATATTTTGAAGTAAAATCATAATTTATTTCTAAGACATGGCAATTATAATTTAAATCACAATTATTATCAAAATTAATCAAAAGCCATTCATCTATAATTTCAAATAAATTTTTTTCATTATCTTTGGCTTCATCTAATATTGTATACTTTAATTCATCTACTTTACCATTTATTAAAAAGGTAAACCCTTGATCAATACTTTTATGTGGAAACATGTCAAATATACTTTTCAAATCACTTATTGTTTTCATCTGAGCCAGTAAAATTTCTTCAAATTTTTTTTTAACTTCATAATTATGGGCAGAAAATAAGTCAAATAATCTATTATTTTTTATGAAACTTATATTTTTTATATATTCGATATCATCTTTATTTGTTTTTGTAATTGGAATATATTTAAATATTTCAGGATCCCTAAACTCACTTTTAGCATGAATTTGTTTGCAATAATAAACGTCATGGGTCATTATAAAATCAAATATTTCTTCTGTATTTAACTTTTTATTACTAATTAAACTCATACCTTTTTGATGTATTTTTGTGTAAAGATAGTTCATTAAATTTTGCCCTTTTTTATCTTTACTTAATAATGGTACAAACTTTTTTAGTTTGCATAACTCTTTCAAGTCTTTATAATACGCATTATTGAGTAAATTATCAAATATATCCTCTATATTTATTACTTTGACTTTTTTTTCAGAACTTTTATTTATTATTTCATTAACTAAACGAAAAATTTCATCTATATCATCTTTTTCATTCGGAGGATCTAAATTAATTGGAAAACATTTACTTTCCATTGCTAATATAAGATCAATATTTTCGTTTATAAAATTTAAACATGGACATAATCCTTCTAATATTTTAACAACTATTTCTAATTCATTTTTAGTATTTGAAACCGATAATAAAATTTTATGGAAAGTTTTGAAATCTTCGTCTCGTTTAAAGCCTAAATTATCAAAATTTATTTCATTTTCATAAATCAAATCTAATATTTTTCTACAAATATTAGGACCATTTACTCCTTTTATTAGTTTCATTAAATATTGTGAATCTTGTTTAACATATATTAAAACAATTAATTTCAAAATTCTTGGCTTATTTTTTGATATAATTTTATCAATTTCTTCTTCAGTTATATAATAATCTTTTTCAAGTTTATGCTTTACCCTTAATTCCATTGCTTCAACATTTTTAACTTCTATTTCAAATTTAGCACATAATTTTAAAATTCTTAGAAAATTTTTGATTCTTATTTTAAAATCATTCTCTTTTGAAATTCTATTCATTATAGATTGAATTAAATATTTTTTCAATTTTTCACTTTGATAGTCATCCTTGTTCCAGAAATAATCAAGATATTCACTGAAAACAGAATTTATTTCAATAGATATTAAATCCTGATATTCATTGAATATATTATATACATGGAAATAATTATCAATATTATTTGTATCTATTATAAAATTATATAAGATACCATTTTTACGTCTTTTATAAGTCATTGACAATCTTTTAATAAGTTTATCATAAGGTACTTGGATTAAAAAACAATAATTAAAGCCACTCTTTTCATTTTTATATTCATTTATTGAAATAACAAAATATTTTAAATTATAGTAAGAACAGCTGAAAAGAGTATTTTCTTCTATATATATAGCAAGTTCAGCAGTTTTTGAATATATTTCAGACTCTGTGATAAAAAGGAATATATTATAAGGAGCATTATATAATGGAGATATTTTTGAATTTATAATTTTATTAAATTTCATATTATCACTTTTTTCTTCCATATTTGAATGTTGTTCCATTACTTTATTTACCAAAATTTGTTCATCTTTTTTTTTAACTTTATCTGTATCATCTTTCAAATCTTTTTTTATATCTTTAGGATTTTCAGACTTATTTTTATCTTTTTTCTTTATTTCTGTTTTTGAATTAAGTTTTTTCTTATCAACATTTAAGATATCTTGCAATTTGTGAGCCCTTAAGAGTTTAGGTTCTTCAGGATTATCTTCATTATTATCAATATTTTTTTTTGGCTGTTTAACTTCTTTATTTAAAAAGCTTTTGATTATTTCTTTTTCTTCTTTGTTAATATCATTTATTTTCTCAATTTCTTCTTTGGTCAGTTTTTCAAAATTTAAATTGTATTTTTCCAAGAATTTAATAATTTCTTCTTTTTTACTTTCCTTACTTATTTTTATCGCATTTTCATAATTTTTCTTTTCTTCTTTTTTATTTTTATCTTTTTCATTGTCTTTTGGTTCTTCAGTTATAATAATTTCATTTTTATCTTGTTCTGTTTTTATATTTTCTGGTTTTGTTTTTTCTGTTGAGGTAGCTTCTATTTTTGATGATGATTTATGCTTTGATAAAAAGCTTTTTAATTTATCTTTTTCTTCCTGGGATAGCTCAATTAATTTATCTATTTCAGTATCTTTTAAAGATAAAAATGATTTCCCATCCAATTTCCAATTCTTTAAAGCTTTTTCTGAAAAATATAATTTTTCTTTTAAAATTTTAGCCACGTCTTCTTTACTTTTTTTGTTATCTATTTTTATTTCATTACCTTCTTTTCCTTCTCTAAATTCTTTTAAATATATATTTAATTTTTCTTTTTCAGTTTCAGAAATTCCCTTGAAATCATTCATATCTTCTATTGTTAAAGAAAAGAAGCAATCAGTATCAATATCTTGTTCCTTTATACTTGATATAGTTTCATCTGAAAAATTTAATTTCTTTTTTAAGAAATTGCATATATCTGCTAAAGTACTATTCAAATCTAATTTAAATTCCGGCTCTTTTTCTTTTTCTTCTGTGTTTTGTTCTAATTCTCCTCTTAAAAATTTTTTTAGGTTTTCTTTCTCTTCTGTTGTGATTTGTTCTAATTCATCAATTTCTTTTTCTTGCAATTCAAATAAAGAAGCACCATCTAATTCCATGCTATCAATAGAATCTTGAGAGAATTTTAATTTCATTTTTAAAAATTTAGACACTTCTTCTTCAGTGCTTTTTCTTGAAATAATAGGTTCCTTATCTTCTTCATCTGGAGGAGGTTTCAATGTTTTAAAATATTCTATATATTTAATTAATCTTTTTCTTTGTCCAAATTTGAGTCCAAGTGATTTCATTCCTTCTTCATCTAATTCAAGAAGCCCTTTCCCATCTAAATTACTTAATTCTCCAGTAAATTCTATACATTTTTCAAAGAAATTTTTTACTTCTTCCTTATTTGAATTTTCCATTATTTTTTCAGTAATTTCTTTTTCTTTGAATTTATCTTTATTCTCAGCTATAAATTTATTTATTCTTTTCTTTGGGCCTAATTTAAACCCTAATCCAGCAACATCTTCCTCAGATAATTGAGGTAAAATATCACCTGTTATATATTCATTTAATATAATATTTTTCATATCATCTTTTAGATTTAATTCTGTAGATAAATAATTGGCAACTTCTTCTTTTGTTGATAATTCAGATATTGGTAAAATGTTATCTGACATAATATATAATTTTAAATTATAGCTTTATTTAAATTAATTTAATTAAAATATTCAAGATAAAGCTAATTTTTATTAAAATAATGGGGATTGGGGATTGGGGATTGGGGATTGGGGATTGGGGATTGGGGATTGGGGCCAATCCCCAATCCC
>Ga0256407_10007482_pt1 | contig 16404 bp, 11 predicted proteins | sample RumenRJG_04DNA_FD_193489 | JGI IMG/M metagenome (GOLD analysis project Ga0256407, IMG submission 193489) | Bovine rumen microbial communities from Lethbridge, Alberta, Canada - RJG_04 | ecosystem: Host-associated > Mammals > Digestive system > Stomach > Rumen | place: Canada: Alberta...
GTTCATGACACAACGCCATCATTAATTTTTATAGAATCTGGTAATTCTTCCGCTGTAGCAGATGTTAATTTTCAAGTAATTCCTGATTTTATTTCTTGACTTTCAGAATATAATTTTCAAACACCTTCATCTTGTCCAGCAGTAAAAGTTTTACCTTGCAAACTTAAAGAGCCTCCATCAAGAAAATATCCAGTATCAGTAATGAACAGATTAATTACATTAGTCTTAACTTCTTTATCATTGTAAGTGGCAACTACATAAAATTGATATGTGCCAGCAGCTTGAATTTGATCTGTTCATGACACAACGCCATCATTAATTTTTATAGAATCTGGTAATTCTTCCGCTGTAGCAGATGTTAATTTTCAAGTAATTCCTGATTTTATTTCTTGACTTTCAGAATATAATTTTCAAACACCTTGATCTTGTCCAGCAGTAGAAGTTTTACCTTGCAAACTTAAAGAGCCTCCATCAAGAAAATATTGAGCCTGAACATCTGCACCACAGCTACAGCTTGTTGATATAGCAGCTGTTACAATTGTTGAAATTCCTAAAGTTGGAATTATGATTGGTTTTAATAATTTTATCTTTTTCATACTATCACTATTATACATATTTTACTAATAGTTTTCTTAAATTGACAAAAAAATTCAATTATCTACATCTATGTTTGTTTGCATATCAAAGAAATCTAGTCATAAAGTAGCGTCAATTTGCTCCGAGACATAAAAAGTTCCAAAATTACAAATATAGTTAAATATACAAACCTGACTTTCTCATCATGGTCCGTATGAACCAAAATCACTAAAATCTATTTCAGTTAATTCCAAGCATTGATAAAAAGCGTATGAACTAATAACTAGATTTTCGTATCGATAAAACTTTATAGATACAATTTTTTTGCAAGATGAAAAAGCATATTCACCAATATATTTTGTGCATGCAAAGAAATTGTCAAAATTGTAATTAAGGTAAAAATTTATATCAGAATCAAATGCATTTTTCCCTATATAGCTTGGAGAAAAAAAACCAAAATCTGAAGTAATTCTTTCCAATGAACGACAATTAGCAAAAGCAGATTCATTAATTTTAATTTCTTCCTCAAAAGAGTTAATTTGCCATTTCAATTCTTTTAAGTTATAACAACCCATAAAACATTTTTTACCAACTGTATTAATATTTTTATTTAATGTAACATACCTAATATTCCAACAATTTGAAAAGCATTCATCTTTTAAATTGCTTTGATCTGTTAAGCAATTATTTAGAAAATTAACAGATTTTATTCTAGTGCAATTATTAAAAGCTGCACTACCAATGCTATTCAAATTTTCAAAAAAAATATCAATTTCAAGTGCAACGTTATAAAAAGCATTATCAGAAATTGTTTCAATAAATTTAAATATTTCTTCAGATTGTAAGTGTCAGTATTCGCTGTACTTAGAAAATTCTATTGTTTTAAGAGACAAGCAACCATAAAAAGAACTTTCGCCAACATTTATCATTTTATTGGATAAAAATACTTTTTCCATATTAAAACAATTTTCAAAAATATGACTAGGGATGTCTGTCAAGAATTTATTTAAATAAATTGAACCGGATATATTAAAACCATAAAAAAGATTATCACTAAGATAAACAGAAAGTTTTGTGTTTTTGTAAAAAACATAATTTGGAATAACTAAATCAATAGCCTTATTTATACCACTTGTACGTCTATATATAATTTTGTCACTACAAATTTCATAATCAGTATCATTAAATTTGCCATAAAGCCCTTGTCAGTCTGAACCATCATAAGATCTATCAATATTGCAATCATACTCATTATCATTATCATGTTGAGATGAACATGAAGATGAATAGAATGGAGTAATAACGCCAAAAAGAAAAGCAAATAATGAAAGAGAGAAACGCATTTGGTCCATATAATAGACACTTATAACGATAAGTTGATAATCATAGTTTTAACAACTAATTTTAAAAATTTTTTCTAGGATTACTTGAGCTACATATGGTAAAGCTTGCATAACAGCCATATTAATAAGAAATCTCGCTATTAATGTAAAAACTGATTTTGTTGCAATTTTTTCAGAAGCAATAGCAGGAACTGCTGTTGGGCTCACACCTACCATAGCAATCCCTACAAGGTCATTAAACATTTGAAGAAAAGACACTACAGTTTGAATTTCATCAAGTATCGATGATTTAGTTGTAAAAACACCTTTATCATCCGTTTTTTGCATATTTGAATATCAAGCATCAGTTATACAATCTTCAGAAACTTCACACTCTTTTTTTGCTTTTAAAAATTCATCATAATCAGAGTATCCAGAATCGTTATTAGGATTTGATGCTATACTTTTATAGTAAACAAATCTATCATTTGGTGTGATTTTTCCATGCGTTTTCGAAAATTCACTTTTTGTTTCAAAAATAAAATGATCATCTTCAATTCTTTTAATAAATGCAGATTCAGATTTACTTTCTTTTTTGGTTTGAGATGGAGAATTAGCAACAACTAGAGGATAATCTATTAAAGCATCTTCATTAATACAAAATTTAGTTGCAAATTTGTCATATTTTTGAGTTTGAACTTTGATACTTTCTAATACAATTGAAATCGCATTCATAGAAACATACATTAAAGCAATTTGCACTGCAAGTATTATTATTGAAACAATTTCTTGAATATCAGATCCAAAACTTGCTATGTAACCAAGTAAACATATGACACTTATAGTAGACATGAGTGCTATCGCACCAAACATAACATATTCAATAGTTGTAGCTGTATCAATAGAGCTATTCTTCATCATCAATGTAGAAGCAAATGTATGAATTTCACTCTTTAAGACACTATTGTACGAATCAATAGCATTTTTGTAAAATTCATCTGATACCTCCATATTAGAAATTTCGATATCTTGAAATTTAAATGTGTGTTCTTCTCTCAATTCATTAACATCCATAGCAGAAAATGAATGAGAAAATCCGACATAAAAATCACTTTTTATGAGATTAGAATCATCGTAAAAAATTTGTGATTTTGCATATAATGTGCAGTTGTTTATGAATTTTTGTTCAAGTGAAATACCATCATCATTTGATGAATTTTTAGAAGTATCATCTACCAGTTTACTAAGTTTTGTATCATTTACAATTAGCCCTGCTCTCGCTAAACTCTTTACATCGTTTTCAATTGTTGTGGCATTATCGGGTGTAAAAAATTCTTCTTTTGCACATTTACTAGGATCATCCCAACATAACTTAATATTCTTCAAATAAATCTCATTTAGTTGATCGTATTCAAAAGTTTTAGAAATGGGTAATTCGTATTCAGTTGAAAGATTTCTATCGTATTCAAGACCGCTATATAAGCTTGGATCATCATAGTATTTGTTAGTATTAGGAACAGATATTTCTCAATCAATAAGAACTTTGTAAACATTTTTCTCAGGGTCAGAATGCATTTCTTTCATTTTTGGTGTTAAAATGTAACCTGGAATGATATCATTACGGAATCTACTAAAAGTTATGTTTCCATCTTCATCTTCATGAGAGATGGTAAAAATGTGATTAATATAAGAAGTCACATCAGCGTTTTTTGTATTGAAAAATGGGTCAGAATTTAAAGAATCTCATGTATAATTATCACCGACATTTTTTAAAGAAGTAATTGAGTAACTTTTAAAGAATTCTTTTAATTGTAGTGAAGCTTCATACTCAGCAATCTTTCTGTTTACATCAGACATAGCTATCAAAGTTAAACGTTCTTGAAAATTACGCATTTCAACAATTAAATCCTTGTTATCCAGATTGAGCTCAAGTTCATTTATAAATTTATCACCATCAGTCTTTGTCTTATTGTACAAAAATTTAGCTAAATCTGTATCACACTTTATTTGATTTAAATAATATTTAACAAACGATAAGTACGATTCTAAATATTTATTGAAATCAGACACAGAAATATTAAAATATCCTCGCTTTAAGAAGATATTATAATTTTTACGTGCAAAGTTTTGCAAAGCTTCAGTACGTAATGTATAACTTAAAGTTTTATTTTCATCGCTATAAAGTGAAGCATGAATGGAGTTTAGATTACTTTGAAATGTAGATAAGTTTAGATTATACATACTATCATCAATCTCACCCGATGATTTTTTTTCATCTAACTGATATTTATATAACGTTTTAAAATCTTCTTCCATTCGGGCATATGTGACATCATTAATGCCATATTCTTTATCATATCCGCCTGTGTCAATGATATCGCTTTCTTTTGCTGATGAACATGATGTTAATAGAGTTGTTACTGCTGTACTTGCAATAATCGCAGTAGCAACTGAAAGAAAAGTTTTAGTTTTTTTGGATAATCTTAGTTTCATATATATTTAATTATACATAAAACTTGAGTAATGTTGCAAAAAAGTTGGTTTTTTGAAAAAAGTTGGAAAACTATATATTTTAATCTTTAGAACATTTTATTAATGGGTTCTGAAAAAACTTTTCTGCAAATAATTCATTTGTTTTATTATTTTTGTGACAATGACCACAAATGATATACCACTACAAATTTATAAGCGTATCATAATGTTGCTGAATAATTTAAATATTTATAATTATAAATATTAAATCATTGATTTTAAATCACCAAATAAAATTGCATCTAGCAATTGGGCTGTCTTTGTTGTCCTCGTTTATTGTAAACAAACTATGTCCATAGTCAGAATCATTAGGCATGGTTCCGTTAGTTATAAATTCTATTGAATTTATATAAGATGTATGCAGTTGGTATTGTTTTACCATCGATTATCACATTTGTAGGAATCAACCTGCTTTGTAACAGTTATATCTGCATGTTCTAAAACATCACGTTGTATATCAACAATTTCAAATTCTGACATTAAAAAATTGCCAGGTTCACTAACTGCCATATCATTAACTATAATTTGGACTCAATATTTTATTGAGTCCTTTTTATTTAAATTGAGTTTTTAATAAGAACTCTAATACTACTTCATATTAAAAATTTTATTTTTGGATTACTAAAACAAAAAACAGATACAGAGTATCTGTTTGAGTTTTGATTATATTTTGTATTTAACAACCATATGGTTGTACTACTCATTCTTTTCCTTCACCAGTAGTGACACACTTGCAAACTTTGGTTTCCCAACTGGAGAAGGAACTAATTGAACTATTTATCCATATTTATAATTAATTAATCCGATTAAATTCCAAAACTAAGTCGTCATGGTTTAGTTTTTTTAAAGTATTTTAAAATTCTGTAATTTTTTCATTTTCATATATTGAGGACATATAAAATTTATAATATCAATGAAGAAATACAAAATCTATTCATCTATGAAAAATAAAAACTTAGTTGGTAATATTGTTCAAGTTGAAAATATTAAGTCTAAAGGTGGAATAAAACGAAAACATAAGCCAAAGTTCACTCGAGATTTACTAATTGAGTTTATGGGCGAACAAAGAGGATATAATACACTAATTGAAAAGAAGTTTCAAGTATAAGAAGTGGTATTAAAAACATTGAAAATAGACTAAATAGTATATTCAAACTTAAGAATCTAAGAGAATATATAAACCTAATCTTAATAAAAAAAGTAAAATTAGTAACATTGACATATAATATTAGGTGACAAGGAGAAATTATTAATGAAAAAATTAAAGCTATTTAAAACAATATTAATTCCTAGTTTTGGTGTATTAACTCTAGGAACGATTGTAGCTGTAGCTACAAGTTGTGGCGGTGATAAAACACCAGTTATTGATGTTGGAGAAAATGTTGGTATCACTGCTAACGCTAGCTCAACTTTAACTTTTGTTCATAATTATGTTGGAAATTTCCCAGATTTACAATACTCAACTGATGGTGGAAATAGTTGAAACACATACAGCGAAGAAATAAGCATTAGTCGAGGTCAAACATTATTACTAAAAGGTAATAATCCTGAAGGTTGATCACATTCAAGGTCAACTTATTCATATTTATCTATCTCTGGGAATGTATCTATCTCTGGAAATGTTATGGGATTATTAGATAATGGAGCAATATCTGGGGAAGAAGGAAATATAGCTGCTATTCCATGTGATTATTGTTTTTATGATTTATTTAGAAATTCAACTGGAATAACAAGTGTTAGTGATGATTTTTTACCTGCAACAGTTTTGAAATATAATTGTTACGATGGTATGTTTTATGGAAACACAACATTAAAAATAGCACCAACACTACCAGCAACAAACTTAGCAGGAAATTGCTATAATTATATGTTTAACGGTTGTTCATCATTAACTGCTGCACCTGATTTACCAGCAACAAGCTTAGCAGAAAATTGCTATAGTGATATGTTCTGTGGTTGTTCAAATTTAACAACTGCACCAGATTTACCAGCAACAAGCTTAGCAGAAAATTGCTATAGTAATATGTTCTATGGTTGTTCATCATTAACTGCTGCACCTGATTTACCAGTAACCACTTTAGCATATGGTTGTTATCAAAACATGTTTTATGGTTGTTCATCATTAACTGCTGCGCCTGATTTACCAGCAACAAGCTTAGCAGATTATTGTTATCTTGGTATGTTCTATGATTGTTCAAATTTAACAACTGCACCTGATTTACCAGCAACTACTTTAACAGATTATTGCTATCTTAGTATGTTTCGCGGTTGTTCAAATTTAACAACTGCACCTGATTTACCAGCAACAAGCTTAGCAGGAAATTGCTATAGTTATATGTTTTTTGATTGTTCAAATTTAACAACTGCACCTGATTTACCAGCAACTACTTTAGTAGATTATTGTTATAGTTATATGTTTTTTGATTGTTCAAATTTAACAACTGCACCTGATTTACCAGCAACTACTTTAGTAGATTATTGTTATCTTAGCATGTTCTATGGTTGTTCAAATTTAACAACTGCACCTGATTTACCAGCAACAAGCTTAGCAAGAAATTGCTATAGTTATATGTTCTATGGTTGTTCATCATTAACTGCTGCGCCTGATTTACTAGCAACTACTTTAGCAGATTATTGCTATAGTTATATGTTTTTTGATTGTAATTCTTTAACTTCAATTAGAATTGGTTTTAGCGGAAATTACAATAAACTCTATTTTGATAAATGAGTAAATAGTGTATCTTCATCTGGCACTTTCTACTACAAAGGTAGTGACACACTTGCAAACTTTGGTTTCCCAACTGGAGAAGGAACCAATTGAACTATTAATCAAGATTGATAATTAAATAATCCAATTAAATTCCAAAACTAAGTCTTCATGGCTTAGTTTTTTTAAAGTTTTTAAAATCCTGTAATTTTTTCATTTTTATATATTGAGGACATATCAAATTTATAATATCAATGACAAAATACAAAATTTGTTCATCTATGAAAAATAAAAACTTAGTTGGTAATATTGTTCAAGTTGAAAATATTAAGTCTAAAGGTGGAATAAAACGAAAACATAAGCCAAAGTCACTCGAGATTTACTAATTGAGTTTATGGGTGAACAGAGAGCATATAATACACGAATTTAAAAAGAAGTTTCAAGTATAAGAAGTGATATTAAAAACATTGAAAATAGACTAAATAGTATAATCAAACTTAACAATCTAAGAGAATAAGATAACTATTTATTCTTCTAGTAATCTCCCATAATCATTTCATTCACCAAACATTTTCCCTTTTTTAGTTTCATTAACTAAATGTTTTAATGCTTTATTGTAAGCATTCGGATCTTTATCTTTATAAAAAACAACATTATAGTTTCTTATTTTTTGGTATAAAAGCGGAAACTTTTTAAATTTACTTCATGCTCTAGCTTTTTTTAAAGCTACTTGCACATCTTTATCAATCCTAAATCTTTTTGATTTAGGAACTAGTTTCATTCCTTCTGGAGTCATTAAACCTAATTTCGCTAGTCTTTTAACTCTAGCAATATTTAGTTCTGTTCAATAACTGTTTTTTCTCCTTGGTGAAAATCTAGTTATTGTTTTATTCCTATATACCTTATGAATGCTATCGATTCATCCAAAACATAAAGCTTCTTCTATAGCATCTATATAGTAAAAGGTATCTTTATCTATAGGTTTAGTTCTTTTAACTTGAATTCAACACTCTTTAGCAGTATTATGATTCTTAACTAATCATTCTCTAAAGTCTTTTTTTGATTTTATTTGTGTTTGAATCTTCATATCTCTATCATACCAAATCAAAGGGTGGGGGTTGGATGGGGAAAATCTAAACCTTATTTATTTAATTTTTTTGGTAATAAATATAAATTAATGTTGTTAGCAATTTGTTTGTATCCTTATTTGGATGGGTGCATCGTATTTTTAGCAAAATATTTCTTAAGTTGATTAAGATTTAAAATTATCGGAATAGTTTCTAGTCTTTTAGGTCATATACTTTTTTATTAATTTTTTGCTGTCTAATAGCATGTTTTACATATGCAAATTTCTTCATTAATGTTATTAGGTTATGTTTGATAATATGTTTCATATGTAAAGATTATAATTTAACACAATTTATAAATTTATATAACTTCGATTTATAATAAATACGGATATAAATACAATGGCAGATAATAAAAGAGAACTACAAAGAGCTGAATTACATAAAACAATATGAAATATCGCCAATGATCTAAGAGGATCAGTAGATGGTTGAGATTTTAAACAATACGTTTTAGGCTTTTTATTTTATAGATATATTTCAGAAAATTTTACTAACTATCTAAATAAAAATGAACATGAATCAGGGATAAAAGATTTTGATTATGCTAAATTAACTGACGAAGATGTAAAACAAATTCCTACAAAAGAAATAGAAACAATTATCAATAATAAAGGATTTTTTATTTGACCTAGTCAATTGTTTTGCAATGTTAGAAAAAATGCTAAAAATGATGAAAATCTAAATGAAACACTTGAAAAAACATTTAAGGCAATTGAGCAATCTTCAAAAGGAAAAGCAAGTGAAGATAATTTTAAAGGTTTATTTGATGACTTAGATGTAAATAATTCTAAATTAGGATCAACTGTTGCAGAAAGAAATAAGAAACTTATAAAAATTATTGACAATATTGGTGATATGAATCTTGGTGATTATCAGTCAAATGCAATTGATGCATTTGGTGATGCATACGAGTTTTTAATGGGAATGTATGCTTCACAAGCTGGTAAATCTGGTGGAGAATACTATACACCTCAGGAAGTTTCTGAACTTCTTGCTAAATTAACACTTGTAAACAAAAAAGAAGTTAATAAAGTCTATGATCCAGCATGTGGTTCTGGTTCTTTACTTTTAAAATTCGCAAAGGTATTAGGCAAAGATAACGTGCGAAATGGATTCTTTGGTCAAGAAATTAATTTAACCACATATAACCTTTGTAGAATTAATATGTTTTTACATGATATTGACTTTGACAAATTCAACATAGGTTGTGGTGATACATTAATTAAACCGCTTCATTGAGATGATGAACCTTTCGAAGCAATCGTAAGCAATCCTCCTTATGCTACTAAATGAGAAGGTGATTCTACACCATATTTAATTAATGATCCTAGATTTTCACCTGCTGGAGTGTTAGCACCAAAATCAAAAGCAGATATGGCTTTTATTATGCACTCATTATCATGATTAGCTACAAATGGTACAGCAGCTATAGTTTGCTTTCCTGGTATTCTATATCGTGGTGGTGCAGAACAAAAAATAAGAAAATATTTAGTAAATAGTAATTTTATTGATTGCATTATTCAATTGCCTTCTAACTTATTCTTTGGAACATCTATAGCTACATGTATCATGGTTCTTAAGAAATCTAAGAAAGAGAATTCAACTTTATTTATAGATGCAAGTAAATGCTATCAAAAAGTAACAAACAATAACAAACTAACAGATAAGAATATTGATGATATATTAAAGTTATTCATCGAAAGAAAAAATGTTCAATATATCGCTAAATTAGTAGATAATACTGCAATTGCTGATAATTTGTATAACTTATCAGTTTCAACTTATGTCGAAAAAGAAGATACCAGAGAAATTATTGATATTAAAAAATTAAATTCTGAAATTAATGAAATTGTAAAAAAAGAAAATGAATTAAGAACTAAGATTAATCAAATCATCAAGGAGATAGAATAACAATGAGTAAACTTGATGAACTAATAAAAGTGTTGTGTCCAAATGGCGTAGAATATAAGAAACTTGGTGATATTGGTAAAGTTTCAATGTGCAAGCGAATAATGAAATCTGAAACAAGTTCTGAAGGAGATATACCATTCTATAAAATTGGTACATTTTGGAAAAGCATACCCAATGCTTATATTTCAAAAGATTTATTTGAAAAATACAAAGATAACTATCCTTATCCAAATAAAGGTGATATTTTAATTTCTTGTTCTGGAACTATTGGCAAAACGGTTATTTTTGATGGGAAGCCAGCTTATTATCAAGATTCAAACATAGTATGAATAAAACATGATGAAAGCTTAGTATTAAACAAATTTCTATACTATGTGTACCAGTCTAAACCTTTTACTATTTCTGTAGGTGGAACAATATCCAGACTATACAATAATTCTATTGAAAAAACTAAAATCCCTGTCCCCCCATTACCAATTCAAGAAAAAATTGTTAGTATACTAGATTCATTTACTGAGCTAACTACTGAGCTAACTACTGAGCTAACTACTGAGCTAACCAATAGAAAGAAACAATATGAATATTATCGAAATTATATGCTAACTTTTGATAATAAAGTGGAATTAAAACCATTGTGAAGTTTGCTATTCTTTGATAAAAGGTTTAATGATGTAGAAAAAACTAAGCAATCAAAAGTATTAGATTTTATCCATGTCAGTGCTAAAAAATTGAAAAAATTATTAGATTATGGTGATATTAAGTTGTTATCAACCGGAAAGTTTGATGGATACACAAATATCAATATTGCTAAAGGTTATGTAAATAATGGTGAAGTAATAACTATTCCTGCTGGTGGCACACCAAATTTAAAGTATTGAAATGGAAAATTTGTTGATGCAGGCAATATTTTATGTTCATCTACTGATACCAATAAATATTTACTAAAATACATTTATTATTCACTTGTTAATAAATGTGATATCGTTTCACAATATTATAGAGGCGGAAGTATAAAACATCCTGATATGAAATCCATCATTGAAATAAAACTTCCTATCCCTCCATTACAAATTCAAGAGAAGATTGTTAATGTTTTAGATCATTTCGAAAAAATTTGTTCAGATTTACAAATTGGTTTACCTGCTGAAATTGAAGCGCGTAAAAAACAATATGAATATTATAGAGATAAACTATTGTCATTTGATCTAAATGTAACTGTTGATTCTGCAGCCAACATCGAGAGAGAGAGCGGAAGGTCTAATTAAAATGCTACAGTATGTATTTGGTTATGCAAATGTTAAACTTTATGACTTAGATGAAATGCAAATAATTTGTATTGGTCGAGGTAATGTTATAAGTAAGAACGATATTCGCGAAACCCCTGGAAATTTCCCTGTTTATTCAAGCTCTCAAACAAATAATGGTGAAATTGGTCGATATGGTAAATATATGTTCGATGATGAACGAATAACATGAAGCATAGATGGTGGTGGTAAATTTTTCTATAGGAATAATTTGAAATATTCTGTTACAAATGTTTGTGGTTGAATAAAAAATTTAAATAATAAATTGTTATTCACAAAATATCTATTTTATACACTTGAGGATCAATGATCATCAAAAGAATTTAACTACACAAAAAAAGCACACCCATCTATTATTAAAAAAGAATATTCTATTTCTTTACCACCATTACCAGTTCAAGAGAAAATTGTTAATATCTTAAATAATTTTGATTCATACTGTAATGATTTAGTAAATGTTTTACCTGCTGAAATCGAAGCAAGAAAAAAGCAGTATAAATACTATAGAGATAAACTTTTAACATTTAGTGAATACAAGGAGAAATAATGAGCTACTACGATATTATTTTAAGATCAGAAGATTCAACAGTTGTTACTGATTATAAATCAAAGGGTAAAAGATCAGATTCATATCAAAGCGAACATGATCTTGAGCAAGAATTTATAAATATCCTTCAATCTCAATGTTATGAATATTTACCAATTCATAATGAAAATGATCTAATAAAAAATCTTCGGATCAAACTAGAAGAATTAAACAAATATAAATTCTCTGATGATGAATGAGAAAGATTTTTTAATGATAATATTGTTGGAAAAGATGAAGAAATAGTTGACAAAACAAGAAAAATTCAAGAAGATTATGTTCAACTATTAAAATGTGACGATGGTCAAACAAAAAATATCAAACTTATTGATAAAAGTTGTATTCACAATAATAAATTGCAAGTTATAAATCAATATGTTGAGAATGAAGGCAAATATAAGAACCGATATGATGTAACTATTCTAATTAATGGATTTCCATTAGTTCATGTTGAACTAAAAAGACGTGGTGTTATGCTTCAAGAAGCATTTAATCAAATTAAAAGATACCAAAGAGATAGTTTTTGAGCTTCAAAAGGACTTTTCAAATATATCCATATTTTTGTAATTTCTAATGGAACAGAAACTAAATACTATTCCAACACCACAAGAAATAACCATATAAAAGAATCTAACTTTAATAATAATGTTAACAAATCAGCAACATCTAATAGTTTTGAGTTTACTTCATACTGAACTGATTCAAATAATAATGTTATTCACGATCTTGTTGACTTTACAAAAACATTTTTTGCAAAGCACACATTATTAAATATCATAACTAAGTATTGTATTTTCACAGTTAATAAAATGTTACTTGTTATGCGTCCATATCAAATTTCAGCAACTGAAAGAATTATTAACCGTATCGAAATTTCAAATAATTATAAAACTTATGGGAGCATAAAAGCTGGAGGATATATTTGACATACAACTGGTAGTGGTAAAACACTAACTTCTTTTAAAACCTCTCAGTTAGCACAACAATTAAATTACATTGATAAGGTATTATTTGTCGTTGATAGAAAAGATTTGGACTATCAAACAATGTGTGAATATGATAAATTCCAAAAAGGTGCAGCCAATAGTAATACATCGACAAGAAAACTAAAAGAACAACTAGATAGTTCAGATAATGATAAGAAGCTAATTATTACAACTATTCAAAAATTAGATTGTTTTATTAAAAAATATCCTAATCATCCTATTTTCAATAAGCATGTAGTAATCATTTTTGATGAGTGTCATCGAAGCCAATTTGGTGACATGCATAAAGCAATTACTAAAAGTTTCAAAAAATATCATTTATTTGGATTTACAGGAACACCAATCACTAATAAAAACAAAGATGCTATTTTAAAAACTACAAGGCAAATTTTTGGGGATGAATTGCATACTTATAACATCGTTAATGCAATAAAAGATCATAATGTTTTACCTTTTAAAATTCAATTTCTTAAAACTTTTGATATGAAGCAAAATATCAAAGATAGAAAAGTACTTGATATTGATCGTGAAAAAGTTTGACAAGACCCAAAAAGAATGAGCTTGATTGTTAAATACATTTTGGATAATTTTAGAGTAAAAACATATGGTAGAGAAATTTATTCATTCAATGCTGTTAATAATATAAATGCTGTTGTTTCATCTAAAAACAGAAAAATCACTACAACTAATATTGAAAGAAAATTAAATGGTTTTAATTCAATTTTTTGTGTTTCATCGATTGAAGCTGCAAAAAAATATTACTTAGAATTTAAAAAACAAATGGAATCAAATCCACTAAAGAGACTTAATATTGCAACTATTTTTAGTTATTCTCAAAATGAAGAAGAAGCAGATGGCATTATTGAAGAAGAAAATTCAGAAAGTACTTTGAATTTAGATCAAGCTTCTAGAGATTTCTTAGAGAACGCTATAAAAGATTATAATGAAATGTTTCAAACAAATTATGATACATCAAGCGATAAATTTCAAAACTACTATCGTGATGTTTCACTTCGAATGAAGAATAGAGAAATTGATATCTTAATTGTTGTTAACATGTTTTTAACTGGTTTTGATGCAACAACATTAAACACATTGTGAGTTGATAAAAATTTAAAAAACCATGGACTTATTCAAGCTTTTTCAAGAACAAATAGAATACTAAATTCGGTTAAAAAATATGGTAACATCGTTTGCTTTAGACCATTACAAAAGCAAGTCGAAGAAGCTGTTGCAATGTTCGGTGATAAGGATGCAATGGGTATATGTGTTTTAAGAACATTTAATGAATATTTTTATGGATATACAGATTCTAATGGTAAAGAAATACCAGGTTATAAAGATTTAGTTGAGCAAATTAGATTAGAGTTTCCATTATCAGCACGCAATACATGAAGAGTTGGTGAACAAGCAGAAAAAGAATTTGTAAATTTATATGGCGCAATACTTAGGGCAAGAAATATTTTATTTACATTTGATGAATTTAAAGAAAAAGATATTTTAACTGCAAGAGAACTTCAAGACTATCAAAGTATATATCTTGACTACTATTCAAAATGAAGAAAAAGACATGAAGGTGATGTTGTTGAAATCAATGATGATCTTGTCTTTGAAATTGAATCATTGAGACAAGAAGAAATTGATGTAGATCATATTTTACAGATGGTTATGACTCACCACCAAGAAAATGCGAAAGATGAAGAAATTAAGTTGAAAATAAGTAGAGCTATAAATTCAAGTATCGAATTGCGTAGTAAAAAAGAATTAATTGAAAACTTTGTAGCTAATGTTAATAACACTGATAACATTTTTAATGAATGAGAAGAATATTCATCAAAATGTAAATATGATGAATTGCAGGAAATAATCTCTCAATTTAAATTAAAACAGGACAAAACAGTTAAATATATTAGTGATTCATTTAAAGACGGAGAATTGAAAACTACAGGAATGCATATTGAGAATTTATTACCACCAATTTCTATTTTTAGCGGCAATAATAAGCACTACGAAATAAAACAAAAAGTCATAGAAAGATTAAAAGAATATTTTGAAAAATATTTAGGTATTTAAAATCGGAGAATTAATTGTATATTTAAATGTTTTAAAGGGAAAATAATATTAATATGACTTTAAATTATTTATGGACAATAACAATTGAAACTGTGAAAAAATCTTATAGTGAAATAATTATTCATTTGCAACTTATTGAATATTATCTTAAATGATCATATGCATTAATGCATAGAGGCAAAGTTCAGAAAAATTTTCAAGAAGTAGAAAAAATGTCAATGGGTAAATTTATTGACAATTTTAAGAAATTAGACTTTTCAGATAATAATCCATATTTAAATAATGAAGATTACAAATATTTAAGAAAAGTAACGCAAAAAAGAAATTTTTATGTTCATAAATTTTTTACTGAATTTTTAATAGCTAAAAATAACAATGATCATGAAATTCTAAAAGAAATATATGAAGATTTACAAAACGATCTAAAAATTATGAAGGACTTATACGATAGTGTTCTCAAGTTTTATAATAAGATTTTAGATGTATACAAAAGAAATGATGGGTAAAATAATAACATTCATAAAATTTAAAACACTATTTAGGAAATAAATCTTAATTAGTGTTCTAATTATTTGTTATTTTAATAATCTATAAATCTTTGAGTAATGTTGCAAAAAAGTTGGTTTTTTGCAACATAGCTCTGTTTCTTAAACTAACCAAATCTATTCTTATTTTGTCAAACGATATTATTTTGGTATTAAATTAAATCTTCATCTACATTGTTTTATTATTTATATTTTCAACAATTCTTCCCATATTTATATATGAAAGGGCAAAAACGATATTTTTTCATTATTAAAATAAATAAAAAGCTTCAAAAAATTAAAGTCACTGAAGATGATTTCAAAAATTTTAGCCGGATTGCTGTAATACCAAAAAATTTAAATAAAAGTATGATATTATATTTAACGACATGGCAAGAAGTGCCAGATGATCCACAAGAAACTGATACTATGACAACTAAACCAGAATGATTTAAAGAGTTTGAAGAAGAACAAGAAAAGCGTTGAGAACAACAACAAAAGTTCAACGAAAGAATTTTAGGCTTAGTTGAATCAATAATTCAAAGAATAGACAATCTTGTTGTTAAAAACAACTTAAAAGAATAAACTATAACTAAAAACACTACTTAGGATTAACATCTAGTAGTGTTTTTAGATTGATTATATGGTGGAGCTTATAGGACTCGAACCTATAACCAACCGATTATGAGTCGGGGGCTCTAACCAATTGAGCTAAAGCTCCTTATATATGGTAGCAGGGGTGAGATTCGAACT
>Ga0256407_10007486_pt1 | contig 16402 bp, 10 predicted proteins | sample RumenRJG_04DNA_FD_193489 | JGI IMG/M metagenome (GOLD analysis project Ga0256407, IMG submission 193489) | Bovine rumen microbial communities from Lethbridge, Alberta, Canada - RJG_04 | ecosystem: Host-associated > Mammals > Digestive system > Stomach > Rumen | place: Canada: Alberta...
CATGGAAAGTACCTCCTTCTGTTTTTGGTACTATCCATTGTAATTTTTATCCGAATCTTTTCACCAGAAGAGCGTGATAAGCATCAGGTAATTAATGAATGTGCGGATAAAAAAATGATGCGTATAATGCACCACCTTTTTCGTTACCGGAATCAGGGTTCATGAATATCGCCTTGAATCCGTAGTGTTCCTGGAAACGGAGGAACCGTTCTGTTGTTTCACGCCCGCCGCCGCGGATGATCTTTGTGACGATCGTTTTCGTGTTATCAAACCAGATCTCGGTCGGGACACCGCCGATATGCTCAAATATCGCACGCATGGATTCCAGCAGGCATTCCATGTTTTCTCCGTAATGCAGCTGCAGGTATCCGCAGTTGCTGTAAGGGAAGTCGAGCACGAAATATTTTCCCGAGTGTCTGATGCTGTTTTCAACAAAGTCTGCAGCTCCGAAATCGGCCTGCGACTCGCCCGGGTCATGGTTCAAAGGAATATACCCTTCCTTGCGGACAAGTTTCAGTTCCTTTTTCTTTTCCGCAACATACAGGGCGACCAGCCGGTAAGAGCAGTTGAACCCTTCAACTTCTTTTTGGAGTCTTCTGTAGACCCGCTTTGATGTGTGCCGCTGCTTTCGCGGGGCGGTTTTGTCCTCTTCGAGCCAGCTGTCGATCACCTTTTTGTACGGATCGAGTTTCGGACAAAGCTTCGTTTGTGCCGGCATAGGATTCGGATCATTGAAGTTATCCTTGTCCACATATTTACTGACCGTTTTCCAGTTAAAACCGGTCATCCTGGCGATCTCAGATATACTGTGTCCTTGCTCATAGAAGAGCTGTCTGATACGATGTATCTGATCCATTGCTAACATTCTCCTTTCCTCCTTGAGTTATTTGTCCGGTCAGACAAACCAAGGATATGGAATTATAAGAATGTCTGCAATGGATTTTCGGTTTTCCATTCTCCGGATCAGAGAGGTGGCTCTGCTCTGGAAGAGATCAGAAAACCTGCTGCATTTTTCTCCAATATGGAGATGCAACTTTCTCCATTTTTATCTGCAACTTTTGGTACTTTTATTATGCAAGAAACAGAGAAAGACGGCTTTCGGTTCGAAAGTCGAATATCTGTCCTGTGGAACACGTATTGTCATAGTCCCGATACTGGATTGACCTGCTTCATGCTTCGTCCATTACGGTAATCAGTCTGCTCAGAGCGGTCAGTCAATCATCTCTTTGATGGTTCCGCTCAGAAGATCCTTAAGAGCGTCCTGAATGTCCCAAGCTGTCTCAATGTCGTACTCCTGCAACAGCTGCAGTTGCAGGATGATTGCTTCCAGCTGTTATCTCGACATGGTGAACAGACTGCTTCGCTTTTCTTCTTGCCATAGCAAAAGACCTCCTATGATTTACCGTATCATAGAAGGCCTCAAGTATATACTTTTACAGACTATTTTCACAGTTTCAAAAAATCAAACACATAAGTTCTTCCAATAGAATTCATTCATTGACATTATATTTTTTCCACTCTGGCGACGAAGCAAAGAACATCGAAGGGGTTATTTCCAGGCTCTGCATTTTCTTAAGAATAGATAAGATTACGGTGTTTGAGTCGGATATTTTTTTCCCTTCTTCTGTGTAAAGGGCGTAGACGGGATCATGACTATCGAACAGACCGGCAGGTTCTTGTATAAATGTACAATCAGGATTTGAAAAGCTATGCAATGTGCAATAATCCATGGTATCAGAATTAATATCATAGTACTCTGGGACTTGATGAATCCAATAAGCGGAGAGGCACACATATTTTTCTCTCTCAGTGAGTTCCTCATTATAGGCGGTTTTTTCAAAATCAGAAATGACAGTGTATAATCTTTCTACATTCCCGTCTCCATCCACTTGATCATATATGAACATGTCCCTAAAAGCTCCGTCGCTATCATAGTTCGTTATAATTCCACTCGAATTAATACTTGTGTGATTACGTGACCATGCATCACATCCATATGCAACACTAATATTATCAGTCTTATAATTGTAATTCAGGACAAAAAGCATCTGAAAATTTTCAGTACTGTGTGTGTTAGACTTCCCAGAAAATCTAAGTGCAAGAAGAGGTTTTGATGCTTTTTTAAGAATTGTATATTCTGCGTTAAAGGCTGCCTTCGTACCTGCAGACTTTGCATACGTTTCATCAGCGGCTTGAAAGACACCGCCAATTTCAGAAAGGTAATACTCTTTTCCGTCTTCAAATGTTTCTTCTGGGACATAGTTTTTAATGGATACACACTCTGCCTTGTAAGTTGCTTTTCGATCATTTTTCATAAATTCGTAAAATGCGTGCATGGCTTTTTCTGTTATCACAGAATCCTCATTCCCACTATCTGTCTCGTCAAACCCAGATAAAAAATCTTTGCTTTCACCCGATTGGGCAGCTTCTACCGATATCTTGTGATCTACACTAACGATAGAGGCAGCGCATATCATAATAGATAGTGATGCGGCCATAAGGATTGCTACCATTCGCGATATCAGCCTTATTACAGTGAAAAATCTCAGGGAATTTCTATTCATGATTAATTCTCCTTTGCCAAAACATAGAGCATACTATCCGGGTACGTTGCTATAACATAAGGCATGTTTATAATATTATAACATATTATATTCACGTAAAAGCAGAGCATCTTTCGGTATTACAAGTTTAAGCAAAACCTCGTTATCTGGATGGAGTTACAAAACTAGTTTCTATTTTCATCTAAAAAAATCAAGTCTTGAGAATCCATATATATAGGAGTATACCACTTATACATTTTGTGCGATATTCACGAAACACTTGAATTTAGTGATTAAGCTTTGAATTTACCCTGACCAGCTTTTATGGTATTTATGGACGTCCGAGGAAATATTACAATCTGTATTGATGGAGGATGCTCATGGACAGACATGATAAACGAAAGCCTGGTATAATGAGGAGAACCAAATTAATAAAAGGTAAAGTAGATAATACTGTTTTCCCGTCACGAAATGGACAGGAGGCCGCTATAACAGCATACAGTATAGAAGATGTTGAAAACGATTCAAGAAAGCACAAAAAAGATCATACGGAAGAATCACCGATTTCAGATGAAAGCAAAATCAAATACGATCAAATTGAACCAATCCCTTTTACACATAACAATATGGTCGATTTACTGTGTGGAATCAGAGCTGGTGAGTGGATTGAGGATTTTTTTCTTACAGCCACGAATTTTACCCCTGATATACCGCTTCTTCGAGACCTTTTGCATCTTCACAATCTAGTATGTGAGATCAGCCCCATCTATGATAATGATAAAGATTACGACGAACAACCATTTATACGGATCCTTGAAGACAATTATCTCAATATAAATGATAAGGCAGCACTACTCATGGGGGCGGATCTTGCAGGTATTACGAAAAGCGAAAGAGTGATTTGGAGAATGGGAAATGAAATGAGTTCCTGCACTAAGATGGCTGAGGACATAGATACACCTACGCCGCTTGTTTGCTTTTCAGTACCTGATATGATCAATCTGATTAGGACATATGACGCTTTTCAATCTCTAAAAGATTTGGTATCTCTAACAGGTGGACTAGACCCTCAAAACCGAATAATCGTTTGGTTAGGGCCCATTGAAATGTTACTGAAGGATTTGTCGCCGTTATACACTGAAGATGACAATCAGGATAGGCACTATTTTGAGCTGATCCTCGCCGACAACTCCTTAGATCTTCCGTATAGAGCACGAATGTTGCTTGGTTCGCAAAAGGACCTTGGAGTATTTTTCTACTGAGGGAGATTTTTTGGTTGGAGGGAGCTTTCTTACTCTAAGGAAAAGACATCCTTGCGTTTCATCGCTTCAGAAAAATCAGTGAAAGAAGCATGTTGTAAAGCTATTCCTGCCTGATCAGCAAACCTTACAATTGCGCGAAATGCTTCATCATAGTTTTCACCAGTTTCAAGATTGTAATTGAAAGATGTCAAAAACTCGTTCATCATTATGCGTTGATTTTCTGCCACCTGTGCAATCTGAAGCTGAAGTTGAGCTTTGTATTGATCTGTCTGTCTTTTGCTCTCATAAAGAATAGCCGCCATGCGGTCATATTCTTCCGCCTGTAAGTTTGCATTCTTTATTATTTCTCTGGTCGCTGTAAAAACATAGCTGGCAGTTGTATAAACTGCAAATGGGACTATTGGACTTACCGCTTTACCCATAATGGCTGTTACCGCCTTGGAAAAGAAAATAGTCGTCGTTGCTTTAGCTGTAGTATCTATAATACGATCTCTCAATTCGACTTCACTGATTTCTCCGCGGGCATAATCCAAAAGAGCAACTCCTCCATCGATAACGCCTCCGGCCATCACCGTTGATGCTACAGCATCACTTAATAATGCGCTTCCTGCCTTTATTCCCTGATACCTTATAGCAGTACTGACTACACCTGTCGCAGCACCTTTTGCAGCACCTTGAACGGCATCCCTACCAACTTCTCCCAGTGCTTCATCCAGATCTTTTTCATTTTTGATCACGGCAGCCATATTTGCTATTCCAGACACGATCCCGGTCGTGACAAATGAGGCTTTTGCCATATTTGCAGCACTGGCCTTCATTTCTGCTCTCACAACACGTTTTTCAAATTCAGCAGAATATGTTTCCGGAGAATCATATGCAAAGCGAACTTCTTCTATCGTCGTCCCTCCGGAATTGACGTCATCATATCGTAGCTCATCTGTCAGATGCTCATATACATCACGATAATCGTCAGCATACATGCTGCCTGAATCAGCACGCGCCTTTGCCAGCTTTTTTGCTTCCTGTAACAACGACCCTTCAGTATTATAGTCATCCTGTTTCCTGATCAGGCGATCCATTCCTTTGTATTTCCCATAGTGACCTTTCTGACCGCCCGCCTGATCAAATACAGATTTTGCAGCACTGACATCCCTTCCATCTTTGGATACCTGCACAAATTTTGCCTGAACCTCACGCCTTGTTCTTGAGCCTTCTTTGATTAATATGTCCGCTGCCGCTTGCGGATTTTTAATGTCTGTAAGAACAGCTCTTGCAGTTGCTCCTTTTCCTGCAGCATCAACGTTAAATTTGGCGGCTTCAATATATTCAAATAGGCCGCCTTTCCCTTGTGCAAAGTCACCGTTCTGAATAATGGAACTCGCTACTTTGGTTCGGAAAAAATCCATCCCGTCTACAGCTGCATTCGTTGCGTTCTGAGCATTCTGTGATGCAAAGTTTCCAGACAGGATACCTGCTTCTCTTGCCGCATCTTTAGCGGTCTTTTTAAAAACCGACATATCTTACACCACCAATTTGATTATTTGTGCTCCAACAACTATAATTACCGACGCAACTATTCTGACACTTCTCCACATAAACAGCTTGCTTTGAGGTAAATCTTTAAAATAAAAGAAGACAGGGCAGCAAACGACTATCCCCATGAGATTTGTTAATCCAAGTATGTTGCCATGGGCAAACTGTGCAATCATCAGAATCAAATGTAAGGCCATCATCCCGAAACCAGCATATTTCGCTCTTTCAGCATCCGGTTTCCATAAGATATTGGACGTTTCCAAGTCATCGCCTACCATCTTAAAGGAATCCTTTTTGATTTCCTTCAAGATATTATTAGCTGTGGATACAACATTGACAGTTTCATCGGAATCCCCGCCGTTTTTTCCTGCTAAGATACAGGAAGAAAGAATCGTATACTGTATGCCTGATATAACAAAGGACATTTCGAAGACTCTCTTTTCTTCCTCTGTGAGCATTTCGTATTGAATCGCCTGACCTGAAGTCTGATGAGCAGCTCTAATGCCCTCAATTCTTTTCAAAAAAGCTCCTTGTATCTTATTGAACTTTTTCAGGGATTTGTCAATTTCTTTAGAGGAATTCAAAGTAGCCTCAAAATCCTTGACAGCATCGTTTACTCTGTTTGTAAGATCCTGTGCCCTTCTGTTTATTTCCGTAGCCTGCGCTAAATTTTCTCTTCCCGATATGCAGTCAATCGTCTGTTTTACAGTCCCTATATAGTTGTCAGAGACTCCTGAAAAAGAGATCATACTTGCAATTGATGGCGGCAGAGCATTGGAAAACCACAACGACATGTCATGTTTGTGAACTTGTTCCAGAGCATTCTCTTTTTCTGGGATTTGTGATAGTTCAAATAGAAAATCTTCCCCACCAAATAAAGCAACTTCAATTAGCCCTGTTTGCCCAAGATAATCCAAGCTTCTTCTTCTCAAAAGTTGAATATATGTCAATATACTGTCTGTGCATTCAAATATTACCTCAATCGGTACTGATGCTGCCCTGTAAGGATATGTGTTGTTTACTGTGATGTTTTCAAACGATGATAATGTTGACAAAAATGGTGCGAATGTCTTTTCCCAAAGATCTATTCTGCTTTTTCCGATGTTTACAAGCGAAGACACCATTTGCTGTTTTTGCTGATAGTACTTGTCAACTGCTTTTGTAAATGATTCTCTTGCTGTATTGAGGAAATTCTTTATCTGTTCCTTTTCCTCTTCAAGCTGTGCTGCCTGGCCAGATAACTCCGCATAATCCTGTTTTGCCTTTAATAATAACTGTCTTGATGATGGATTCACTTCTCCCTGTGCTGTAAGAAGAGGTACTGATAATATGTGATAATATAATTGTGCCAACAACCATGACAAATGCAAAGTTCTCTGTTCCATCTCAGAAAGCTCATTAAAATCAACTTTCCCGTCATTTCCTCGAGAATATTGACTGGCAATTCTGTCCATTTCTTGTAGATATGGTCTGAAAAGCCGGGAAAGATTATTAATGAAATCTCTGTAATTATCTGAGATGGTTTCTATTCCTTCCATACCCGTGATAACGACATCCATTTTAGATACAGCACTTTCTGCTTCTGCATGGATTTTCTTTGCTTCTGCAAGCTTAGCCTTTCCTTTTGCCCCGGCGATAACTCCTCCTACTACTGCAACAGCGCCTATAACAATTCCGCCTAGAACGACAGATCCGCCAGCTACTCCCAGTCCACCTGTTGCTAAAGGCCCTCCACCAAGCCAGGCTAAAGTAGCATTTTTCTTTGCTACTCCAGAAAGGGCTGCGATTGCGGTTCCTGTCGATGCACTGGCAAACATGCTAACTCCGCCATATGTTGCGATTCCCACCAATGCACCTGTCCCAATAGATAATGCTCCCGCCTGCAAAACTTCATTAGCATTTAGGCTTGCATTTCTCATATTAACCATAAGCGCCTGTGGTGTTTCATGTTCTCCAAGGAATTCATAGCTCTCATCAATTCTGCATACCATTTGTGTATTGGCATATGCATCAAAAGAACTCAGAAAGCCATTCATGTCCTCAGACCAGGAGTTAACCTTTTCTTTGCCAAGAGATTCCAGGCTTTTTGTGGTTCTCCTCTTTTGTGATTCCATCCTGCGCTGTGCATCGTCATACTTTGATTGCGCATCAGTAAGTAATTCTTCAATTTCCTCAGAGTGAGTAATTCCTTCAAAGATACCCATTAGCTATTAAGTCCCCCGTCTTGAAATATACTAAACGTAATGCAGCTGCTAAACACAGATTACGTAAAGATGTACTTTTCTTATTGTTCTGGTGGACTGCAGAAGCATCGTCTGCAGTTCCATAAAGGATGGTCAGAATTAGATTGGTCCTTTCATTATTATGGTCACCCTATGTTGCGCGTGCGGCATTTCGAAGATGCAGAACGCTTTGTAATAATAGTTCATTATCGCTTTAGAAATTATTAATTGGCTTCGTCATGGCATAGTGACCAGGCAATAATTATGGAATGATATAGCAATACATAATAACGTAGCACAACATCTTTGCTATAAGCATAGGTCTATGGCTCTGTAAATGCAAAGCAAAAATAAAGAAGCTATGCAATTTGTAAAAAGCATACAAATTCTTGATCTGTATTTTGTGCATAATTGTCCGGCGGCATTTTGAAGTTTTCGCCTACTGTTAAAAACTGCAAATTATTTTGTCAATTTTACTGATGATTCCTAAAGGAGTATGATACATTAGCATCAGATTACCCCATCTATAAGAAAATGAAGAAAGTTGCTTTAGTTCCCAATGCACATGTATTCCGAATCAAGCCGGATGGGGCTGAATACCTGGAAGATGCTGAGAAGAGCAAAGATGTGCTGCCCTCATTAATCGATTGACCAGAACAACTGCGGCCAAAGCAGATAATTTTTTATGGAATGTCAGCAATAGCTTCAACCGTATCCTTTAGATGGCATCGGAGCTGTTTTGATGCCATAATTATTTGACACCTTTTGGTCAGATGCCTATAATAAATTTGATTATTGTGATTATATCGAATCTTTTTATTTATTGACACAGAAATAATATCTAGATATTTAAAATGATTAATAAAGGCATGTATCTGTTATGAAGGTAGACGAATAGATGACGCGTATAGGAACGAACGAAAAATTCGCTTTCTATACGCGTTTTTTATTCTCATATCTCAAAGCAGACGGTTGTTCTTATAGTTAAAAAATATAAGCATTAAGAGGTAAAAATGGTTACAGCTACTCTGTCTTATAATCCCTATCTTGTTAAGACACAAATCAAGTTTAACAATAACAAACCCAGAATCAATAGTCTGGTTGAGAAATATCAGAATGAAAAACTGCAGTCATGGATTCAGCAATTGCCCCAGATCTTTCATGATGAGATGAACGGATACGACTTTGATCTTCAATTCAAAGGTACTCCTCTGGATTTTAAGGAACTCCAAAAGGTCATTGATAATGTTAATGACGGCCTTGAGAAATCTGGCTCCAGTAAAAGAATCAAACTGACTTTTGCTTACAAAATAGAAGATCGAAAGGAAAAACTTCAACTGCTTAGGGATCTATTGCAATGGCTGGATGCCAATGAGAACAGTCATTTTGAGAAAGAGAAGTTTCTTCTGGAGAACGACAGGGTTTTTGATGAATCCTGTTCTTTTATCATTATGCAGGGACGGGGACTTGATACTTCCCGACTGCAGGACAGGGGAATCTCCGTAGAGGAAGTGGACAGCACGGATGAGCTGAAAGATACAGATCTTACAAATACACCAATTTTGATTTGTGTAGACCGGAGTACTCTGCCGGGACTGCAGGAGACCATTCGTTATTTCACTAAGAGAAAGAAAGAGAAGAAGGATGTGATACCAGAGCAGGTTTTCTTTTATATTCATCCTTCAGTTAACAGGGACAATGCGAAGCGAATTATTTGTGATTTAGGTGTTCAGAACCCGAGAATAGTTGAGGATGCCCAGGATCAACAGATTTTGAGCTTCATTGAACTTTATCCGGTAACAGATCATATAGCCGGTGCAGTAAAGCTCCTTCGGCAGCAGATAGATAAAATGCAGGGCATATTTACGGAGGAAGAGAGAACGAGCCTGCAATCGAATGCTGATGTCCCCCAAAAACTGGAGTTAGCAAATACAGAGCTCAAGCTCCTCAAACTCACAAAAGAATCATTCGAAAAAAACACTGAGTTGCAGATTCCGGACGATTGGCAGAGTTATTATGATGAATTGATTGAAGGGATTCTCAATTGGAAAAAAAATAAGACAAAGACTACCAGAGTAGATGAAGCTGCTGCAATGGCTGTGATGTTTGATAATGAAATTAAACGTCTGTATGGGTTGTTTGAACAGAAACTGTCAGAATCACTGTTTAAAATGAAAGAGGCAACGGACATACACCTTTTGCAGTTGTACAAATGTGCGAAAGCTGATCCGGACTTCAAACCGGCTCTCCCTAATCTGCAGCAAGTTAACTCAGAGAAATTGCCAGTCTATATATCCGAACTGATGGAGCTGAAGGAAGAAAAATATGTGCCGGGGACTAATGATTTTGACATTATGGGTATATTCTTTAAACCCAATAAACAGGATTTAGTATTAGAAACTTCCTACTATTATCAGAAATGGCGTGAGTATATAAAAACCCAAGTGGAGCCGATAGCAGAACGATTGCTTGAGAATAGTTTTGCCGCATTCCGTACCTATAATACTGAAACGAGAGAGATTTACAGAGATCATCTGGAAGAATTAATCTTTCATAAGAAAGAAGCAATCGAAAAAACAAAAAAGAATCTGTCAGCTGAGGAAATGAAGGTACAGGCAGATATTGCCTGGCTGCAGGTTTTAAATGAGCAGGTAACTGCTATTGAGGAACCTATACCAGAAGACATGCAGGAAGAAAGTACTCTTACCGAAACGGTGGTAAATGAAGCAGATTGATACTTGCGTAAATATTATTAGGATCTGTTAACCGAGTAGAATAAACAGGATTTTATTATGAGTGAGTTAATGAATCTACCGAAAGCAGAAGTGCAGGCTATTGATACTCAGAGTGGGTTTCAGGTCTCTGAACAGAACAGACTGGAGATACTGGATGAGACAATACGGAGAAAATACCTGACAAGACTGACAGAAATGGCAATTGCACCGCTTAAAAACCTTCCTTCCCTGGAAGATGACCTTATTGATAATGTCCGTATGTACCACATTACCGAAATGGTCTACCAGAAGGGCGAACCGGCACTGGATAAGTTTACAACTGTCTTTAACACGATAGCTGCCTATGATGCAACTGTCTTTATAGTCTTGGATGCTGACGGCAAGAAAACAGATGTATATTTCGGTGTCAGAAATGATGAGGAAGATCTCAAAAAAAAGCGCTCCACAGTAACTCTGGGTGACACGTTGAAAAATGCTATGGTCGGGCATTTCCCCGGAATTAAGATCGAAAATAAGGATCGCAGTCAGATTGCACAGCTTTGTAAAAGAATATCTCAGCAGCATAATCTGTCTGCGGTCAGTGTTGCAGGAAATGTGAAAAACAAAAAAGAGCAGTCCAATGAGCAGTTCATCCAGGGATTGGAAAAGCTCCTGCTTTCCATGCAGGGGAGACAATATATTGGTCTGATTATCGCGGATAAAAAGATGTCCACGGACATTGAGAGAATCCGGCACGATTACCAGGATCATTATTCAAAATTGTCCTCATTGCAGAAAGTGCAGTTATCAGACTCTAAAACATCAGGCACTTCCAGAAGTAAATCATTTTCGGAGATGAATGGGAAGCAGAAGGCAGCTTTGATTGGAGCCGCTCTTGCTCCAATTGGAGGACTGGCTATTGGAAAAGGGATGGCATTAGGAGCAGCCGGTGCTATGGCAGCTGGAGAGGCTGTACAAGCCGTTGCAACTGGGGCAGCCGGTAATGGAATTGAAACGATCGGCATGATGATTGGTGCACAGGCAGGCGGGCAGATTGGGAATCTGATCAGTTCAATTGCACCGGTAGAAAACCTTAGTAAAAGTGATACAAAAAGCATATCCACAACATACGAAAACAAAACTGTGACAAACATGCTTGAACGCATCGATGATATTTTAAAACGCACAGATGAGTTCGACAGCTATGGTCTGTGGAACGTAGCCGGTTACTTTCTCTCTGATGATATGTCAGCGGCCGAAATTGCAGCCGGCAACTATCGTTCTCTGATGAATGGTGATGGTTCAGGAAAGGAAGTCTCCGCAATCAATTCCTGGAGCAAAAAAGAACAGGAGAAAGGGGATGATTATGACAAACTGACAGAGGCTTTATCCAGATTTCGGCACCCGACCTTTTTCTATGGATTTACAGGTGATTTCAATAACCTGGTCAGTGCAGCAACTTATATCAGTGGAAAAGAGCTGGGACTTCATATCGGTCTTCCCCGCGCCACGGCACCGGGATTTCCGGTCATCGAACATGCCGAATTTGGCAAAGAAGTCTATACATATCAGCTGGTTGACAAAGAGAAGAAATCCAGACCAGAGGATCGGATGACACTCGGTCACGTTTTTGATTTGGGACAGAAAACAAACAAGGTAGTAGAACTGGATAATGAGAGCCTGAATATGCATACTTTTATTACTGGATCTACCGGATCCGGCAAGAGTAATACAGTGTATCAGATGCTTTCAGAATTGTTGCAGGATCAGATTCCTTTCCTGGTAATTGAGCCTGCAAAAGGGGAATATAAGGATTATTTCGGGAATTATCCCAATGTCAATGTGTATTCTACAAATCCGAATATCGCGGAACTGATTAACATCAATCCGTTCCGCTTCCCGAAATCGATACATGTTCTTGAGCATGTGGACGGGCTTGTAGAAATCTTCAGTGTATGCTGGCCGATGTATGATGCCATGCCTGCTTTTTTCAAAGACGCGATTCTGCGTTCCTATGAAGCGGTTGGCTGGGATCTGGGTTCCTCCACTTATGAAGGAAAGAAAAGACATGAGCCTGAATATCCGGACTTTAATGTTCTGGCAGAGCAGCTGGATCAGCTGATTGGGGCATCCGAGTATGCCTCTGACATTAAATCCAACTATAAGGGCGCGCTCTTGACACGAGTAAGATCCCTGACAGTCGGCTTGAATAAATTTATATTCACAACAGAGCAGACTCCATATGAGAAACTTTTTGATCAGAACTGTATCCTGGATATCAGTAGGGTGAAGTCTTCTGAGACAAAAGCGCTTCTCATGGGTTTGATGGTTTATATCCTGAATGAGTACAGAGCCGACAGGAAGAGCGGCAGCAATCACAGCCTACGCCATGTGACTGTTCTGGAGGAAGCACATAATCTTCTTAAGAATACAGATGGGACAGGTGAATCCGCCTTGATTGGCAAATCGGTCGAGATGATCACGCAGACAATTGCTGAGATTCGTACCTACGGCGAAGGTTTTATCATCGTAGATCAGTCTCCTTCATCCGTCGATATTGCCGCAATTAAGAATACGAATACCAAAATCGTGCTGCGGACTCCGGAAGCTAATGACCGGGAAGCAGTCGGGCGTTCCATGGGTCTTACCACTGATCAGGTAAATGAGATTGCTAAGCTGCCTAAAGGTGTTGCTGTTGTCTATCAGAATAACTGGGTGAACCCGGTGCTGACTTTGATTGACAAAGCACAGGTTGAGGAGAATACATACATACCCAGTCATAGAACACGAATCCGGAAAGTCAGCTCTGCCCGGACAACACTTTTGCGAATGCTGATGCAGTTCCGGTTTAATACAAAACCTGAGACAATGACAGATCTGAAGGAGTCTTTGAAAGTATTGGATCTTTCCCGAAAGGACCGCGCCGAATTAGATGCCATGATTGAACGCTATGTTTTGACAGGAGGCCGTCTTGACTGGAAAGAGGAAGATATGGCGAAAGTGCAGCATTTGGTAAGTGTTGTACTGGATATTAAGCCGGAGCAACTAAAACAGCTTTTGTCGCCTAATCAGCTGGAAGAGCTTGTACGGGAAAAAACAAGAGACCTGAAAGTGAAAGAAGTCCGGGAAACGTGCTATGTATTGACCTTACCTGGTGGAGGTACTGAAAATGCGATTTGATAACATTGAGGGCACTCTGAAAGAAATACAGAAGCCTTCTCTTGAAGGGAAAATGGCTGCTTTTCATAAGAGTTTTGAAAGCAAAATCAAAAGGGAAGACGAGGCTGGAATAAAAGCGGATGAGAAAGAAAGCACTCTTCTGGAGAACATCAATGGGTGGATTGGGGAGAATACAGAGGGTACCCATTCTGATGGTGCACAACTTGATTCTGCCAAGATCCCGCATGCCATGGATATTCTGAGCAGGATGGTCTTCGGAGCCGAAGAACATGGCATTCATACTCTGGGCTTGAACGAGGTATCTGACTGGAAAATCAATGATGAATATAGGCAGGCAAATATTCGTCAGCAATCAGGCTATACAGCAGAGATAATCAGCACAGCAAAGGATAACTTGCAGAGTCTTGCCGGCGATACAGGCTTCCAGACCTTCCGTGCGGATGACAGACCTGACTTGTATGATCGAAATGACCAGTATGTGGACAAGGTGACGTTTGATGCACAGGGCAACCTGATTGAGCGGACGCAGGTTAAGTTTGTCGGTCATGACGGAGAATCCTGTCTGCAAAAACTCATGTCAGACAAATTTGCCAAATATTATGATGACGGGAAAGTAGATAAAATCGAGATTCCTTCCGATTTCTACGATGAAATTCGGGAGCAAAAACTGATTGAAACAAAACTCCAGGGGCTTAATACCCAGTTGCAGAAGGTTCAGAAACTTGGAAAAACAGATGTTGCAGAGAATCTGAAAAAGAGGATTGACCGCCTGGAAAAAATAGACGGAATGCTTAAGCGAAGCTCCGTATCACTGGAGGATGCGATCGATGCGCGTCTTGATCCTCAGGGATACCTGCCCAACATACTGAATGTCGATCAGCTGAAGGGCGCATCTGAGCATGCCCTGAAAGAAGGCGTTAAAGAAGCTAAGGAAACTGTCGTAAAGTCATCAATAGAACATATGTCCAAAGTCCTGCGAAAGGAAGAATCATTTAAAGAGGCGGGACAGAACATCGCCATTGAAACAGGCAAGGCAGCATATAATGCGGCAAAAACGGCATTTGTCGATGATATGACCGCTGAGAAAATCGAAGATTCCTCCCGTGAACTGATTTCCCAGATGCCCTCTGTAGAAACCGGCACACAGCCAGTGGAAACCAGGATACAGCCAGTGGAAAGCGGGATGCACGCCTATCAATGTGCAATCAACTATGCCCAGGGAAAGACTGACTTTCAAGAATTTGCGTTTGAGATGGGAGACAAGATTGCACAAAATGCAGGAAAAGCAGTCGGTACTGCAGCAGGTGGTCTAATAGGAGCCCATGTCCCCGGAGTAGGGGTTAAGAGAGGGGCAATAATCGGCGGTGCTGTTGGGACAGCTGTTGCGGGAGCAGCTTATCGTTCCGCAGTAGAGCATGGCACTGAAAATGTTGAAATGCTCAGCAAAATCGTTAAGGATAATGCAAATAAAACACTTGAACTTACAAAGCAGTTCGTACCTGAAAAAGTGGAGACTGTAAGGTCAGCACTCAATCAGTTTGCGAAGGCCAATGATCTTCCTTATACGGTTTGAATGAACTTTATCACTGAAGAATATTATAATTGGAGGATTTGATTCAAATTGGAAAATACAAACCATTTTATCATTAGGACGCCAGATATCTGGGGAACTGGAGTAGCGACAGAGACTTCGTTTCATTAAATGCAATGAGTTAAGGATACAAGATAATGAAAATAATCAGTGGAAATATAGTATTATAAATACCAAGGAGATAACAGAACTTTCATGTTGAAAGAATGATTCTCCAGTCTATGAAAAGAGTAGTATGGATACGCGTATACGAAATGTTAAGCTGAAAATTAATTTCGTTTAGTCGAATGAGAAAAAACCGATTGAAGGGAGATTGAAATATGGCTAATCAGGAGATATTAGTTGTTGGGACTAAAGATTATGATGTATATGCAAAAGGAGTAGCGAATTCGCCGCTTGGTTGTGAGTCCGTTTTGGTAGAGGAGTTGAAGAACAATTTCAGTGATTTCCTAAAGGGGGTTAATAGTATTTTTAGTGACATAGAAACATCTATTGAAAGTTTGGAAATTAAAGAAATAACATTAAATGTAGATGTATCGGCTTCTGGCAAGATTCGTCTAATTGGATCCGTTGAGGCAGGAGTGGGAGGAGGAATTACAGTAAAACTGAAAAAAAAGAAACGTGATTTGTAATTATGCTATATGTATGATTGGTTCGGAATATTTTTGAATAAACTGATAAATAAATACTTTCATATTAATTCTAGAATATTCATGCATAACTGAGTTTTTGACATATAATACTCTGATTTGAAATAGCAGTAATGTTGATTCCATTCAGGTCTGATCATGCTAAATAAATGGCAATGGTAAATAGAGGGTGGTATTGTTGGATAATATAGCTATTCTTGTTGGATGTCAGGATTATGACATAAAACCTCTTATGTTATTACCTGGTGTGAACGAAGATATTCAAGAAATGAAAAATGTTTTGATAGACAATTGCTCATGTGCAGAAGAAGATGTTTATGTTTGTGCGTTCATGGATGATTGTTCATATAAGCCTGAACATGCCACATCAGTAACATGTATGATAGATGATATTATATCTAGGTCTCAAAACAAAATTTACGACTATTTGTTTTTTTATTACAGTGGTCATGGGTATAGTTCAAATAGAGAAGTGTTTTTGGCCCTTCAAAAAACAGATTATCTTTACGGCCTGAATGCAATTTCAGAGAACATTTTAGTTAGAATATTAGTCAACTCGAAATTGGCAAGGCGCTATGTTTGCTTTTTTGACATGTGCCTATCTGAGAATAATGAGAAAGGATATATTGATACACTGTTATGAAGTGACTTTTGTCAAGAAGTAATCAAAGAAACCCCTTTACCTTTTGACAGCCACAGTTGTAGAG
>Ga0256407_10007487_pt1 | contig 16402 bp, 1 predicted proteins | sample RumenRJG_04DNA_FD_193489 | JGI IMG/M metagenome (GOLD analysis project Ga0256407, IMG submission 193489) | Bovine rumen microbial communities from Lethbridge, Alberta, Canada - RJG_04 | ecosystem: Host-associated > Mammals > Digestive system > Stomach > Rumen | place: Canada: Alberta | collected...
AATTTTAAACAGAAATGGGGATTGGGGATGGGGGATTGGGGATGGGGGATTGGGGATTGGGCCCAATCCCCAATCCCCAATCCCCAATCCCCAATCCCCAATCCCCAACAAAAGTTTTTTATTTAATTTTATATATAAAATATATAAAAATTAAAAAAAAATAATAATTTGAAAATAATAATTAAAAAATAAATAATTATAATTTTTTGTATATTTAAACCAATCAGATTACTTAAAAAAAAAATCTTAACAAATTTCAGAAATAGTTAACAATAAAAAAAAATTATTTTCGTAAAATTAGTTAAGAAAGCCAAATATCAATATTTAACCTTAAAAAATAATTTTAAGTATCAATCAATCGAATGATCACAGTTGAATCTTCAAAAGAAGAAGTAGGAAATTTCATTGTTACTACGCTGAAATTAAAAGAAGAAATAAAAAGCTTAATAATTAAAGAAGATATATCTGGAGATATATTGGCTGATATAACAGAAGAAGATTTGAAATCTATTGGAATAAAGGTTATTCAAGCAAGAAAAATAAAAGCTTTTATAGATCAAAACAAAGATAAATTCGGCGAAAAAAAATTCACAGAAATTATTTCAATATATTCCGATTCAACAGAAGTAAGTGAATTTTTCAAAAATAGTCTAAATTTCGAAGGAGATTTAAATAATTTAGACGGTAAAAGCTTACTTGAATTAAATAATGAATCTATTAAAACTTTGGGACTAAATTTAGGACAAAGAAAAAAATTAGTCAAATATATCGACTATTTTAAAACACTGAAAGTCGAACCGCCTAAAGAACTGATTCTAACTAAAGAAAGCACATTTGAAGAAGTATGTGAATATTTAAAAAAAAAATTTAAATTTTCAGAAAAAGCTTTGAAAGCTTTGGAAGACCTAGGAATAGAAGGAGGTGAATCTTTATTAATTTTGGAAGAATCTGATGTGGATGGCTCAGAATTAACTAATGAAGAAAAAGAAAACTTAAAAAATTGTATAAATGATTTAAAAAAATCAGAACCAATACAAGAAATAGATATTACCCTTACTGAAGAAAGTGATAAAGCCGCATTAACTAAATTCTTGAAGATTAAATTAGATATTTCAGAAAAAGGAATTAATTCAATAATAGACGAATTAGGTGTGGATGATGGGGCAACATTCTTCCTTTTGGAAGCAAAGGATATTGATGATGATAAAGATTTGAATGAAGAAGAAAAAAAAAGAATAAAAGATTATTTAAATGAAACCAAACCTAAACCAGAAACAGAAATAAAAATAACAAAAGAAAGTTCTCTCGAAGATGTAAAATTATTTTTATCTAAAAAATTAAATTTTTCAGAAAAAGGAATAAAGGCAATTGAAGACTTAGGTGTTGATAGTGGGGAAGCCTTATTCCTTTTAAATGAAGAAGATATAGATAGTAATGAGGATTTATCCGACGAAGAAAAAGATAATTTAAAAAATTTTTTGAATCAAGAAAAAGAACGCGAAAAAGTCGATGAACAAGATGAAAATAAAGAAGAAAAAAAAGAAGAAGCAAAAGAAGAAACAAATAAAGAAGAAAAAAAAGAAGAAGCAAAAGAAGAAACAAATAAGACGAAAGACAATAATGATCAAAACAAAGATAAAATTTTAGAAGGTAATAATATTCAACCAAAAATCCAACCAAATAATAATATTAAAAAAGAAGAAAAAAACCAAAAGGCTTTCGCAAAGGATAATAAGCAAGTCAATGCCAATCAAAACAAGATAAATGGTGAAGTACAAGAAAAGAATGATATGAAAAATGTAAAGGATATTAAGCCCCAAAATAAAGCCAATCCTATTTATGATGGGGGAGTATCGGATAAAATTACTTTGAGTCCTTTAGCTGAATTAAAAAACGTTCCTATGATTAATGATTCGAAATATAATGCCTTTTTCATATTATCCATAAAAGAATCAGATTTAAATTATATAAATATAGGAACTTATGTGGATAAAACTGGTTTTTTTGCCTTAAAAAATAGTTTTAATAATTTAGTTCATTATATTATATTCGAACAAGAATTTAATAATACAAAAGGAGAAATAATCAAAAGCTTTATATTTCAAGTTCCTATGAATAAAAATTTTAAAAAGATGACTATTTATATATCAATAGAAAAAATGGCCAAAGAAGATTATTCAACGGATATATTCATAAATGATGATATTCAAAACTATTTTTATATCAATAATTTAAATAATAATTGTACAATTAGAGATAATAAAATATTTGAATATTTTTTTAATTATTTTTTTGATGAAAAAAATAAGAATGAAGAAATACAAAAAACACTTATCAAAGCAATGATTAATAAAATTTGTCAGAGAGGAAATATTTCTTTAAAACCAAATATAATACTTAAATTTCTTAAGTACTGCCAAAAATTTAAATTAGTTCCAAAAAGTCTTGATAATATAGATTTATATGCTATAGATGATAAAATTTTAATTCAAAAATTGGAAAAAGAATATATAATTTTGAATGATGATATTGAAAGTTTTACATTTAAAAAAGAAGAAAATAAAAAAAAGTTTTTATATTTATTAGTAAAAATATATGCTTTATGTGATGCTGATAATTTAAGTGAACTAATTAAAAGCAAAAATGGAGCGAAATATAGCCAAGTTATTTTAGATTTATTAAATTGTAAAGAAGTTAAATTTGAAGATATAAAATTTACTGATAAAGAAGATTTTTTATTATTACAAAAAAATTTATTATCTATTGCAAAAACAAAAGACGATTTTAATCTTATAAATAAAATGTCAAACGGATTAATCGATTCACTAAAATTCATTTCTCAAAATTGTAAAGAAATATACGAACTTTTAAAAAAAAATGCTCCCTATATTAATAAAGAAAATTATTATTATCTAAAACTTCCTGAACCACAATTTGAAGATGATATAAATGTAATAACTGATTATCTAAAAAAAATATTTGAATCTTTAAAAAATTTAAATTATTGTGATTACAAAATTATTAATTTAGAAGATATTTTTTTATCTTTAAGTAATATATATACAAATAAATCCATTGATGAATTTTCAAAATTAAGTCCATTTGTCGATTTTCTTAGGACACAAAAAATAAAAGGAAATTTTTTAAAAGATTATTATACTTCTATACATACAAAAGGAATTAATTTAATTAAAAAGGGTGAATTTGATTCAGAAAAAATAATAGAATTTATCACTAAAAAAGATGCTTTTTATTTCCAAGATATTTTCAATAATCAAGATGTGAGAGACCCTTTTATATTTCAATATTTTCCTATAACTAAAAAAGATAATGATAATGACATATATTTAAAGAATATACAATTATTTAAAGATAACAAAATTTGGGAATTATATAAACAGCCAGGGAAATTACAGGATAAATTTTTTAGTGTTATATTGGATCAAATGGAGAATTTAAAAGATTACAAAGTTATATTTGATATATTCCCAATTAAATATATTAATCGAAATCTAACGTACCTTATAGATACAAAAGTAAAGCAGCATAAGCTTACTCTTTTAGACGAAAAAGAAAAAGATTATGAATTATTATTTGGTGTATTTAACAATATTATTAAAATAAATGAAATAAATAATATAGGTTTAAATGATATAGTGATTGAACTTCAGATTAATTATCAATTAACAGCCAAATATTATTTTAATATTTTAAAAGATAAGAGTATGTCAAATACAGTCACTAATATTAAAAATTTAATAATGAATTTCTTCAAAGCGCTAAATAAAGAAGGTATAATAAGTGCCGAATCATTTATAACATTATTAACACTTTCGGATAAGAAATGTAGTGGATATTTTTTAAATGAAATGAATAATATGATAGTAAACGAAAATGATTTTTATCAAAAAGAAAATACTCAGAATTTTTTATTATTTAAATTATTTTTCGAAAAATGTGGAGATTTAATAGCTGAAGGGAAAATATCTGATGGAATATATTTATTTGATTCGTTAGATATGAAAGACAAAATGAAAAAAAATTTTACTGATTTAAAATTTAGATATGATATAGTGAGTAATTTAATAATTGATGATTCTTTTTATAATAAAGTTTTTGTAGTTTTTGATTTCGAAGAAGATAAAGCAAAAGTAATATATGATAAAATAAAACAAGCAATTCAAGAATGTTCAAAAAAAATAGAAATATTTGAAATAATATTAGATTATTTAAATACGTTTTATAGTAATAAAAGAAAAGAAATAATAAATTTAATAAAAAATTCATTAAATAAATTAAAACAATCCAATGTAGATAAAATTTTAAATTTAGATGAAAAAAAGTTTATTAATAATGCTGATTTTAATTTGGATGAATTAAAAGAAAAAAGTAAAAATATAAAATATAAAAATTCTTTGTTTTTTATGTCTATATATAAACAGATATATGATAATGAAAATCTTGAAAAATCTGAAGATGATATTTTTAAAGAATCATTAGATGATTATAAAAATTCTTTAATATCTATAATTCGTCAAAAAGATACAAAAGAGCCATTCTTCGGTATAAAATATGTAAAAGATTTTATGAATATAGTTCAAAATAATAAAATGGAAAAAGAAATAGAATTTATCTCTATAGAATTTGCCGAATTGGACCAAGATGATTATATAAAAAAAGAATTATTAAATGATTTAATTAATTTTTCATTTAAAGAAAAAGTAACTAAATTATTAATAGGAATAATTTATTTCATCGATTCATTTAGTAAAATAAAAGAAATTCAAACTACTAATTTTTTGAATGAATTAAAATCTACTAATGATATTGTTAATAGGGATGAAGTCAGTGGAGAAGAAATAAAAAAAGCTATTGAATTATTAAATAAATATGAATATGATATCAAAAAGGAAACCTCTATAATGAAATTTTATGATTCATTATTAAAAAATGATGAGGCTATTATTTTTATTAAAAAAATAAAAGAATCAAATTTAGAAATAAGAAATTTGAATGAATTTATTGATGAAGTTGATGGATCTCAATTACAAACAACTGATATTGATAATTTAATGGATGTTTATATATTTATGAATAAATTATTGGAAAATGACAAAATTAAAACAGATGAAGAATTATTAATAAACTTCAAAAAAGAATATGATAATGATAAAGAAATTCCAATTAAATTGCAAGGATATTTAAACACATATGGTGAAATTATTCAATTATTCCAGTTATATGATGAAAATCCTGAAATGACCATACAAAAAATAGATAATATATTAAAGGATTCTTTAGTCAATATTTTTAAAGATAAAAATTCAGATTTATTTATATTTAATGTAGAATATGAAAAATATGAAAATCAAGATAATAAAAAAGAAAAAGCAGTTAAAGTAACAGTATTACCAAATGAAATTGACGAATTAAGAAATAAAATTTTATTATCTAGTACGAATACCAATGCGCTTCAAAAAGAAGGAAATCAATTAGAAAAAAAGCAAAGCAAAGAATTGATTACTACTCAATTCATTAATTTATTTGATAACATTAAACAATTAATGAATAACCTTAATAGTTTACAAAGTACTGGATATCCAAGTGTTGTAGATTTTTCTCTTAAAATAATTGATTCAAAAGGTTTCGACGAAAATGATATGAAAAAAAATTTGGAACAAATTACTACTTATTATGATAATATAAATAAAAAATATAAAAAAGATTTAAAAAAGGGATATGAAGAATATCCTCTTTTAAGATTATTTTATGGAAAACAATTAATTCAATTACATCAAAAATCAACAAATAGAAATATAGATATTTCTCATTTATTGAATTCAGTAACATTAAATAAAATAAAAGAAATAGATGTAGATTATCCTTATAATTATGAAATTAATAGTGTTGAAAATATTAATAAATATTTACAAAAATTATTTAAAGTAAATCAATTGAAAATTGATGAACTTTTTGCAAATAATAAAGTCTTAGGAGAAACAAATCTTCTTCCCGGTTTATATCGAAAAACAAAACTCAAAGATTTTTCAGATTTAATTAATAAAATATTAAACATATATCTTAATTTAACAGGAAATTTACCTACGATAAATACTTTATTAATTTGTAATGAAAATACTAATTATGAACAAATAAAATCTTTCTTTTATAAAGCGATATTATGCGAACAACCTATATTATTTTTAATTACAAATATAGAGTGTTTAGAATTATCATTAATACAAAAAATAATTAAAAGATTTAAATTATTATATAAAAAACAAAATTATAAAATAAATTCATATATAATTTTTTTATATGAAAAAATAGATTCAGCCTTGGCAAGAGACATTGAAAGGATTATCCCAGAAAAAAATATACTTAATGATAGATATTTATCCGTATCGGAAAAAAAAGATCCTTCTCTTGAAAATATTGAGGTTTATCATTCGAAATATTCGGGATATGGTAAAACAAAAGAAATAATTCATAAAGTAAAAGAAAAAGGTGGGGAATATCATTATTTACCAATTGGAGGCTCTTTTACTCGAGATTTTGTCATAAATAATTTGGAAAATTTGAAAATTAATTTTAAAAATATTAAAAAAGTATATCTTCATCTTGATTTATCGGATACAGATAATGATGATTTGATGACTGAAATTTTATTCGAATTAGTAATTTTAAGATATATAATCTCAAATAATAAAAGCTTTTATTTAGGATATGATATGAATATAATTATTGAAATTCCACAAGGATTTGTTGATTATTTAGAAAAATTTAGACTATTAAATTTATTTAAAAAAATATATATCGAAAAATTAGGACCTTTAAGACTTGAAGATAATATAAACTATATTAAAGATTCACCAATAGCAATAGTTGGAGAAACCTTATTATTATATGAAAAGGGACAAATAGAAAACAAAAATATAGATTTAGAATCTAGGATTTCAAAAAGTGCTAAAGAATATGAGGATATAATTAATCGTTATTTCACTGTAGATAATCAAAATTACTATCAAAAAATGAATTTTATAAAAATATTATCAACTCAATTTTTAAAACTAATAAATTGTGTTTATTTACCTGACGATTCAAACACAGTATATATCGAATCTGATGACGAAAGGAGACCGTTAATAAGAAAAGCTAGAAAAATTATAATTAAAAATACTATTGAATTATCTAAAGTTTTTACACAATCTCCATTTGATAATATATTAACTAGTCAAAAGAAAGCAATGAAAATTTTTGGAAAATATGATGAAGGTAAAGCAGTCCAAGAAGGAATTGAGGCTTTAGCTGATGAAAAAGGGAAAAAAATAGTATTTTCTTTTGAGCAAATTAAACCATCTTTAGTTTTTTTTAATCAAGATGGTCAATCAATAAGTATTATTTCAAATTGTCAAAGAAATGAACAAGAATATAAAGATTTAAAAGAATTATGGAATTATAATGGCACTAATGAAGAATTAGAAGATTATAAAACTATGAAACATGAAAAATATCTTGAACAAGTAAAAAAGTTGTTTTCATTGGATAATATGACTATTGAACAATTAAAAAATTTATGCGAAAATTTAGGCAATTATATTTTTGTCGCGGATAACTTTATAAAAATGGTAAGAATATTATTAAATATTCAAGCTAAAATTCCAGTAATATTAATGGGTGAAACTGGAGTAGGAAAAACTAAATTATTAGAAATGTTAGCTACTTTATATGGCCATGGTGAATTAAGAATGAAAAGATTACAAATTCATGCTGGAACTACTGATCAAAAAATAGTGTCGTTCCTTGAAGAGGTAACTGAGGAAGTTAAAAAAGAAGGAAAAGAGAATCAAATCACTTGGATTTTCTTTGATGAAATTAATACATGTAATTCATTAGGATTAATTACTGAAATAATGTGTAATCATTCTTATTTGGGAAAAAAAATAAATGATAATTTCGTATTTTTAGGTGCATGTAATCCATATAGAATATTAACAAAAAAAATGAAAGAAAGTGGATTAGTATATTATAATATGGAAGAAAAAAATAAATTAAATAATCTAGTTTATACAGTTAATCCATTACCACACGCTTTACTTAATTTTGTTTTTGATTTCGCTTCTTTACAAAAAAAAGATGAAACAGAATATATATCTAATACTATTGAATCAATTATCTCAAAAATAAGAAAAGAAGGTATAATAGATAATTTAGATGAAAATCTAAAAAAGGAAATAATTAAAGAAATTGTAGATTGTATTAACATATGTCATGACTTTATTCGTGACAAATATGATAGATCTTCTGTAAGTATGAGAGAAATAAGAAGGTTCGGAATATTTTTTGAATATTTTATAAAATATTTCAAAAATTTAGAAGATACATATAAAAAAATGAAGGCAAGTCTTAATCTTACTTTATATTTATGCTATTATTTAAGACTTAATGATAAGGGATATAGAAAAGAATTATCTAATAAATTAAGTAAATTTTATACTTCCAAATGTTTCTTAAAAATTCCTGAAAATGAAATGAAAAAGATAACAAGTAAAATGCACATAGAAAAATCAAAAGGAATTGCATTAAATAGAGCTCTAAAAGAAAATTTATTTACTTGTTATATTTGTATAGAAAATACCATACCTCTTATAATAATTGGAAAACCTGGAACAGGAAAATCTTTGAGTTTCCAAATATTATATAATACATTGAAAGGAGAATATTCAGAAAATGAAATGTTTAGAGATAAAGGAAAATTATATAGATATTATTATCAAGGTTCAGAAACAAGTACAGCGGAAGGGATTGAACAAGTTTTTGAGAAAGCATTAAATGCTCAAATAAAAAATAAAGAAAATCAAAAAAAGAAAGAAAATAAAATTATTACCCTTGTATTCTTTGATGAAATGGGATTAGCAGAAAGATCAATTAATAATCCTTTAAAAGTAATACATTATTTATTAGAAAAAGATAGAGAAAATTCAGTACCATTTTTAGGAATATCAAATTGGAGACTCGATGCTGCAAAAATTAATCGTGCATTAAGTTTAGCCATTACAGATTATGATGAGGATGATTTAAAAGATACAGCTTTAGCAATTGCTGAATCATTAAATGCTGAATTATCTAATAAATATAAAGATTTTTTTGAAACTTTAGCAAAAACTTACAATGAATACATATTATTTAATCAAAATACTATAACAGAAAATAAAGATTTTCATGGGAATAGAGATTTTTATAATTTGATTAAAACAGCAATGAGGGAATTAATAGAAAGAAGAGATGAATTAGATCAAGATGAAAGAAAAGTTTTATCTGAAACAGGTATTCTTTCTTTGAACAGAAATTTCGGAGGTTTAGAAAATTCTTCAAGCAAAATAATAGAAATATTCAAAGAGGAATATGGACATAAATTTGATGAAGATGTTGTCATGAAATTTTCTGTATTAGATGCTATAAAAAAAAATATTTTAGATCCTAATAGTCGATATTTAATGATAATATCTGAAGGAAATGATGGAAGTGATATAATGAAATATCTTCTTGAATCATTAGGAAAAGCATACATAGAATTAGTAGGAAGTAAATATAAAAAAGATATACAATCTGGAAGATATAGTGAAGAAATATTAAATAAAATTAAATATATTATGGAAGCTGAAAATATTTTAATTTTAAGAGATTTAGATATGATATATGCATCATTATATGATTTATTTAATCAAAATTTTACCATTATGGGAGATAAACGATTCGCGAGAATTGCTTTTGAAACTTCTAGAATATCTTCTGAGGTTAATAAAAACTTTCATGCTATTGTTATTGTAAGTCAAAGTAAAATACAAAATCTTAAATTAGATCCACCATTTTTAAACAGATTTGAGAAACATATTATTAATTTTGAGATGTTACTCGATAAAAGAGATATTAAAATTGCTAAAAAAATATATGAATTTATATCATTAATTGCTTCATTTAATAATGAGAAAAAATTAAAAATAGATTTAGAAAGATTATTAATATCGTGCGAATTGCATCAGATTGAAGGATTAATTTTTAAAATAAAAAATAATTTAAAAGAAAAAATGAAAGATAATGAAGAATTTTTCAGATTAGATAATCCAGAATATGAAGAAACTATAATCAAAGAATGCTTAAATAAAATAGTACCAACATTTTGTCAAGATATAATTGCTTCATTAATTTATTGTAAATTTGATCAAAAATATAAGAGTATGAAAGATACAATGATTGAAATATATAAACAAAACTTTTGTAATAATTTCGATACTTTTTTCAAAAAAATGAAATCGAAAAAAAATATCATTTATACATTTAGTAAAACAAATGAAGAATTATTTAATGTAAATCAAGAAATAGGCGAACAAAATAAAAATTTAGAAGATAAAACTATCGATTCAATTAAATCTGAAAAAGAATTATTATTTATCTTGAAAGGATTTACGAATGATAATAATAAAAATATATTAATTATGAGATTTTCAGAAAAGCATTTAGATAAAATGAATTCAGTTAATTATATAATTAATAATTTCGAAAAAGAAAATCCTTCTATTAAAGAAAAAAATATTTTATTTTTGGTTCATAAACAAAGATTCGAAAAAGACAAAGAAAAAATAAAAATCTCTCAAGATATAATTCCACTTATTAATTCAGATTATTGTCAAATTTTTATTGATAATTTACAAGGAAAAGAAAATTCTGATGTATTTAAAATTATGCAAAAAAAGAATGAAGAACTCGCAAAAGAATATATTGATAATTCTAATTTTATAGAAAATAAAATATTTAATGTCTTGAGTTATATTAAATATCAAATAATATTTGAAACAAAAGAAATAAATATGAATAATTTTACTTCGATATTAGCAGAAAAAATAATAAATAATGAAAAATTAAAAAATTTAATGAAAAAAAATTTGAAAGTGCAGGGAAAAGCTATTAAAGAAATAACAAAAGATATTTTCACAACAGGAATTTTAAATGTTAATGATGTTGATTTCTTTGAAATAATTAATAGTAAATTAAGTACATATTTTATTTCTTATTTATTAAATATTATTTACAATGGTTTGAATGAGAATATTTTAACCCAAATATTATTTAATGAAAAAATCGATATATTAATGCAAAATGAATATTTTAATAATTTAATTATGACAAATTTTGAAAAAACTAAATATAGATTCAAAGCTCCAATAAAAATGAAAATTAATGCTAATAATGCTATTATTTATAATGGATTAGTAATTCCAAAAAGTAAATTATTTTTGGATAAATTAATTAAATATGTAGAGGAGAATATTAATCCAAATTATATAAAAAATGAAGATTCTTTAAGAAAATCAATTCAAACTCAAGAAAAAATTGTAGAAAAAACTAAAAATTATTATAATAATAATGAAAGATTTATTGAAAACGTCAAAATAGAGATAAATAAAAGTGAATTATTAAAAGTGATATTTTATCAAAATAATGATGATTTAAAAAAAATAATTTTTGAAGAATACTTAAGGTATTATACCATGAAATATTTACAAAAAATTAATATTAACTATACAAATAATATAAAGGTTTTCAACTTTTTGAAAATAATAACAAAAATAAAATTAAGTGAAAATAATGATTATAAATATGATTTCCTGAATACAATAGATGAATTTTCTAAAATTGTAATTTTTACTCAAGGATATGAAGATGATATAAAAATTCTTCTTGATACATTTGTTGAAATACTCAAATTCTGTGATAATTTTGAAGAATATATAATTAAAGTTTTAGAAGAAAATGTCATGAAATATGAAATATCTGAGAGAAATAAGCATTATACAAAAATTGTAAATAATGAATTATTTATTATTATTGAAGCTATATTAAAAGGAGTTTTATTATATAGTATTGATTTATTAAATCAAGATAAAGCAAAATTTTATGAATTTTTATATAGTTTGAATTCAATAGAGGCAAATGCTCAGAAAATTAATAAAAAATATCTTTTGTTTAGTAAAGAAGTATATAATTGTATAAATATAATTAAAATTTACCAATCCTCTGGGAATATTAATCACTTTGAAAAAAGCTATGAAAAAATACTCAATAATTTATTTAAACAATCATCTTATTTATATAATGATGACAATGTTAATTTATATACAACAATTATTGAACTTAATAAAATATTTGAAGAAATATTCGTAGAAAAAACAGAAAAATATATTAATTTATTATTTTTTATGTTCAGACAACAATATAAAAGTTTAAGTAATGAAGATATAAGAATAAAATTAATTGAAAATTTCTTCCAAAATAAATTACTAATAAAAAAATCTAAAATATTTTTATCAGATACATTGAAACAATTAAAGCCAGAAGTTTTTAATGAAAAAAATAAAGATAAAGAACCAGAAATTAATTACATAAAAAATTTCTTAAATTTAGAAGAAAATAAAAAATTAAAAAAATATAAAAGATTATTAGAAATCTTTAATAAAATTGATTCTCAAGAATTTAATGAATTATTATTATATTTCTTTGAATGTCAATGTCAAATATATTTTGAAGAAATTCTTAAAAAATATAATTATAATTATTCCGAAAAATGCTGTGAAAATTTATTATTAAAAGTTTCTTTAGGATATCTAAAGGAAGCGATTAAATTTACATATGATAATAAAAATAATAAAGATAAAAATCTTTTAAAATTATATTCAATAGCCTATATTAAAACTTATTGTTATTATTATGTTGAAATAAATTATTCTTATTATGATAAATGTAGATTTGACGAAATAAATAAAGTATTATTTGATAAAGATGAAAATAACAAATTAATTAATAATATGAGAAATATATATATTTGGAGATTATATTTCAAAAAATTTGAAAATTTCGATAAATTTAGAGTATTTCCATTTCCAGAAAAAAATATTCCTATATATAAAGAATTATCAGATATTTTACAGAAGGAAGAAGAACAAGGACAACCAAATTATATATTCTTAAATAATTTTATTTCTCTAAAAAATAATGATTATTTTCAAAATTTTAATGTTCAATTCAGTGAATTTGCTGGGTCGGATAAAAATATTTTCAACATTAATTTTGAAGAAGTCAATATATGCTTTGATGGATTTTATTGTATTCTAGTAAATAAAATAATTTCTTATTTATATTCTAATCAAAAAGATAAAATAAAAGATAAAATGAAATATATATATGAAATTAGTAATGAAAAAATACAATTTAATCAAGAAGGAAAAATATTATATAAATATTTATTAGATGAAGACTTATTACAAAATAATATAATTAAAAAAATATCAGATAATCCTTTAACTCAAGATGAATTTGAAATTTTATTATATTCATTTAGATTCATATTTAATATCCAAAAAAATAATAAAAGCTTTTATAATAATTTATTGAGAAAAAATGCAGTTCAATTCATTAAAAATAATTATATTCCCGGTTCTTTCCAACCATTTAACTTATTTATAAGTGCATATCATCATCTTGTTCAAGAATTGCCTAAAACAAAAGAAAAGGGAAATAAAGAAGTTGGATATTATGTATGCAAAGATTGTGGATATTATTATGATGTTCCATATTGTACCTTTCCTCCATCTGATGCTCAACCTTATAAAGATCCTAATGGTCATATAGTATATGGGCATGATCATATTCTAGCAAAACCTGATATAAGAGTTTTTTTTGATCAAAAACATCTTGATTATGTCAGAAATGATGAAGGATTTTATTTTACCTATACTAAGTGTAAAAATTGGCATGATTCTTTTCAATCTAAAACATTGGAGCAATTTAAAGAGCAATATGTTGATAAATATTTAAAACAAAAAAATAAAGGAATAACGGAAGGATATACTATAGAATTATTTGAAAAAAATTCTCCGGTAAGAACTATGCATTTTATTACTTTTAGAATTCTTAATTTTATTTTATATTCATTTATAATGGGTAGTTACATTTTGGATAATATATCAGAAAAAGAAAGTAAAGCTTATCTTGTTGAAAACTTATTCCCACATACTTTATTTGGAATAGTAAAAAAAAATTGGGAGCTATTGGATGTTGCTTTAAAAGAAATAGAAATTGAAAATATACAAACCTTTATAACCGGGATATTTGATAAAATCATAGAGATAATGGAAAAATATAATTCGATGGATACTGTATTAAAATTAGATAATTTTGAAAATGAAATAAATGATGTTATTATTGGAATAATTAACGATAAAAAAAATATTGAAAATATAAATGAAAAATACAAGGCAGTAAATAATCAATTATTAAGTTGTAATCCAAATTCTATGAAAGAAATTATTCAAGCTAGATTTGATCCTTCTGTGTATGATAATGAAACATATCCCGATATTGAAAGTTATTCCGTTTCTAATATTATTAATTTTAATTCTTTTGAGAAATACTTTAATTTATCGCTAGAAAATAAGAAAAAATATTCATTAATAGATATGCTAGTTAATAAAGATTTAGTTGTAACAAAAAATGTAATAAATATGAAAAGCTTATTAGATATCAATAATTTAGAAAACATTCTTTTAAATATTTATTCTTTTAAAATTTCCAGAGAAGATGCAAAAATTAAAAAATTAAATGATGAAATAATACATATAAGTGAATTATATAACGAAATGAATTCCATAAAATTAGATAATACTCAATTTACTAAAACTTATATTGAACCTTTTGCCAAAAGTTGGGATTCAATTAAAAAAACATCCGTTCAATATAAATGTAGACTTTTAAGAAATTTAGATAAGGGTGAAAAACCTCTTGATATGACAGTTGATAAGCCTTTATGTTATTTCTTATGTGATGATGGAGACATAGAAGGTGGTATGTTTTTGGCTGCAGCATATCAAAACTTTATATGTTGGCAAAATAATTTTATTAAACAAATAATATCGAATAATGAATTAAATGGAATTCTTAATAGTTATGTTCCAAAACTTAAGCAAGAAATTTTTATACAAGATGCAACAATGGATGAAATTATTAATATTAATGATAATGTTTATAAATATCTTAATGAATTAATTCATACTCATTCTATGAGAAATATTTTTGATAAAAATGGTAAAATAGATTATAGGAAATACAATGAAATAAAATATGATTTAGATTCAATCGAGGAAGAAATGGGAAAATTAATTTTACCTGGTTTGAAAAGTTTCAAAAATGATAAAATAAGATTCATAACTTATTTATTTGAAGGATTCAGAGGACAAAATAGTACAATATTAACAGAATATAATGAAAAATATTTACAAAGAGATTTATCGGAAGAAGAAAAATTAGCTTTAAATGATTTATTAGAAAATAATAATAATAGTCAATTTTACAATGATGTATTTGCTTCTTTACAAATTCTTATGAATGAAATAATAAAAGAAAATTATGATCAAAATCATTTTATTTATAAAATAATAGAAGCTCTTCCTAATTATATAATATTAAATGAAAAACTTAAAAATGTTTTCAAAGAAAAATATCAATATTCAGATCCTAATAATAAAGTTTTTACAATAAATTCTTTAGTATCAATATTTGAATATTTTGAATCTTTATGTTGGAATGAAATTAAAAAAAATGTACCTCCAGATTATCAATTGGAATTGGCTGAGGAACCCAAAAAATTTATTATGGATTATTTCGAAAAAAATAAAAATGAAAATAAGCTAATAAATATCAATAATTTCACAACAGCTTTAAGACGATTAATATCAAGATACCTTGCAGGTTCAAGAGAAGAAAGTGATATTAAAACTGATAGTGCATTAAAATTATATCTTACAAAAGCTGAGTTTTGGCCTATAGGTTTTGTTGATAATGATCTTTTTGAAATTCAAATTTATGATATCTGTACAGATGATATATTTATTGGAAATGCCTATAATTTATATAATATTTTAGAAGGAGATAATTTCAATGATGAAATTAAAAAGAAAATGAATGATGAAAATGGAAATGATGAAATGAAAGAAAAAGAAAATAAGAAAAATAATGAAGAAAAAGATAATGAGCAAAATATGGATAATCAAAATGAAATTAAAGATGAAATAGATTCAGCTAATTCTGGAGATGAAGAAGGAGAAGATAGAGAGGAATACTAAATAAATATTATTAAATAAATATTAGATAATAGTTATCATTAATTAAAAAATTAATTGGTTATTTAAATAATTATTAAATAAACAAACAACTATCAAATAATTTTTTATTTTTTATTTTATTAATTTTTTAATTATAATTAAATATTTAAATTTATTAATATTTAATTTTGCATGGGGATTGGGGATTGGGGATTGGGGATTGGGGATTGGGGATTGGGGCGTGGGGA